>OIWL01002597.1_pt1 | contig 14566 bp, 16 predicted proteins | sample 1587561 | NCBI WGS metagenome assembly OIWL01 (sample SAMEA3888903, study PRJEB22519) | human gut metagenome | biome: human gut; feature: human-associated habitat; material: faeces | place: Denmark | collected 2010 | reverse complement strand
CAATAAAAAGCCTATGTCCTTACGAAAAGGTATAGGCTTTTGTCAACAATCTGAAACGAGATGTTAGTTCATCTCGCCTTACTTCACTCCATGGCTTTTTAAATAAGAAGGAATGATTTTTATAAAACAAACAATAGTCACAATACATGCATAAATATCGGCTATTGGTTGTGCATAGAAAATATTAGAAACGCCTAAAAAAGCAGGCAATAAACATGTACAACCCAAATACATCATCTTACGATTTAATGATAAAAATAATGATAATTTTACATTAGATAATCCTGTAATTCCATCCACTAAAACATATTGAATGGACATCATTAAAATACCTAAACAGAAGATTTTAATAGCCCTATCTGCGATTGGCATAGTCATGGCATCATTAGTAAACATAGCCACAAATACATTTGAGTAACACATTGAAATAATGAACATGATCAAACAAAATAAAAACGCAAATGAAATCACAATTTTAAAGGCTTCTTTGATCTTCTTTAAATTTTGCGAACCAAAATGATACGCAAAAATAGGCTGTGTTCCTGAACTAATACCAAGCAATGGTCCTGTAATCAACAAGAAATAGCTTTGAGCTACAGTAATAGCCGAAATATAAATATCACCCATATTTCCACCATACTTTTGAAGCATCATATTCATCACTATTAAAATGATTGAATCGGATGCGATAATCAGAAATGGAGAAAATCCAAGTTTTACAATATGCTTCATCTTATCTATAGATAATTCTTCTTTATGAAGTTTGATTTTTGATTTAAATCTTAAAAAACAAAGCACAAACATACACGATATAAATTGGGCTACAACTGTACCAATGGCAGCTCCAGCCACACCAATTTTAAGTGTACGAATCAAAATAAAGTCAAAAACAATATTTGTGACGGCACCAATACATACACTTAACATCGCAATAGTGGCATAGCCTTGTCCCGTAATAAAATAATTCAATCCAATCGACATAAGGGCAAAGAAAGTACCTAATGTATAAATTGTTAAATAGGTATTGGCATAAGGATAAAGGGCATCACTGCCTCCAAACCAATAAATCAAATTGTGTTTTAAAAGAATGAATCCAAGTGTTAAACAAATGGAAAGAACAACCAACATCACAAAACTGTTATATAAGATTTGACTGGCCCTTTTCTCATTCTTTTGCCCTAAACACATAGATAGCCATATTGAACCACCAATACCAACAAGTGTTCCAAAACTCGATAATAAAGTAACGATTGGCCCACATATTCCAACGGCTGCCAAACATGCATTTCCCACTTCTTCAACTTGTCCTACAAACATACGATCGACAATGGAGTATAAGATATTCACAAGTTGAGCAATCATACTCGGTATAGCTAGAGACATGACTAGTTTTAACATAGGAGTATTTTCAAAATCATTTTGCCGCATTTTATACTCTATACTCTTTAATATAATCTTTAGCTTCGATTAAATCTTTCGCAGTATAAACCGTCTGCTTCTTTTGTACATCTGTAGGTGCAATGATATCTGGTACTTGAATACAATCAATACCCGCTCTATAAGCTGCTTCAACACCAACTACACTATCCTCTAAAACAAGAGCATTTCTTGCGTCTGTATCCATTTTCTTTAAAACACTTAAATAAATTTCTGGATCTGGCTTACGATTTATGACTTCATCCCCACATAATACATAATCAAAACGATCATATACGCCAACTCGTTTTAATCTTTCTTCAGTAAGCTCTCTTCTTGTCGTAGTTGCGACAGCCTTTTTAATATGATGCGCATCCAAAAAATCTAATATTTCATTTAAGCCTGGCTTTACTGGTACTTCCTTTTCTAACATACCATATCCAATACGTTCCCATTCTTGAATAACCAATTCTTGAATGTCAGAAGATAAATATCGATCTAACACTTCTTTTTCATCTCTACCACTTTTACCAATCAATTTTGGAAATAAAGTAGAACCCATATTTTGAATACCATACTTATTACCTGCCTGATCAAAAGCTTCTTTCCATACGCTTTCAGTATCCAACATCAACCCATCAACATCAAAAACAACTAATTCTAACATGTGCATCCTCCCCTAGATACGAAAAGCCCATCTGGGCTTTACTTTTTAATTATACTCTAGTATTCACAAAATCTGTATAGTCATTATTCGCATCACGATTTGGATCTAAACCATGAAGTTCAGGTACAAATACAGATATGATTTGAATCAAGTAAATGATAGAAAATATTGAATGATCCACATGATATAAATCAACAGGATAAATATAATCCTCATATGCATAACTTTGATTTGTGATCAATAAAACTGGAATTTGTTTAGATTTAAGATATTGATATGTTTTATACATCAATTCCTTTTCCGTACCATCATCCAACAACACTACATGTGAAGATGTATTTAAAGATCTGTGCATACCATGTGAAAATTCTAAAATATCATTAAACATGGTTGGCATACACATTGTTTCCATTAGTTTAAGCTGGCCTTCTAAACAAGAACCAAATTGCATTCCATCACCAATCACATAGATATCTTTCATATCTTTTCCATAACTTGCATCTTTAAGCCAAGATACAAAACTATCCATTAATGATTCAAGATTCTTGATTTCATTTTTTAACTCTTCAAAATATTTCTTCACTTCTTCATTTGAAACAAATCCCTTGAAATAACCTGAATATATACCAATCAACATCAATAATAATAAAGTACAACTATACCCTTTTGTCTTGGCATTACTATCTTCTTCATCACAATGATAATAAAGAGTGTAATCTCCTAATGTATCCATAGGTGAATCTTCTACATTTGTAAGTGTTAGAAGTGTAAAACCTTTATTTTTCATTTGTTCTAGAACTTCTAAAACACCTCGACTTGTACCTGTTTCACTAATACCAATCACTAATGTCTTATCTTTATTTTCATAATTGATGGATTTGGCATTATGCTTAAAGTTACTTGGTGTATAGACATATACACGAACATGAGCCATGTCACTTATAAAACCAGCAACTGAACAAGCTGCATTATAAGAACTTCCATGTGCACATATATAAATAGTTTCAAAATCCTTTACTTTTTGAATAACCTCTTTATTTTCTGGATTATTTAAGATATTCAATAAATATGTAGGCTCTTCTTCTATATACTGCCACATTATGCTTCGAATCATTTTACCACTCCTCATCCGATGAATCATCATCTGATTCTAGTTGCTTTTCAAATTTACCAATTTGAGTCTGACCAACCTCACAAGCCTTATTTGCGATTCCAATTGCACTTGAACCCATATTACGCATCATGATACATTCAATCAACATACCTAGATTTGTGCCGTAGACAACTTGAATCTTATCATTTTCTAAAGCTTCCATAACAGCCGTATTAAATGGAGATCCACTTAGTAAATCCGCAAATACAACAATTTCATCATCAAATTTACTTAATGCGTTATGCATATTTTCTTTCAATTCCGTTGCCGTATCTCCTTGTGGAAAATCAACAACTTCTACCCCTTCTAGACTTTGCATTATCAACTCTACACTTGAAGCAATGCCACTGGCAAAATGACCATGACCTGTAATAAGAATTCCTACCATATATCTTCCTCCATAATCTGTTTTAATGAACTTATAATTAAGTTTGCGTCTGTCAAATCTTGATAAAGTTCCTTATTGTATAACCCCATAACTTTTAACCCTGCTTTTTTTGCAGCTTCAATTCCATACTCCGAATCTTCTACAACCCATATTTCATCTTTAGAAACACCGATTTGTTTACATGTATATTCATAAATTTCTGGATCTGGTTTTGTCCTTTTAAAATTTTCTCCACTCACAATATATTTAAAATAGGTTTCAATCTCACATTGTTTTAAAACATCTTCAATATTGTCCATTGGAGAAGATGAAGCAAGTGCCATCGTAATTTCGTTATTCTTTAAATATGCAAGTAATTCCATAACATAAGGCATGCGTATTTTTAAATAATCCACTTTATGATTTTCAAAAAAAGTTTTCTTTAAATCCTGTGCCCTTTCTACACTTATGTCTAATCGACTTGCGATAAATTCGTCTTCTGTTTTTCTAGAACAACCAATAAGAAAGAGAAGTTCTTCTTTTTCAATAAAAACTCCTCTATCTTTAAAAAATTGCATAAATAATTCTTGATATTTCACTTCACTATTTATTAGGACACCATCCATATCAAAAATAATAGCTTTCATTAGTCTTTGTAGTGAGCTAAATTTTCGTCAAATGGGTTGATAGCTGTATCAATACCAATATCCTTGGCGCCTTTTGCGGCAACAAATTGGAATGGAACTGTAAACATCAATGGAGCCAAATATTTATTTGTCTTAACAGAGAATACACAATCTCTAGGATCATTTCCTAAATCTTTACATGTGATAAAGTGAACACGATCTGTGTATTTTTTAAAGGATTTACTGAAATCTACACTGTGTTCAAATTCAGCTTCATCACTTCCAATAATACAAATGGTTTGTTTTTTAGAAATAGCCATTGTAGGACCATGAGAATATTCTTCAATTTCATATCCCAATGCAGGAAGTCTTAACATTTCTCCAACTTTTAATTGAGCTTCAATTGCGGTTGCAACATCAATACCATAACCTAAGAAATATAAACGATCACTATTTACGATTGTTGTGCGGTTACGATCATACCAAGCTTCACTTTCATCAACTACAGTTTGGAATTGATCTACCAATTTCTTAGTATCATCCAAAGCTTTTTCATATTCAGCATCACTCATCTTACCAGTTACATGAGCGCATTCAACAGCCCATAGATATACAGAAATAACAGATGTTGTATATCCTTTTGTTTCTGGTGGAGTTAATTCATCCCCAACTAAAAGATGTACTTTTGTATCGACATATTTAGTGATTTCACTATTTAGATTCCCCGTGATTGCCAAAGTATGATAACCTTCTTGTTGTGCATATTTCATGACCTCACAAGTCGAAATGGATGTTCCAGATTGAGAAATACCGACATATAGAATTTCATCCTTCTTTAATAATCCTGACCAATCTGCTTTTTCATAATTTTTAAATACAGTTGGATATTGATATTCTGCATCAATTCCTACTAGATGTTTGAAATAATAAGTTCCTAAAATAGATACATTATAAGATGTTCCTGAACCAAAGAAGATCACTTTCTTAATATTATTTTTTATGAATACATCCACAAATGGTTTCACAAAAACATCTTTATTTTCAAAAACATATTTTAATCTTTCTGGTTGTTCTTTAATATATCCTAATACTGTTGGCTCTGCCATAATCTTATCCTCCTTAAAATTCTTTTGAAATGTCATCTTTTGACACATTTGGTGTTATTTGGTAATACATTGGAATATTGTGTTCTTTGATTTTTTTGAATGCCGCTGCCTCTTTTTCATTCACAAACATATTGTTACGAATCTGTTTAGCACCATCTTTTGTAGACATATTACCTACAGTAACATTTCAGCAAGTGGTTCAGGTGAACGCACTAGAATCATAACGCGAATTCCTTCATCGATTTTACGAAGCAATTTCTCTGCAGCTTTTTTCGAATCAAAAATTGACAATTTACATCTTGGTGGAGTACCAAATTTCAAAGATACTTTACGATTTTCATCATTCACGATTTCATTATCGACAATCAAAATTCGTTGTACATCAAACTGTGGAATCCAATAACCACAAACTTGGCCATGAATCAAACGATCGTCCACACGTACTTCTACTATAGCCATAATAACCTCCTATAGGGCAATAATGCCAAATACACCTAACACAAATCCAATCACTACGATTGCTGAAATAATCTTTGTGATTTTGATATTCTTTTTAATAGCTGAATAAATACCTAATGTTGCAGCTAAAGGCAATAATTTAGGCATAATTTGATCTAAGTATTCTTGAATTACAATTTTATTTCCTGAAATTGTAAATTCTAAAGGACATGATACAGTAACCCAGCTTGCGATCATACAACCAATGGCAGCCACACCAAGAATGCCTGCACAATATGTAAACAATTGCATTTTTCCTGATTTTTCTAAGTCAATCAATAATTGATTTCCACTTGTATATCCAATCTTTAATCCATAATAACGAGTTAAGAATGTTGGAATGTTGAATAAAATTAATAGAATAAATGGAGCAATTGGATTTCCTGCTTTCGCAAAACCAATTGATAATGAACAAGCCAAGATTCTAAAGATACCCCAGAAGAATGTATCTCCAATACCACTTAATGGACCCATCAAACTAACTTTGATCGCATTGATAGAAGCTGGATCGAAATTAGGATCACGCTTTACGCTTTCTTCCATCGCAATTGAGATTCCCATAACGAATGGTGCTGGTGCAATTGTCATATTGAATGCTGCACTTTCACGAAGCATAGCTTGTTTTAAGCCTTCTTCATCATCTTTATAAATTTTCTTTAAAATATGTTCAATACAATATAGATAAGCTAGACCTTCCATCTTTTCATAGTTGAATGATCCAAGTAAAGTAAATGATCTCCAGAATACTTTTCGAAAATCCTTTTTCGTTAAATTATTTTCAACACTAATTACATCATTTTTAGCCATGTTCTAGTCCTCCCATTCATCATCCAAAGTTGAAGCACTTTGAACAACAGTTCCTTGGTTTGAGCGAATTTGATAAATAATCATTGCGATTGCGAATGCGATCAAAGTGATACCAACCATAGTGATTGCCTGACCTGCATATGCTGCAAGAACAAACCCAATAATTAAATATGGTGTTAAATCTTTTTCGAAGATAATGTTCAACAATAACGCAAATCCTAATGCAGGAAGCAATGCAGCTACACCATTCAATCCAGCATTTGCCCATGCAGGTAGTCCATCTGCGATAGCTTGGATTACGCCATGTCCAAAATACATAGCTATAAATGCAACTAATGAATATAATGCGAATGTTGCCCAGTTACAGAAATGATGAGTCAATGCGATTGACTTAAAGTTACCTGCTTCAATATCATTATCTACTTTGTGCATCAATCCAGAATAAGAAGCAATTAGTAATGTGTTAATAAACTGCATAACAACTGCGACTGGAACACCAAATAGAATAGCTGTTTCAGCACCTTTGCCAGTCATAATCGCAACAGCTGCACCAATTGTTCCACCAGTACCAATATCAAGTTGAGCTGTAGGACCAATACCAGTTGCTCCCATCCATAAAAGTTGTAATTCAGCACCAACCTTCAATCCTTTCGTAACATCTCCTAAAGCTAAACCAACTAAGAATCCAGTAACAACGGGTTCACGGAATTTAGCTTCACCTAACCAGTTTCCATCCAAAACGGTTAGACCAGCAATCAAGCCGATTAGTAATGCCTGAATAAATGTCATATTTCTCTCCTCCTTAATGACATTGGTATATACTTAATACCATTTCTTGATTAATTTATACCATACATATATACCAATATCAACATTTTCTTTGGCACATAGGTATACCAATTCTAGATATAGCCACAAAAAAAAGAGATATCCTCAATTTGATACCTCCGTTTTGATATACTTATATACCAATTTATCGACTTCTAAACTTCAACCCTTGCGTTTCATATTTAAACGATGTATATTTTGGATTATGATATGAAATCGTATACTCCACCAATTCACGATTCTCATCATATCCATGATAATCAAAAATAAATACTTTTTTTTCGATATCCATATATTTTCGATACTCTATCGGCAAAGAATCAATGCGCAAATAAGAAACCATAGTTTTAGGACGATGTCCTAAATCATCCATATAGTCATATAATGAAAAGCTTTCAAAATCAAAACGCTCTGCATCCTCAAATTTAGAACAAGGAATATATACCTTCTGTAATGCATAAGGCTCATCATTGATATAAGATAAACGAATGATTTCATATATATAATCTTCAGTTGGAAAAACTTCCTTAAATTTATCTTCAGGCTTTATCTTTGTCAAAGATAGCGTTTTACGACTCGATTTCATTCCCTTTTGTCGAATCTGTGCACTCAATGAATAAACACCGGCACGACCTAATTCTAGTTTTTCTTCAACATATGGAACTTTCGCAACATAGTTTCCACTGCCTCTTTTTGTTTCAATCACCCCTTCTTCTTGTAGTTTTTTTAATGCATTCCGCACTGTCATTCGATTGATTCCATATTGTTCGGACATTTCTCTTTCACTCACTAAGCGATCTCCAACTTGAAGTTGTCCATCTTGAATTTTCTTCTTGATGCTGTCCATCAGTTGTACATAGATTGGTTTTTCACTCATATTTCTGACACACTCCTATATCTATAAAAGCTTGGTAGACTTGACATTTCAAAATATTCAAAAGGCTCATGATCATTTTTTGAAACATAAGAAGTTCCACGATTTAATAAAATCTCGCATTTTCCTTCTAATCCTAATAATCTTTTTTCTTCCCTTTTTGCCTCCACCAATAATAATTCTTCTTGTGTTTCATAAACCTGTATACCATATTCCCTTAATAAAAGCCCATAAAACGATGTATTCCCAAGATCATATTCTTCAAGTCCTTCCACCTTCGAATATTCAATATACGTTTTTTCAATGGATTGGGCGATTCCTTCTACATATCGAACTCGACATAAATAGAAGAGTTTAGTAGCCAACGGCACATTTAATTGTTTCGACAAATAGTAATTGGATTCAATCACTTTCTTTTCAATAATACGATTTTCTAAAGTTAAACCTTGTTCACGAATCGCTTCTGTAACCGACATAAAACAATCTATGTCGCGAAGTACATATATATTATCCTTATCCATGCTCTTTTCTCCCTATATAATTGGTATACCCATCATACCATGTTTTGGTATACAAAAAAAGGAGGCGATTCATAAATATCGCCTCAATTTGATCCCTACAAACTTTTTAAATAATCTTCAACATTTAAATACTGAATCGTATCCATCTCTGTATTTTCTCCACGATAAATCACATACCTTCCGGTAATATTGCCATATCGATGTGTCGTCATCGCACACTTTTCTTCATCATTTATATGTCGATATTGTTCACATGCTCGTTCCTTACTGTATTTTATTTCATATATTTCACATGATAATGTTTTTGGATCTTGTACAACCATATCAAACTCACCAATAGGAAATTGCAATTTAAAAACATGTTTATCCTTTTTTGCGAGTTTTGTTTCTAAAAGAACTATATCCTCCATCATTCTGCCACGAATTTCACTCAGCAAGCGTTCTAAAATATATGTCCTTTTTTGGATATCTAGCTCTTGGAATTTTTCGTCTAAAAGAAGATTTTCAACAATGGCTTCGGCTTGTGCATATCTTAAACCAGGTTGTGTAACCACTACAATTTTTCTCTTCTGGTTTACTTCTGGTAAATATTCTAAATCTATTTCTTTTATTAAGTCCAATATTGACAGATACTCTTTAATTTGAGTCATATGCACATCACTAATATCAATACTTTGTTCTTCCTTATTTAAAATATCAAGCATATTCTTTATTCCCAGAGTCACCTTATCTAGTTCCATATGTTTTCGAATATTTATTGGATCCACTCTATCCCTCAATAAATTATTGGCAGTGACTCCTATATCGTGAGATTTAAATGTACTTTCTACAACACTTTTAGTAAATCTATGATTCATATCTTCTACTACTCGATTAATCACATTCGTAAGCTCTCCTTTTTCATATAAATCTAAAAGCTGACGAAAATGACCCCCATATTGATACATCTTTAAAGAATGTTGGATGTTCTTCGCGATTGACGTATTAATATACTCTTCTGTATCTTTAATATTTGAAAATGGTGTGCTCGCATTATAATTAATTCCACCAAGACTCATTGTTCCACCATAACGTATATACTCATCAATCCCATATATACCAAGTACATTTTCAAATTCTCTATATGGAATAAATGTAGTATGTAGCATAATACATCGATCATATAATTGTTCTTCTTTAGAAAACGCAAACCCAAGTGAATCTGTTCCAGAAAGAATAATCTTCATTCCACTACTTGCGTATATATCAGAAAATAAAGAAGCACCTTCAATGAAATCTTCCATCAATGTCACTTCATCCAAAAATACATATTTATATCCATTTTTTTCTAACAATCTTAAATCTTCATCTATCTCAGATAAGGAATCTCTTGATGTAACTTGAATAAATGCAGCTTTATTAAAATCAGATTCAGACAATTCTAAAATAATCTGACGAATCAATGTGGTTTTTCCAGTTCGTCTTAATCCATACAATATAAACACTTTATCAGCTATGTCTTCGAAGATATAATCTCTAAGCATTTGAATACATTCTCTTTTTTTATAGTTTCGTATAACAGAAACTAAAGATTTTAATCTATCCCCGACTAGCACCTTTGTCTTAAAATCAAGATTTTTTTCTTTAGGCATAGATTGTTTTAATTTTTTTAATTCCTTTTCTAATTTTTTCCTTTTCTCAATATTCGATATAAGTTCATCAACATCTTCAGCTTTTACATATTTTTCCATTCGCTTGCCATTCTGAGTGATTCTATGATAGTAATAAACTTTACCATGTACATTCTTTTTAGAAACGCCGCCAGCCGGTAAAACAGCTATCTCACGCTCAATTTCAGCAATACGCTCTATTGTATTTTGATCCATATTCAATCACCTACCGTTTGTTATACCCATTATACCCATTTAAAACTTACTGTTCAAGGGTATAAAAAGGAGACGATTAATAAATATCGCCTCTTACTAGTTTTTTTGAATATATATGATAATACCCCATTAATAGTGCCGCATTTACAATCCATGTCAATGGCCAACCCAAGAATACAGTAATTAATTCCGAACTAAATTGTGTTGCCACAAATAAATAGACTTGTCTTAAAATAACGAAACATAAAATCATTGAATACATTGGTACTTTCGATAAACCAACACCTCTTAGGGCACCTGCAGTAATATGGGATAAAGGAAGGAAGATATAGCCTGGCGCAAAGACAGAAATCATAGTCACACCAGCTACAATCACATCTTTATCTTGTGAGAATAATCCAACTAAGAACTCTCCATTTGTATAAATCAAGAAGGCTCCTAATGCGATGATTATTTCACACATCAATAATGTTGTATACAAGCCTTTTCTTACACGCTTATAGTTTTGAGCACCATAATTCTGTCCTACAAACGTTGTGATAGCCATCGAGAAGCTTTGAATTGGAAGCTGCAAGAAACCATCTAGCTTTGTAGTTGTACTATACCCTGCAACAGCAGCCGATCCAAATTTAGAAATATACGATTGAACAATCACATTGGAAAAAGAAACAATACTATTTTGTAGGGCTGCCGGTATTCCAATCGAAATAATCCTTGATAGAATGGGCTTTGAAAAACGAATCTTAGAAATATATACCTTATACTCTTTATCTGTATGCATCAATTCATGCATGACTAGAATAGCTGAAACAAATTGTGCCAAAGTTGTCGCAATACCAACACCGGCAACACCTAAATGAAAGTAGATCACAAACACAAAGTCTAATACAATATTGACTAAACTCGATACGACTAAGTAAATCAACGGATTTTTACTATCGCCCAAAGCTCTTAAAATTCCGGCTCCCATATTATAAATTAATGAAAAGGACACACCCGCAAAATAAATTTGAAGATAGATCACGGCCAAAGGTAAAACTTCTTTAGGAGAACCAATCATAACTAAAATGGGTTTAGAAAGGGCAATACCCAATATTGTGAATAAGACACATAAAACTAAAGTTAAAGCTAAAGATGTATGAATAGAATCCTGCATCTTCTTTGTTTCTTTGGCTCCAAAATATTGTGCAATCACAACACCAGCACCCGTTGATAATCCCATAAAGAATCCAACTAACATATTAATGATGGAAGTCGATTGTCCTACGGCGGCAAGGGCATGTGAACTGACAAAGTTTCCTACCACATAAGAATCGACCGTATTGTATAATTGTTGAAATAAATTCCCAACCAATAATGGTAAAGAAAATATCAATATTGATTTCCATATGCTTCCCTTTAATAAATCTGTGCTTTCCAACGCCTTCACCCTTCCCAAAAGAAAATGCAGAATTCCATATTGGTCTTCTACATAATGTAAAATAATTTTAACTCTTTTCTGAAAAAATTGAAAGCTTATCCTAAAATTACATCCAATATCATCATCACACAAAATCCAAACAAGAAAGAAATTGTTGGAAGATTCGAATGTTTTCCTTGAGCCATTTCAGGAACAAGTTCTTCAATCACCACAAACAACATGGCTCCTGCCGCAAAACTTAAACAAAACGGTAGACATTGTAGGATCCAATTTGAAAATAGTATTGTGACATAGCCAAATATTGGTTCTACAATACCCGATAATGAGCCTATCAAAAATGCCTTATGTTTTGAAAAGCCATTGCTCTTTAAGGGTAAAGATAAAATAGCGCCTTCCGGAAAATTTTGTATCGCAATTCCAATGGGTAAAGCTAAAGCCGCATATATACTTCCTGTTTGAATCGCTTGTGCTAGTACTATGCCAACAGCCATTCCTTCTGGAATATTATGCAAAGTTACCGCAAATACTAGCTTTGTCGTTTTCTTAAAATGCGATTCTTTTCCCTCTTCATCATTTGTTCCAGGATGCATATGAGGAACAATACAATCTAAGAAAAGAAGTAATAAAGCTCCTAAGAATAGGCCAAGTACAATAATCAAAATATTCTTTTCTTGTTCCATCGCTGGAATCAATAAAGACCAAATACTAGCAGCCACCATGACACCGGAGGCAATACCTGAAAAGCATCTAGATAAAAGTTCATTCTTTTTATTTTTGATAAAGTACACAATGGCTGAGCCTAAAGTTGTGCCAAAAAAAGGAATTAGTAATCCTAACCACATGATCATCACCACAGTCAGTTTAAACTAATTCCTTTATATACGTCAATTCAAACGCAAATTATATGCAAATCCATGATGCTCAATATAATCCTCTAAGATCCATCCTTTATCATGAATTTCTTTAGCTGCTTCTTTTCCTACATATCTAAAATGCCATGGCTCATTTGTAGCGCCTGTTCTATCACCTGCATTTTCTGGGAAACGCAAAATAAATCCATATTTATAGGCATTTTCTTCAACCCAATTATAGTCTGGTGTTTCACCAAATGTCCCATACGTTCCATCCATTACACTTTGACTTGTTAGATCCACACTCAATCCGCATTGGTGTTCACTTGATCCTGGAACAGAAACTAAACTTGCCGCATAAGCCGCATCATACATCGCAAAATATTCATTATAAACAGCTAATTGCGTTTTATAAGAACGATACGAACTCTTAATCGCAATACTATACCCTTGTTTCAAGCCATCCTTATACATATTTTCAAGTGCAGTTGCCGCGCAATCTCTTAATTGCCCCACTTCACTTTCATAAGGAATATTTACATCTCTTAAATCACTTGGTACATAATCACTTGGAACACTAAAACCATTCTTAATTAAAACCAATATATTTGCGGGATCCTCAATGGTATATGTACGATCATCACGCTTACTTGAATCAATACCTGGATAAGAAACGGTTAATACAGCTTTTAATGGTTTAAATCCAGAATCTACATATTCCTTGATATCTTTGATTTGTGCACCTTTAATTGCCAAATATTTCTTTGCCTTTTTATAAGGTACACTAGCCGAGATCAATGTATCCAAATTTGAAATGGTATATACATCTGAATTTTTAAACAATACATCTTTTGTATATCCTAAATAATTTAAATCTTCCATTCTTTCATAGTAAGAATCAATATAATAAACAACTTTCTTCACACTCTTTTTTGAAGCCCTGTAATATTCATCATACAATAAATAATGCGAATCATTTTTAACCTTATCCCACTTTGAAATATCAATAGTTTGATCATAGTCCAAGATATCTTTGATGTCATCTTTTTCTAATTTTAATATAACTTTCTTATCCTCTTTATGATATCCCTTAATACTCAATCGGATACTTGTAAAATTCGCAATCAATAATGCGATACAAATCACTGGAATCAACACGACAATTGCGATTCTTTTTCTATTCACTTTTCTTGTTACCTTTTTCATAAACTCACCAAGAATCATTATATAGAATAAGAACTTGAAAGACAAATGGTTTCATTTACAAAACATTTTCATCTTATATGTAATATTTTTCACAACGTGATACAATAGATTCTAGAGGTGATTATATGTTATTCAAGAACGCAACCATTTATACAATGGAACAAGACCCTTTTGTAGGTGATTTTAGAATCGATAAAGGTGTATTTACAGAAGTAGGAACAAATTTAACAGCGAATGAAGGTGAAGATGTACAAGATTTAAATGGACTCTTTGTATTTCCTGGTTTAGTTGAAAGTCATTGCCATTTAGGTATGGAAGAAACAGCCATTCGCTTTGAAGGCGATGATGTCAACGAAATCAC
>OIWL01002588.1_pt1 | contig 14606 bp, 19 predicted proteins | sample 1587561 | NCBI WGS metagenome assembly OIWL01 (sample SAMEA3888903, study PRJEB22519) | human gut metagenome | biome: human gut; feature: human-associated habitat; material: faeces | place: Denmark | collected 2010 | reverse complement strand
CGTATCTGGTGCAGCTGGGCAGCTATCTTTGGAACATCGTATCAAAATTTGATTTTGGAACCAGCTACATCTATAAAACCTCCTGTATGAGCATGATTCTGGCGCGTCTGCCGGTCACGATGTTTATTGGCGTAATGGGCGTGCTGGTCAGCGTGGTGATTGGAATCCCGCTGGGCATTCTTGCAGCATGGAAGCAGAATTCAGCCTTGGACTATAGCGCAACCTTCTGCTCCACGATTTTGTCTGCACTGCCAAATTTTTGGGTGGCGCTGATGCTGGTACTGTTCTTTTCCGTGAAATTGAAGTTGCTGCCGGTGTCCGGCGTGAGCAGCTGGAAGGGATATATACTGCCCATTGTGGCGGGGGCGCTGCCGTCACTTGCAATGTTTACACGAATGACCAGAAGTTCCGTGCTGGAGGTAATTCGGCAGGACTATGTTCGTACCGCACGGGCGAAGGGGCTTGCGGAGAGAAATGTGATTTCTCATCATGTTATCCGCAATGGGCTGATCCCGGTGGCAACGGTGGTGGGCATGATTACCGCCCTATGTATGACAGGCTCCATGATTTCTGAACGCATTTTCAATATTCCCGGATTGGGACTGTTGCTCTATAACGCCATTGTGCAAAATGATTACATCATGGTGCAGAGCGGCGCCATTGTAACGGCTGTGATTATCTGCGTGATGAATCTGGTTACAGATATTGCCTACGCATTCATCGATCCGAGGATCAAGAGCCTATACACAGTCGGCAGCAAGAAAAAAGAAAAGCAGCAGAAGGCGACTGCGGGAAGCGAGGCTACGGCATGAAGAAAAATCCAACGGGCGCCGGACAGGTGAAGACCAATAAGCGGAGCAAATTCGGCGAAATTGTACATCGCTTGCGCCAAAGCACCCCTGCCATGATTGCGCTGTGTTTTATTCTGCTGCTGGTGCTCAGCGCGGTATTTGCGCCGCTGATTGCGCCCTATGATTATGCGAAGCAGGATCTGGCAAACCGATTCCAAATGCCAAACGGCTCCCATCTCCTGGGCACCGATGAATTTGGACGGGATATTCTGTCCCGCCTGATTTATGGCGGAAGGATCTCGTTGCTGGTATCCATGATGGCGGTTGCTATCAGCGTGGTGTTTGCGCTGGTGCTTGGTGCGACTGCCGGATATTTCGGGGGCGTCTATGACACGATTATCATGCGAGTGCTGGACGTCTTTATGGCGATACCGGGCACCCTTCTCACCATTGTGGTGGCGGTGGCACTGGGCACATCACTGCTGGACACGGCGATTGCCATTGCGGTGGGCAGCGTTCCGGCATTGGCAAGGCAATTGCGCGCCTCTACGCTGCTGATTCGGGACGAGGAGTATATCGAAGCAGCCAAGTCCTTCGGGGCCAGCAATTTCCGAATCATTCGAAAGCATGTGCTGCCCAATACGCTGGCACCGGTGATTGTGCAGGTGTCGTTGCGGCTGGGTGAATCAATCACAGCCATTGCAGGCATGAGCTTTATTGGACTGGGAATTCAGCCGCCCACACCGGAATGGGGCAATATGCTCTCCGCCGGACAGCAGTATATCCGGAGCTTCTGGCCGATGATTACCTTCCCTGGTATTCTGATCGGGCTTTCAATGCTGGCTTTCAATCTCTTTGGCGATGGACTGCGCGATGCAATGGACCCACGTCTGAAGCGCTGAGGTGAGAAGATGAACAATGCGAAAAATATTATTGAAGTAAAAAATCTGGAGGTCGCCTATCTCACCGAGGCGGGTGACATCCATGCAGTGAATCACGTGAGCTTTGCCATCCCACGAGGAACGGCCTTTGGAATGGTGGGGGAGACCGGCGCAGGAAAAACCACAACGGCGCTGAGCATGCTCCGGCTGATTCAAGAGCCCGGAAAAATTCAGAGCGGGGAATCTTTAAGGGCGGCAATCTCTTTGACATATCGGAAAAGGAAATGCAGCTGATTCGCGGCGCAGAAATCTCTATGATTTTTCAGGACCCTATGACAGCGCTGAATCCCGTCCACACCATTGGCGCACAGATCGCAGAGGTCATTCGCCTTCACCAGGATTGTAGCAAAGGCGAGGCACTGGAGCGGGCGGCGCAGATGCTGGAGAAGGTGGGCATTCCTGCGGATCGCGTGGGAGATTATCCCCATCAGCTCTCTGGCGGCATGAAGCAGCGGGTGGTGATTGCCATTGCACTGGCCTGCAATCCAGAGCTTCTGATTGCCGATGAGCCCACCACGGCGCTGGATGTAACGGTTCAGGCGCAGGTCCTTGAGATGATCAATGGGCTGAAAGAGGAATTTAACACGGCAATGCTCCTGATTACCCATGATCTGGGGATCGTTGCGGAAACGTGCGATGCAGTTGGCATCATGTATGCCGGGGAGATTGTCGAAATGGGAAATCTGGAGCAGATATTTGACTATACGGCGCATCCCTACACCAAGGGCCTGTTTGCGTCCATTCCAAAGCTGGACGAAGAGGTGGCGCGGCTTTCGCCTATTGCGGGTCTGATGCCGGACCCGGCGAATCTGCCGGAGGGGTGCAAATTCCATCCACGATGTCCCTACGCATCGGAAGTGTGCAAGCAGCAGCCGCCGGAGCTGAGGGACCTGGGAGAGGGCCATCTGGTTCGCTGCCATTTGGCGCAGGCATAGAAAGGAGGCAACACTATGGGGGAATTACTCGAAGTTCGACATCTCAAAAAGTATTTCAAAACACCCAGAGGCAGCCTCCACGCAGTGGATGACATATCCTTCAACCTAGGGGCCAAGAAAACCCTGGGTGTGGTGGGAGAGTCCGGCTGCGGAAAGTCCACCCTGGGGCGGACGGTGCTGGGCCTGCTGCCTGCCACCTCCGGCGAGGTGTATTTAAACGGCAAGAACATTGCCCAGTCGAAGCGGGGCGAGAAGAAGAACATCCGCAGAAACATGCAGATGATCTTTCAGGACCCCATGTCGTCCCTAGACCCGAGAATGTGCGTGCGGGATCTGATTGCAGAGCCACTGGAAATTTACCATGCCTATCGCTCGAAAAAGGAGCTGTATGCAAAGGTTTCGGAATTGATGGATACGGTTGGTCTGGCCGAGCGGTTTGAGCAGTCCTATCCTCACGAGCTGGATGGCGGTCGCCGACAGAGAATCGGCGTGGCACGGGCGCTGGCGCTGAATCCGCAGTTTATTGTGTGTGATGAGCCGGTTTCAGCGTTGGATGTTTCCATTCAGGCACAGATTTTGAATCTGCTACAGGATCTGCAGAAGCAAAATGGACTGTCTTATTTGTTTATTACCCATGATCTTTCCGTGGTAAAGCACATTTCGGATGAAATCATGGTGATGTATCTGGGGTGCATAGCGGAAAAATGTGCCGCCAAGGAGCTGTTTCGACAGCCGCTGCATCCTTACACCAAGGGACTGCTGTCGGCGATTCCGGTGGCATCCATTCATGTCAAAAAGCAGCGGATTTTGATGCAGGGGGAGCTCAGCTCACCCATCGACCCCAAGCCGGGCTGCCGATTTTCACCCCGCTGCCCATATGCTACCGACAAGTGCCGCAAGGAAGATCCGGTGCTCCGGGAGGTTTTGCCGGAACACTTTGCGGCGTGTCATCATATCGAGGATATCAATCATCTGACGTAAGTCATACCGGTACTATGCGTGCTGAAAGTGATGGAAAAGGAGAGTGCGTATGACATTTACACAGATCAACTATTTCCTCGAGCTGAGCCGCACACTGAACTATACCCATGCGGCAACCAATATGTTCGTAACTCAGTCTACTCTGAGCCGAAGCATTGCTGCACTGGAAAATGAGATTGGTGTACAGCTGTTCGAGAGAGATTATCATACCGTGAAGCTAACCAAAGCAGGCGAAGTGATGTATGCCGAAATGGCGAGTAATATGGAGCGCATCAGCCGGACACTGGAAAAGGTCCAGGAGATTGCCAACCGACCGGATGAAAAAATCCGAGTGGGAATTCTGGAGGGGCAGGAAGTGGATGTGACGTTCCTATTTGCCATCAAGGATTTGGCGGAGCAGCACCCCAATCTGGCGATTTCCATCCAAAAATCCGATTTTTATGATCTAACCTCCGGATTAAAGGCGGGAAAGCTGGATGTGGTTTTGACTGCCCTGGAACCAGGAACGGAGCAGGATGAGGAGTTTGACTATCACCTGATCCGACCGCTGCGGCAATACTTTGTTGCACCGGAGGAGGATTCCATTTGGCAGGAGAAGCTCTGCGCAGAATCCATTGCTCGGAGAACCCTGATTATGCCGTCAAAGTATTATCCGGGGAATCAGAAGATTATTGACACGCTGAAGCGCTATCGGGAGACCCCGGCTGTGATCCATGCTGAGGACATCGAAACGCACCGCGTATTTCTAGAGACCGGCATGGGCGCAACCATCATCAACTCCAGCAGTGTAATCTATACCACTGCCCATGAAAACCAGCTGAGAGCAGAGTCCTTGGAGGGGACGGACCTTGCGTCCAAGCTCGATCTGGTGATGCTTTGGAAAAAACACAATGCAACGGGCTTCCTGGAAACCTTTATCGAACAGGTGAAAGTGGCACAGGAAAAATTAAAAGAGAATCCAGAACCGAAATAAACGATGACTGGAGCGTAACGAAATATCGAAGTAACTGGAGGAGTCGGTCATGGCGATAGAACGAATTGATTACGAAAAATGTGTGGGTTGCGGGATTTGCGTCAATACCTGTAGTTGCGATGTGATCCGCATGGATGCGAATACCGGAAAGCCCAAGATTGCATATAAAGACGAGTGCTGCATTTGTCTGTACTGCATGGAGGATTGCCCCCAGAAGGCAATCTATGTGGCACCGGAAAAATACTATAAGCAGCTTACAGCCTGGGAGTAAGCAAAATAGCCTTCAATGCCTGAAAAAGGAGGAACTCAAATGCTGATTGGAGAAGTGATGGAACTGACCCCCAACGTGAGTGCAGCCCACAATATGGCAACACGCCTTGCGGACAAGGTTAGAAATCTATGGCTGGAAAACAAAAATGCCGGCAATTCCAAGTGGGAGGAAAATTTCTTCGAGGATTCAGAAGGAATCGCTTTCCTCAGGGAGGAAAGCTTCTGTGGTCTGGTTGGTATCGACTATATTTTCAGGTGGTGGGGGCATTCAGACCCGGATGGCCTTGCAGGAGAGCTGCAGGTGCTGTGGAAGTGCAGCATTCAGCAGAAAATGCGTATCTACAAAACAACGATCCGATTCGCCGAGCGGGATTTCAAACGGGCAGCGCACCTGTCTGAAACCAGCATACGAGAGTCATTTCGGGCAGAGTTTCGGAATGCCTTTGATTTGTGGAAGGCACTTTACCGGAAAAATGTGCAATAAAGATTACGAAGCAACAAAAGGGAGCTGAAGCAATGGACAGAATATTTGACACCGATGTACTTGTCATCGGCGGTGGACAGGCAGGTTTCTTTGCAGCCATGAAGGCTCAGGAACAGAATGTTAAGGTTACCATGGTGGATAAGGGCTACGCCGGAAAATCCGGACAGTCCCAGAATATCACCTGTATGATTTATTTTGACCCCAAGAAAAACGATGTTGAAAAGTGGATGCAGGAGGGCCCGCTGGCTGACGAGTATCTGGAAAACAGGGACTGGGTCAGAACAGTTTATCTGGAGAGCAAGGACCGCTGGGACGACATGGCCAAGTGGGGCATGACGTCCTGGAGATATGACAAGAACGGCGATGCCTATCTGGCCCCCATCAACGGTTCTACGGATGAGCGCTGCCCCGGCGAGCCGGAGGATGACCACATTACCAACTATCTGATTCATAATCGCTATCACTATAGAGTCAGAGGTTTGTTCCAGAAAAACGGCGGCACCATCGTAGATCGGGTTATGATTACCGAGCTCATCAAGCAGGATGGACGAATTGCAGGGGCCATTGGGTTCTCGCCGGACAATGACGACACCTACATTTTCAGGGCGAAGGCAATCGTACTGGCTGCTGGAAACGGCGGCATGAAAAACTGCGGCATCCGCACCAATACAACCACCGGAGATGCTCAGGCCATGGCCTATCGGATCGGCTGTGCAGTGACCGGAAAGGAATGGGCGGATCAGCATGGATCGCGTGGCGACTTCCCGGCATACCCCTGGACTGGCAACGACAGAAATCCCTATTACAGTAAGTATGAAGAGACTGGCGGAAGCCTTGCCGAGCATCTTCCCCTTTATAATGTGGAGGGCAAGAGAATAGACAGTACTCGCCCAGACGTGAAGGAGTTTCATCCGCTTCCCTTCAATGCCATTGCAATGGCTTATGAAGCCCACGAAGGGAGAGGCCCTCTGTTCTATAAGGTGGACGGCAACCCGGACACAAAGCCTATCAACCACAACCCCAGTGATCAGCCGAGACATCCTGTAGATGAGGAAGCTTCCAAGCGCGGAATGGTTCGTATGTCCATGGGCAGAGCTCTTGGCCAGTCCTACCATCTGTCTGACGGTGTCTGGTCTGACGGAACAAACTGCGAAACGGCTGTTTCCGGCCTTTATGCCGCCGGAGATTGCCTTGGTGCGCGGTCCGGTTATCCCATGGCTGGCTTTGCCGCTGCGTTCTGTGCGGTCTCCGGTGCCCGTGCGGGCACCAACGCCGCCCTGTATGCTCAGAAGACAGCGTCGGCAGAACTGGACACAGCACAGGTTGAAGTGATGAAGGAACGGCTGTGGGCTCCGCGGAAACGAGTGGGTGGATTGAGCCCCAAATGGACGCTTCAGGTCATTCAGGAGACGGTTACCCCCTATTGGGTACTGCTCTATAAGAAGGAGAGCCGCCTGCAGGCGGCTCTGGAGAATATCGAGTTTATCCGTGACAATATTGTGCCCAAACTCATTGCCTATGACAATCACGACCTGAGACTGTGTCATGAAGTTAGGAACATTGTACTGCATATGGAAATGAAACTCCGGGCATCTATTTTCCGTAAGGAGAGCCGCTGGTATCACTACCGGGAGGACTACCCCCTACGGGATGATGAGAACTGGCTGTGCTGGGTTAAGATTCAGAATCAGAACGGTGAAATGACCTTTACAAAGGTGCCTGTACCTGAGGAATGGCGGCCGGATCCCAACAAGCCCTATGCAGAGCGGTATCCTCAGGCGTTCCCCAATGAACCGGATGTGCTGCCGAACTAGAACAAAATCCTCTGACCAAGTGATGCTTAACAGTGCCCCCACGCCGCAATCCAATGCAGTATGGGGGCACTGCTGGTGCGCCCGGTAAGCGCACGTTCTCTAGGGTGAAAGTCCCGAGTCCGCCCGGCAGTGGGAAGGGCTAGCCAAAGGCAAGGGTGTCCACTGCGAGGTGGAATCTGAAGAAAGCCGGATTTCGAGAGTTGAAAGGTCTCTCGATGGACAAAACTCTGGCCTGACGAACAGAAATCGCATATAAGGCCCCAAACAAGGGTACGTCGCCTATTTCAGCAAGGCTATGGACATACATCGAGCAAGGTTAGACCATCAACGTCCGATACACCGCTGAGCACAGGGCAAGCGAGTATTCCTCAAACTACAATGAACTCGCTGCGCAGTTTCGCACCTACGGAAAAGGTGTCAAAGAGCAATACTCCTTCGACAGCAATCGCTTGCGAAAAACCACTTTCTATGGTAAGATGAGCATACAAAAGCATTGCAAAGGAGGGCGAAATATGATTTATACGATAGATGAAATTCGGAGAATCGTCACACCAATTGCTGTGAAATATTGCCTTCCAGCCATCTATTTGTTTGGCTCCTATGCAAGAGGAACAGCGAATGAGCGCAGTGATGTAGACTTGCTGGTGGACACAACGGGCACTGGACTTAAAAGCCTGCTGACATTGGGAGCGCTCTATAATGATTTGGAAGAAGCACTGGGCAAGAGTATTGATCTGATTACCGTTAGTTCCTTGCAGCAACGTCTGCAAATTCCCAGTGAAGAAGCATTCCGAGATACGGTATGGAAGGAAAAGGTGAACCTCTATGATGCAGCCTGATTTGCAGCGTATAGCACATATCCGTGACTACTGTGTGGAAATCCAGAAAACAATTGTGCGCTATGGCGATACGTTTGAGGCGTTTGATAGCGACGCAGACTATCAGCGTTCAGTGTCCTTTTCAATCCTGCAAATTGGAGAGCTCAGCGGAGGACTATCTCAGGAATTTCGTCAAGCTACCGCCAATCGAGTGCAATGGGGACCGATGAAGGGGATGCGGAATCTGGTTGCACATAATTATGGCAGCATGAGCCGTGAAATTATTTGGGAAACCGCTGTAACGGATATTCCGGCGTTGAAGAATTTCTGCGATGAGCTGCTAAAGGAAAGCAACGCTTGACCCATATTTTGACCCACTACTGGAAAAACGTCGGCGCACCAGTTGGACAAAACGGGCCGAAATCTCCCTGATTGTGCCGAAATATCGTCCAATCCGTGCCGGATTGTGCAATCCATCCACGGAATTTCCGCAGAGACGCTCTCATAACCCGAAGGCCGTCGGTTCAAATCCGGCCCCCGCAACCAAATCGCCGCTGATTTCGCCAGAAATCAGCGGTTTTTTCCTTGTTTTCCGAACCTTTTGTGGTACTTTCTTCTGGGGCAGTTCGGGCTGACCCATACCGTGACCCATACGGGAGTGAAAGCGGATGACAATGGATTCTTATATTAAACTGTTCTTCAACATGAAACTGTGATATAATAAAAGTATGTAGCCTAAAGCTGGCTCTTGAGAAGCTTTAAGCGGCTTCTAAATGGATAGTGGGGAAATGGCTAGATATTCAGTGAAAAGAAACGACGATGGGGATAAAACTATGGTACTTGAGTATGTTGATAGAATCCAAACGGTGAAAGACTCGGACTTATTAGAAGACTTGGTAAAGGTGTCCAAAGCGATTGGTCATGCCAAAGTGACAATTGCTGAATACGATGCTCACGGAAATTACAATTCATAGTGTGGATTAAATCAGAGGTTCCCTAAATCACCGCCCCAATCCCCGCGGCGGCGAATATATGCCTAGCGTATACTCCGTCACGGCAAATGTTCAGCACGGCAACTGCACCCCTGCCTCTCCCGACGGACGTTACGCAAGAGAGCCTCTCAGCGACTGCCTTGGCCCGGTCCACACCCAGTGTTGCAGCCATGACCACTCCGGCCCCACCGCCATTGCCAACTCTGTGGCAAAGATCGACCAGTCCCGGATCGCAAACGGCGTCATTCTGAACTGGAAATTCTCTCCCGCTGCCGTGTCCGGCGATGTGGGACGGGACATTCTGATCGGCCTGATGGATGTGTTCTTTGAGAAGCAGGGCATGCAGAGCCAGTTTGCCATTGTGGGCAGAGATACCATGGTCTGTGCCCAGAAAAAGCCCGAGAACTACAAAGATCTGCTGGTTCGCATCGCGGGCTAAGGTCGTTGTCTGCGGCGGCGGCATGAGCGGTCTGGAGTGCGCGCTGGGTCTTGCCATGAAGGGCAAGGACGTCACCGTTGTGGATATGATACCTGTTGACGATTTTGCAAAGGAAATCGTAAAGTTCACCAGAAATATGCTGATGCATCTTCTGAAGGAGCACGGCGTGAAGCTGGTTGGAGAGCAGAAGGTCACAGCCTTTACCGACAAGGGTGTTGCCACAGCCGGTAAGGACTGGAAGGACTACTTCTATGACTGCGATACCATCGTCACTGCCTTTGGTCTGCGTCCCAACGATGAATACCTTCAGGAATTTATGACGCTGGCGCCGGAAGTCTACCCGGTGGGCGACGTATGGTATGGCGAAAAATCCATCGGCAGCGCCAATCTGACCGCCTTCAACTTCTCCATGGATATTTAACCGGGGTGTCGCAATGGAACATACCATTCTCCCCCAGCATGTGGGCATCAGTGTCGCAGATATGGACGTATCCATCAACTGGTACGGCGATATTCTGGGTTTCACACAGGTTTTCCGCACCTTTGTCTCCCATATCAACTGCGACATTGCCGTACTGAGAAACGGCAGCTTTGAAATCGAGCTGTTCCATCATCGAGATTCCAGATCCCTGCCGAAGGATCGGCTGCACCCCGATGAGGACATGATTACCCAGAGTACCAAGCATATGTGCTTCCGGGTGACCGAGCTGGACAGTTTTGTGGAAAAGTTCCGTCAGAAGGGCGTAACCATTGTCATGGGTCCCGGAACAATGGGAGAAAACAGATTCTATTACATTGCCGACCCATCCGGCGTACTCATTGAGTTGATAGAACCGGCATAAGAAAATTACTCCGCCATCGGTGACCCGATGGCGGAGCTTTGATATGGTGCTGCTTTATTCAGAATTCATTGGGTATGGTTCGTTCCCGAAATTTCTTCTCCTGAGGACGGCTCCGCACCCGCTCCAGCCGTTTGAGCACACTGCCGCAGGGACACTGTCCCGGCAGTATCCTGCTTCGATCCTCTGTCCGATAGCGAATCATGGGCATAGCCTCCTGCAAAAGCGTTGTCACAACGATTTCTCCCACATGACCGTCCTCCACAGGGAGGCCGGATGCCGGGTCGATGATCTCATAGAACAGACCGGACTCCCAGACATGATAACCGTCAAAGGCGGCACAGCCCACAGCTCCTGCCAGACCCGTTTCGGTCATGCCGTAATGCTCATTGACCCGACAATTCCAAATACGGGAGATAGTTTCCCGTGCTTCCACGGACACATATTCCGCAGCCAGCAAAACACTGCGGAGGGAAGATGTAAGCCCTGTCAGGCAGAAAACCGGGCCACAGCAGCAATGACAGAGGGCGGCCCCACCAGCGCGGTGATCTGCCGCTCTGAAATAACACGCAAAAGCTCCGGATACTGCTCCAGCTGGGGATAGCCAAACAGCTCCAGTGTAACGGACATCTGCGCAAGCCCCTGCCGCAGCAATGCATTGAGGGATCCGGGGCTGCTTCCGGGAAGCAGGCTGAGAACCCGCTCTCCGGGGGAGACAAATTCCGCCATGCCATGGTGGAAATACTCCGTCGTTCGGGCCTGATCTGCCTCGGTGAAGCAGATGCGCTTCGGCATTCCGGTGGAGCCGCTTGTGGTCAGCGTTACAATACGCGCCACGGAATCAGGCCGGACGCAAAGCATCTGCCGGTAATGCTGTCTCAGATCCTCCGGCGTAGTAAAGGGAAGCCGTAAAAAATCCTCCATGGAGGAAATCCCGCCGTCGGGAAGATGGCGGTGATAATAAGCGCTGTGGGTGCGGGCGTAGGACACTGCCTCAGCCAGTCTGGAAAGCCGCCAGTCATCCAGATCCTGACGGCTCAGGGGCATGGACAGCCCCGCAGCAGCCCCGATCCAACGGTCAAGCATGTTTTTGTGCCAGAAGCAGGAAGTAGCCCGTATCTCTGTTATACAGTCTATCCGGCATCCGGCCCCCCTGGGCCCGGAACCAGGCCTCAACGGAACCGCTGTCAAAAATCGCCTGTCCCATAAAGGCCTTGAGATCCTCTGTGCGATCCTCAAATAACGTGATCTCCATCTGAAGTTCCTCCAGAAGTGCCTGCAATCCGGGAATCACCGGCAGACCATCCAGACAATAGGGCGAGGGCAGCGGATCATGCTTGCCGCAATCCCCCTCCTTATGAGACTGCCGCCAGAGAGCTCTGGACTGCTTTGCCTCCTGCCGCCACCGACTGCGATTGGGATTCCTGTGGTAAACATCGCTGAGGATCAGGGTTCCTCCGGGACGAAGCATACAGACCGCCTCATGAATGGACTCCTCCTGACGCTCCAGCGCGGAGAAAACGCACTCCATCATCACAATATCAAAGCTGCGGGAGGGAAATTCCAGCGCCGAGGCATCCATTACCCGGGCATCAAGGCCCCTTGCGGCAGCCGCCTCCACAGCAGCCTTGTCCACATCCACCGCCGTAACGGCGAGCCCAAATTCCGTCTGGGCAAGAAGGGCAGCCTCACCCTTACCGCAGCCAATGTCCAGCAGCTTTCCGCCGACAGGAATCTGAATTCGAGACAACCCATAGCGGGTCAGCTCCAGCCCGCCGGGACGCAGTACCTCCATTCAATCACCGCCTAACTCAGGGAGCAGCTGATCCAGAATGTCCATGGCATCCCCGATGAAACTCGTGCAGCGCTCCATCAGGATCCCCGAAGCCTTTGCCGCTTCGGCCTGCTGGGGGTCAGACATATCCGCACCCAACAGTTGGGCACAGATACAGGAGCCATGGCGCGCTTCAAACCGGCGGCGCAGCTTTGCCACGGCCTCCCGGGCATCCTTCGGCTCCACACCGGCAAGTCCCAGTACGATCACAGCGCCTGCAACAGCGCCGCAGGTCTGTCCCATCTCCAGCCCGCCGCCGAAGCAGGCAGCGATCCGATCGGTATCCTCCCGGTCAAATCCGAATCCCTCCGCATAGCGTTCCAGCAGGCACTGACCGCAGTTCTTTCCTCGGAGCAGTGTCTGGGTGATCTCGTTTTTATCTGGTCTTACGGTATTCATCATTTATCCTCCATCAATGCTTCAACTTCTGCCATTTTCCCCTGGGCCAGTTCCTTTGAAATAAAGGTTTGTCCGCATTGGGGACAGGCCGGAACGGCGTGGCCAAAGGAACGTCCCATATACTGAAAGACGACCTTCCGTTCCACCAACGGCTCATTGCATCTGCTGCAGCGCCACTTGCGCGGTTGCTCACTCATGCCTGCACCTCCTCGAAGCGCATACGATGACAGTACGCGCTTTGGATCCGATAGCCCTCCGGGGTTTCCGTGTACTCCACCCAATAGGTCATGACCCGTCGCTTCAGGCAGGCCAGATTCACGCCGTTCTGATCCACAAAGCCGCTGTCCTGCTCTCTGGCACACCAGATGCATTCCTTGACGGTGTCGTTGTCGATCAGATTGGCTTCCATCTCCTGCTGCACCTGCTCGTCGATCAAAAGCGTGATCCCATCCCATGGATGAACAGGCGGAGTGTATTCCTGATTTTGCAGCTCTTTCATAAATGCCTCCTTAACACGCAGACGGTTTTCATGTTTTTCATGCAGGTAATATACCCGGTCGCAGGTTCCAAGCAATGTCTCCAGAATGTGCCGGCATTCCTTTCCCTGCTCCAGAAACACTTCCCGGCAGTTCGCACAGTAGACCAGATAGGGAAGATCGCTTTTCCCGGCCTGCCGCTCCGCAAGGCTCTGATAGAGAGCGGGATTTGCCGTCCTCATATGTCCACCCCAGCCGCAGCAATGTCCCTGCTCCGGCAGCTCCTGTGGGGTGTAACCGAGGCGCTGCGCCAGCTTCCGGACATCCTCACGGAATCCATCATTGTCTCGGGCCGCACAGGGATCGAAGATGGCCGCAGAGGGAAAGGGCACCCCAGCGGGCAAATTCTCCACTTGTCCAAGAAGCCGGTAAAGAGAAAACGTCTGGATCTCAGGCGCCAGTCGGGAAAACATCAGCTCACAGGTGGCACAGGCCAGCACGAAAGCCGGACGGCCCATCTCAATCCACGTCTGCCGGAGCCACTGGCTGTTTGCCTCCCAGCGTTTCTGATCTCCTGCCCACCATGCGCCGGCGCCACAGCAGCCCAGCACAACGCCCGCATGGAACGCCTCTGTCAGGAGTCTTCCGGTCTGGATCGTCTGATCCGGTAGGGAAGCCGGAAGCCGACACCCCGGGAAGAACACATAGCTGCAAGAGGTCTGTCCCGGCGGCAGCAGCGCCAGAGCACACTCTCCGGACACGGAATCCAATTCCCGGAGCCAGAAATCGTGAAGCGCCGCCGGCTGGATCCCCTCCGCCACACGGGCGGTTCGGGACATCTGGAACATGGTTCCCAGATCAATCCCCTCGGGGCATTTGTCCTTACAGTTGCCGCAGAGATTGCAGGAATAGGTCTGCCGGGTCATGGTTCTGCTGGAGAGAAAATGGGGACCGGAATCCGCCATCAGCTCCATGGCGATCTGCTCAGGAGCCTTTCCGTATTTGGCCAGCATCGCACAATCCTTCATGCACATATCGCAGTTGCACTGGAGACAGCGTCCCGCCTCCTGCTTCAGCTCCGCCTTTGTATAGCCGGTTTCCGGATCGGCGGGAACCACCGACTGTGCCGGCTCCACAGGCGGGAGCGTCAGCTTCTCCGGAAAGCACCGGCTTTTTTCGGTCTTTTCCGGCATTCGTCCTGTCTGGAGCAAAGTCTCCATGGTCACGGAGATTTTCGCCCCGGCGGCCATGGACTCCATCAGCGGCATCCCACAGACTCCGCCGCCGCAGAACACGCCCTGCCGGGCAGTTCTGCAGGACTGGCTGTCCCACCCGGAAAGCAGGCCGAAATCCGCACCTCCTTCGCCGGTTGCCACATAGACTCCACGAAAACCGGAAAGCTCCGACAGGTCGGTTACGACATGACCGTACCGGAAGTCGATGGTTTCCACCGAAAGCTGGCGGGAAATATCCTGCTGAAAAACGGAATACTTCGGGTGGGCCCGCAGGCTTCCGCCCCAGGCATCCGATTTCTCGAACACCGTGACCCGGTATTTTTTTCGGGCCATATGCAGCGCCAGAGCCAACCCTGCCGGGCCGGCTCCAACCACAGCGATCCCG
>OIWL01002587.1_pt1 | contig 14636 bp, 11 predicted proteins | sample 1587561 | NCBI WGS metagenome assembly OIWL01 (sample SAMEA3888903, study PRJEB22519) | human gut metagenome | biome: human gut; feature: human-associated habitat; material: faeces | place: Denmark | collected 2010 | reverse complement strand
GAATTCTAAGTTACTGGCGTATCCGCCGATATTTAGTCTTGCCGTTTAAAACGGCCGAGAAGCACGTGACTTTAGCCATGTGAGGTTCACAAACAAGAAGAGATCGATTAAAATGAAAATAGTTCGAATTAGAGCATTTGGTTAAAAAATTATGCAAAATTAAGGCTGTCAGCACAAAATTCCATTTAAGGTATGACAATCCGTCGAAGTTGTGCGCAGCAAGAGAGAGAATACTGAATATTTGCTGTAAAATTTACAAAAAACCACTTGCTATTTTAGGAAAAGTTGGGTACAATACAAGCAGGGTTGATTAATATTTAACAATCATGAAGATGAATTTCTAGGAGGAATGAGATCATGGCAGTAAAAGTTGCAATTAATGGTTTTGGTCGTATTGGTCGTCTGGCTTTCAGACAGATGTTTGGCGCTGAGGGTTACGAAGTCGTAGCTATCAACGATCTGACAAATCCGAAAATGTTAGCTCACCTGTTAAAGTATGATTCTGCTCAGGGCAGATACGATGGACATACGGTAGAAGCTGGCGAAGATTATATTGTAGTAGATGGCAAGAAGATTACTATCTACGCAAAGGCAAACGCTGCTGAACTTCCGTGGGGCGAGATTGGTGTAGACGTAGTTCTGGAGTGTACCGGATTCTATACATCCAAGGCAAAAGCACAGGCACATATCGATGCAGGCGCTAAGAAAGTCGTTATCTCCGCACCGGCAGGCAATGACCTTCCGACTATTGTATACAATGTAAACCACAAGACACTGAAACCAGAAGATAAGATTATCTCCGCAGCATCCTGTACAACTAACTGCCTGGCTCCGATGGCTAAGGCATTAAACGATTATGCTCCGATTCAGTCCGGTATCATGTCCACCATCCACGCTTACACAGGCGATCAGATGATTCTGGACGGACCGCACAGAAAAGGCGATTTAAGAAGAGCAAGAGCAGGCGCTGTCAACATCGTTCCGAACTCCACCGGTGCTGCAAAAGCGATTGGTCTGGTTATTCCGGAATTAAACGGCAAGCTCATCGGTTCCGCACAGCGTGTTCCGGTTCCGACTGGTTCCACTACTATTCTGACAGCCGTTGTTAAGAAAGCTGACGTTACTAAGGAAGCTATCAACGAGGCTATGAAGGCAGCTCAGACTGAGTCCTTCGGCTACAACGAGGATGAGATCGTTTCTTCCGATATCGTAGGTATCCGCTATGGTTCCCTGTTTGATTCTACACAGACTATGGTATCTCCGATCGGTGATGACTTATATCAGGTACAGGTTGTTTCCTGGTATGACAACGAGAACTCCTACACAAGCCAGATGGTTCGTACAATCAAATACTTCGCAGAGCTGGCATAATTTTATCGATTCGATAGAAAATCATAAGGATTCAAGATGGGTCCGGTCCTCGGTCGGGACCGGACCTGTTTTTTATTCTTTTATAATGTAAAGGAGACAGGATATGCTGAATAAAAAATCCGTGGATGATATCAATGTAAAGGGCAAACGCGTTCTGGTACGCTGTGATTTCAACGTACCGTTAAAAGAAGGAAAGATCACCGATGAAAACCGTCTGGTGGCAGCGCTTCCGACGATCAAAAAACTGATTGCGGACGGTGGAAAGGTAATTCTCTGCTCCCACCTTGGTAAACCGAAGGGAGAGCCGAAGCCGGAGCTGTCTCTGGCACCGGTAGCCGTTCGTCTGTCTGAACTTCTGGGACAGGAAGTGAAATTTGCAGCCGATCCGGAAGTGGTTGGACCGAACGCAAAGGCAGCCGTTGAGGCGATGAAGGATGGCGAGGTTGTTCTGCTTGAGAACACCCGTTACCGTGCCGAGGAAACCAAGAACGGTGAGGCGTTCAGCAAGGATCTGGCATCCCTGTGTGATGTCTATGTGGACGATGCATTTGGTACTGCACACCGCGCACACTGCTCAAACGTAGGCGTGACCCAGTATGTGGACACCGCAGTAGTTGGTTACCTGATGCAGAAAGAGATCGATTTCCTTGGAAATGCAGTAGATAACCCGGTCCGCTCGTTCGTTGCCATTTTAGGCGGCGCGAAGGTAGCCGATAAATTAAACGTTATCTCCAACCTGCTGGAGAAGTGCGACACGCTGATCATCGGCGGCGGCATGGCATTTACCTTCTTAAAAGCACAGGGCAAGGAGATTGGTAAATCCTTAGTCGATGATACAAAGTTAGATTATTGCCGTGAGATGGTAGAGAAGGCGGCGAAGCTTGGCAAGAAACTGCTTCTTCCGGTTGATGCAGCTGTAGCAGCATCCTTCCCGGATCCGATCGATGCACCGATCGAGGTACAGAATGTATCGGTTGACGCTATCCCGGCTGATACGATGGGACTTGACATAGGACCGGAAACTGCAAAGCTGTATGCAGACACCGTAAAATCTGCTAAGACAGTTGTATGGAACGGACCGATGGGTGTATTTGAGAATCCGACTCTGGCACAGGGTACAATCGCAGTTGCAAAAGCACTGGCAGACACCGAAGCGACCACGATCATCGGTGGCGGCGATTCTGCAGCAGCGGTCAACCAGCTTGGATTTGGCGACAAGATGACCCATATTTCTACCGGCGGCGGCGCTTCTCTGGAATTCTTAGAGGGAAAAGAGCTTCCGGGCGTAGCGGCAGCGAATAATAAATAAATAGAAAAGAGGAATAGAATAGTCATGGCTAGAAGAAAGATCGTAGCAGGCAACTGGAAAATGAACATGACGCCGTCGGAGGCAGTAGCTCTGGTAGAGCTTCTGAAGCCGCTCGTTGTTTCGGAAGATGTAGACGTTGTATTCTGCGTACCGGCGATTGATATTATCCCGGTTGTAAAAGCGTGCGAGGGAACCAACATCGCAGTCGGCGCTGAAAATATGTATTTCGAGGAGAAAGGTGCTTACACCGGCGAGATTTCCCCGAATATGCTGACCGATGCAGGCGTTAAATACGTGATTATCGGACATTCCGAGCGCAGAGAATACTTTGCAGAGACCGATGAGACGGTCAATAAGAAGGTACTGAAAGCATTTGAGCACGGTCTGACCCCGATCATTTGCTGCGGCGAGACTCTGACCCAGAGAGAGCAGGGCATCACGCTTGACTGGATCCGCCAGCAGATCAAGATCGCATTCCAGAATGTGACCGCAGAGCAGGCAAAGACAGCTGTGATTGCATACGAGCCAATCTGGGCGATCGGTACCGGCAAGGTAGCGACCACCGAGCAGGCTGAGGAAGTGTGCGGCGCGATCCGTGCGTGCATCAAGGAAGTGTACGATGAGGCGACCGCAGAGGCGATCCGCATCCAGTACGGCGGTTCCGTATCCGCAGCATCGGCTCCGGAGCTGTTTGCACAGCCGGATATCGATGGCGGTCTGGTAGGCGGCGCGTCCTTAAAGGCAGATTTTGGAAAGATTGTAAATTATAAATAAGAGATGAGCAAAAGGGGGCTGTCGCACGTGTGAGGCGTGGCAGTCCCCTTTTTGCCAGTAAAAAAAGAAGGTGAAAGTTTTGACCTGAAACAATCAAAATTGTTGGTTCATCCGGTTGTTTCAGAAAAAACGGTTCATTTCATGGAAGGAAAGGAAGAAGAAAGAGATGAAAAAAAAGCCAACCGTATTAATGATTCTCGATGGATACGGCATGAGAGATACCTGTGAGCACAATGCCGTGTGTGAGGCGAAGACACCGATCATGGATCAGCTGATGAGCCAGTGCCCGTTTGTGCGCGGCAATGCCAGCGGTCTGGCGGTCGGTCTGCCGGACGGACAGATGGGTAACTCGGAGGTTGGACATTTAAATATGGGTGCCGGACGTATCGTATACCAGGAGCTGACCCGTATCACGAAATCAATCGAGGATGGCGATTTCTTTGAAAATCCGGAATTTCTGGCAGCCGCAGACACCTGCAAGAAAAATGATTCCGCCCTGCATCTGTTCGGACTGGTATCAGACGGCGGTGTTCACAGCCATCTGACTCATTTATTCGGACTTCTGGAGTTTGCAAAACGTCAGGGACTTAAAAAAGTGTATGTGCACTGCTTCCTGGACGGACGTGATACACCGCCGACCTCCGGCAAGGAGTTCGTAGCAGAATTAGAGAAGAAGATGCAGCAGCTTGGCGTCGGCGAGGTGGCTTCCGTGATGGGACGCTACTATGCGATGGACCGTGATAAAAACTGGGATCGTGTCCAGAAGGCTTACAATGTGCTGACAAAGGCAGAGGGCGAGAAGGCAGAAGGCGCGTGTGCAGGTATTCAGGAATCCTATGATAAAGAAGTAAACGATGAGTTCGTCGTACCGTTCTATGTAGAGAAGGACGGCAAGCCGGTTGCCACGATTCAGGATGGCGATTCCGTCATTTTCTTCAACTTCCGTCCGGACCGTGCAAGAGAGATCACCCGCGCATTCTGCGATGAGGGATTTACCGGATTTGCGAGAGAGAAGAAGCTTGACCTGACGTTTGTATGCTTTACCGATTACGATGAGACGATCGGGAACAAGCTGATTGCGTTCAAGAAGGAAGAGATTAAGAACACATTTGGAGAGTTCCTGGCGGCGCACCATATGACGCAGGCACGTATCGCCGAGACCGAGAAATATGCACACGTAACATTTTTCTTCAACGGCGGCGTGGAAGAGCCGAACGAGGGCGAGGACCGCATTCTGGTTCCGTCTCCGAAGGAGGTTCCGACCTACGACCTGAAACCGGAGATGAGCGCACCGATCGTGTGCGATAAGCTGGTGGAGGCGATTGAGTCCGGCAAATATGATGTTATCATCATCAATTTTGCAAACCCGGATATGGTAGGCCACACGGGTGTGGAGTCGGCTGCAATCAAGGCGATTGAGACCGTCGATGCCTGCGTAGGACGTGCAGTTGAAGCCATCAAGGCAGCCGGAGGCGTTCTCTTTATCTGCGCCGATCACGGTAATGCAGAGGTGATGGTTGATGAGGCAACCGGCGAGCCGTGGACCGCTCACACGACCAATCAGGTGCCGTTTGTCCTGGTCGGCGCTGACCCGGCGTACAAGCTGCGCGAGGGCGGACGCCTCTGCGATATTGTGCCGACGCTGATTGAACTGATGGGACTTGAGAAGCCGAAGGAGATGACGGGAGAGTCGCTGTTGGTGAAATAGGGAGAATTTTCGAATATATTAGGAAAGTATAAATATAACCGTCAATAAGAATCGGGAAAACTGCCATAAAGCAAGAAAAGATCATGAACAGAGAAATGGTCGGGGCTTGTTTTGTGGCAGTTTTTGGTTACTTCTCTCTTCCATTTCATAAGAAAATAGGATAAAATAAAATCATCTATGTGAACCGCTCGGAGGCTGTTCCAGGGCAGACATTTTTAGAAAAGAAAGTGTTATGCGGAAAGGAAAATGGGATGGCAGCAGATTCACAGGGAAAACAGGAGGAAACAAGCATGAAGGTAGCGGTTGTTACAGACAGCAACAGCGGAATTACACAGGCACAGGCGAAAGAGATGGGCGTATATGTCCTGCCGATGCCGTTTATGATTGATGGAACCGAGTATCTGGAAGATATAAATTTGACACAGAAGGAATTTTACGAGCATCTGAGCGGGGATCACGATGTGAGCACATCCCAGCCGTCCCCGGAGACGATCTTAAATCTCTGGGAAAAACTTTTGGAGGAATACGATGCAGTTGTGCACATCCCGATGTCCAGCGGGCTTTCGAGCTCCTGCCAGACGGCAAAGATGCTGGCAGATGATTTCGACGGAAAAGTACAGGTGGCGGATAATCACAGGATTTCCGTGACCCAGCGCCGTTCGGTGCAGGATGCGCTTGACATGGCGGCAGCCGGCATGGACGCGGAGGCGATCTGCAAAAAGCTGGAAGAGACAGGTTTGGATTCAACTATTTATATCACGGTTGACACATTAAAATATCTGAAAAAGGGCGGTAGAATCACACCAGCGGCAGCAGCGCTCGGAACACTTCTCCGTTTAAAACCGGTTCTGACGATACAGGGCGAGAAGCTGGACGCATTTGCGAAGGCGCGGACGATGAAACAGGCGCGTTCCATGATGATCACGGCGATCACCCGCGATCTGGAAAATCGGTTTGATGATATGACGGGAGAAAAAACGTATATTGATGTAGCGCATACCGACAATGATGAGATGGCGCAGGAGCTGGCAGCCGAGCTTCGGGAACTTTTCCCGGAGACGGAAGTCCGTGTAGAGCCGCTGTCCTTAAGTGTAGCCTGCCATATCGGACCGGGAGCGCTGGCGATTGCGGCAACGAAGAAGCTTGAAATCGGATCGTTGTTGTGAAAAACGCAGTTACAGAGCAGCATTTCGGGGTTACAGTTCACAGCCAATGTCAGGAAGTTAAGCAACCCAAGTAAGAGCGCGTGAATTGTAATCGTTCAGGACAGGAACATGAGAAGAATAGCAGAACATAAAAGAAAAATATGGAAAGCGATGGAGCACACGATCGGGATGAGAATCCCTCTGTTCCTCGCCTTTCTGATTCTGACGCTGGTTCCGCTTCTGGTACAGGTTCGTTTTACATCGGGGTATTTTTACCAGAGCCACGTGGAAGAACGGATGGCGGAAGCGCAGAACCGGTGTCTGATTTTAGCAAACAAGATACGCAGCAGTGATTATATCAATGTACTGCTGTCGGGAAATCCAAATCCGGCGCTGGATGCGGAACTTAGTACAACGGCGGATCTGATGAACGGAAGAATCGTGCTGGTGGACGACAGCTTTAAGATTTTGAAAGACACATTTGGTCTTTCCAGAGGGAAAACGCTGGTTGTATCGGATGTGTTAAAGGCATTTGACGGGGAAACTTCCAGCTATCTGAACCAGAAGAAAAAGTATTTCTATGTAGCGCAGCCGATTCAGGCAAAAAGCACGGATGCAGCGCCGATCGATTCGGATGTGGCAGCCGGAAATGGGAAAAATACGGCAGGCGTGCAGGGAGTCCTTCTTCTGATGGCGTCCACGGAAAATTCGGCGCTTTTGCAGGAGAAAATTGTGCAGAAGACGGGATTTTTGCAGCTCGTTATGTTCTGTTTTATTCTGATCGCAGATTTATTGGCGGCGGCTTGCCTGCTGAAACCATTCCGCCGCCTGCAGCAGCAGCTCGATATGGTGGCAGAGGGAAATCTGGATCAGGATATTGATGTAAAAACGTACCGGGAGACGCGGGACATTTCGGAGGCAGTCATGCAGACCATCCGGAAACTGAAAAACCTGGATCAGTCGCGTCAGGAGTTTGTTTCCAACGTGTCGCATGAGCTGAAAACACCGCTGACTTCGATAAGAGTGCTGGCGGATTCTCTGATGGGGATGGAGAACGCCCCGGCGGAGCTATATCAGGAGTTTATGCAGGATATTTCGGCGGAGATTGACCGCGAGGGCAAGATTATCGATGATCTGCTGACGTTAGTCAAAATGGATAAATCATCGCCGGATCTGAATATTGCCCAGACTTCGATCAATGGTCTTCTGGAACAGATTTTAAAACGTCTGACCCCGATCGCGAAGCGGCGGAACATTGAGATCACGTATGAGAGCAAGCGGGAAGTATCGGCAGATGTGGACGAGGTAAAGTTGAGCCTGGCACTTTCGAACCTGGTGGAAAATGCCATCAAGTATAACCGCGAAGAGGGAAAAGTCTGGGTGACGCTGGATGCTGACCACAAGTTCTTTTATGTGAAGGTAGAGGATAATGGCGTGGGAATCCCGAAAGAATTCCAGGAGCGCGTATTTGAGCGTTTTTACCGTGTAGATAAGGCGCGCTCACGCGAGACAGGCGGTACCGGGCTGGGGCTTGCGATCACAAAGAATATTATTCTTCTTCACCAGGGCGCGATCCGCCTAAAGAGTGAAGAAGGCAAGGGAGCAACCTTTACGGTGCGGATTCCGTTGAATTATATTCCGTAGACAGCGTGGTTCTGGGCGGTTTAGAGGTTCGAGAGGGTTGCTGGTGCTGCGGTGTTCGAATATTTCGGTGTTTGAATGCTGCAGTGTTCGAATGTTTCAGTGTTTGAATGTTGCGGTATTTGAGTGTCGCAGTGTTCGAATGTGAGGTCAGGGAAATGTCTATTGTGAGATAGATTGCAAAATAACAACAGGAAATAATAAATGGAGAAAATAAGAAAAAAAAGCTCTGGAAAACGGGCAGGAAGCGTAAGTTTGTGGCTGATCCTTTGCCTGGCATGTCTGCTTCTTCTGAGCGGATGCCGAAAAAAAGAAGAGGTGCATCCGACGGCGGGTGAGGACGGCGTCTATCAGATTTATTATCTCAATTCGACGCGCACGGGGCTGGCGAGTGTTTCCTATCAGACGGAGACGGCGGACGCTGAGATCCTGATCGGGGAGCTGGCGGGGCAGATCCTTGCGGCGCCGGAAAACCCGGAGTATCAGGCAGTTTTAAGCGATAAGGTTGAATTCCTGGATATTAACCGGGACAATAACGTGCTGACGTTGAATTTTAATCAGGAATATATGAATACGAAAGCGTCGCGGGAGATTCTGTGCCGGGCGGCGCTGGCAAAGACCTTTACACAGGTAGAGGGAGTCGATTATATCAGCATTAATTGCGAGGGACAGCCGCTCCTGGACACACATGGAAACCCGGTGGGCGCGATCGCAGGAAGTGATTTTGTAGACAGTATTTCGGATGTCAATTCGTATGAAAAAGTAGAGCTGACCCTGTATTTTGCCAATGAAGAAAAAGATGGTCTGGTGGCAGAAAAACGGGAAGTATTTCACAGTATGAACACGTCGCTGGAACGCCTGGTAGTGGAACAGCTGCTGGCAGGTTCCCAGAATGGCGGGCTTTCAGTGATGCCGAAAAATACAAAGGTATTAAACGTATCACTGACAGATAATACCTGCTATGTCAACTTGGATAGCAGTTTTATTTCCGGGGATATCGATGTGGCGGAGTATATTCCGATTTACGCGATCGTCGATTCGCTGACAGAGCTTCAGACGGTAAATAAAGTACAGATCACGGTCAATGGCTCGGCAGATGTGACGTACCGGAATGTGATTTCGCTGGTGCAGCCTCTGGAGAGAGAGGAGAAGTATATTGTGAAGTAACTGTCAGACAGAATCTATATGCCATATTTGGAAGAGAGCAGCAATGGGATTTTGTTGATGTTTTGTAGAATACAGGAAAAGAGGAATTGAATATCAAACGACCGGTAATGTGGATGATGGTGGCTTTCGTACTTGGAGAGGTCGCAGCGTACCAGATGGGCATGACGGTGTGGTTTATAATTGCAGCAGCGCTTTTTGTGTTTCATAGGAAATTGTGTCCTATGAAACACAAGGCACATTCTTTTTCACCTGCAGTCATAAAAACAGCAGAAGGACGGGGAGATTCGGACTTTCAGACAGACGCAGAACGCGTCTGGAATTGGAAAGATCCGATGATGTGCCGTGTCTTTCTGCTGTTTTTCTGTTTCCTGGCAGGATGGGGACGGATGACGGTGGAAATGCGCCCGGATGCGCTGGAACGGATGGTAACGCAGAAGGGCGGTTCGACAGAGGTGGCGGTATCTGGAACACTGGATTCTGTTTCGGAAAAAAATGGGTGGTGTACGATGATTTTGACGGAGGTGGAGGTAGAGGATGAAAGTGTAAGAAAGGTACTGATATCGTGTAAAAGAGATTTACTGGAGAAGTATGAAGAAAAAGTTCTGCCACCCTGCGGAAGTCAGATTTATCTGACGGGAACTGCTGAGTTTCTGGAAGAAGCGCGCAATCCAGGGCAGTTTTCGTATCGGATGTATTACCGGGGACTAGGAATCAGGAACCGGGTGACGGCGGATCGGATTTTTATTTCAGAAGAAAAAAGTTCCCCTCTCCGAAGTCAGGCAGAATGCTTCCGGGCGTACGCGACGGCTGTTTTTCAGGAAATCTGTGATCCAGAAGATGCAGGGATTTTCCAGGCAATTTTGCTGGGGGATAAATCCGGGTTATCGGAAGAACTGCGCGAACGGTTTCAGGATAATGGGATTGCACATATTCTGGCAGTCAGCGGGCTTCATGTCTCTTTGATTGGCATGAGCGTTTACAGCGCACTGCGTTTTTGGGGCATATCGTATGGATGGGCGGGACTGGGGGCTTCAGCGCTTCTTACCTTTTATGGTTTAGTAACCGGATTTGGAGCATCGGTATTCCGGGCGGTATTTATGGTAGAGGTGTCCTGTCTGGCGGCATATCTGGGGCGGAGTTATGATCTGCTGAGTGCGCTGTCGCTGTCTTTGATTTTACAGGCGTGGCAGTCGCCGTATCTGCTCTTTTCGGCGGGATTGCAGCTTTCCTATGGCGCGGTTGCCGCGATTGGGCTGGAGACGGAGGAGCTGAGGAAAGTGGGAAAAAAGAGAAAAGAGGAGGAACAAGAGAAAGAAAAAAAGAAAGGATATGAAACACTCATGCTCAGCTCGGCAATTCAGCTTTATACGATGCCGATTCAGCTGTATCACTATTTTACATTTCCGATGTTGGGAATTTTTCTGAACCTGATCGTGATTCCGCTTCTCACGTATGCAGCCGGAAGCGGTCTGCTGGCGCTTGGAATTTACAGTATAGCGTTTGTGGGAGGAAAAATGGGGGGAATGGGCGGAGGCAGCAGCATTGCGGGAGTGCTTTCGGCTTTTTGGGGCGCAGCATCAGGAATATCAGAAATACCAGAAATATTCAGAATAGCGGCAAGTGCATGTACGGGTCCGGGGCATTATATTTTTCAGTTGTATGAATGGCTTTGCATCCAGGTGGAACGCGTGCCGTTTCATTCCATCGTGGCAGGACGCCCGGAAATGTGGAAAATAGGGGTGTTTTATGTGGCGCTGGGGATTCGATATGTGTGGAGTGTGGGAGAAGCAAGAGAGAATTTAGAGAGAAAAGGGATTTTTCTGTTTCCAAAAGAATGGAATGCACCGGAAAAAAATAGTGTATTTATTGCTGTGGCGGTAGTCTTTTTAGTGGTTCAGCCTGTTCATGGCTTTCAGAGCTGGTTTCTCGATGTAGGACAGGGCGACGGCGTCTTTCTGCGGACGCGGGATGAGGCAATTCTTTCGGACTGTGGCAGCAGCCAGGATAAAAAAATCGGGAAAAATGTGCTGGAACCATTTTTGAAAAGTCAGGGAATCCGCACGCTGGACTGGATTCTGGTCAGCCATGCGGATGCGGATCACACGAACGGGATCGAATGGCTTTTGAAGGAGGAGGCAGATATCTGGGTGCGGAATCTGGCACTTCCGGCGGCAGGAAAAGGGCAGGAGGCATATAAAAAACTGGAAACTCTTGCCAGAAAACGGGGTGCGGAAGTCTATTATCTGCATCGGGGAGAAACGGTGCGGGCGAAAAGCCTGGCGCTTCGGTGCCTGTACCCGGAGGCGGGGGAAAAGCCAGTCGAGGAGCGAAATAGTCATTCACTGGTGTTTGATGTCACGTATGGAAAGTTTCGTATGCTTCTGACAGGAGATATTGGAGTGGAGGACGAAAGGAAGATTCTGGCGGTGGAAGAGGACAAAAAGAGGGAAAAAGTGACACTGTTAAAAGCCGCACACCATGGTTCGAACGGTTCCTCCTCAGAGGAGTTTTTGGAGTGCTTTTCCCCAGCTTTCACGGTGCTCTCTTATGGAGAGGTAAATACTTACGGGCATCCGGCACCGGAGGCGGTGGAACGTCTGGAACAGACGGGAACGGAGATCTGGAGAACGGCGGATTCAGGGGCAGTGAATGTGTGGACGGACGGGAAACGTATGTATATCAAGGGATATAAGAAACAAGATTATGGAAAGGGAAGAGATAAAAAACAGATAAAAAACTAATTGTTAACCATATAAAAATAATAGGTTGACAATAGAAAAAGGCTATGTTATGCTTGCAATCAGTTCTGCATCTGTTTCGACTACCCGGGATCTGGAACGGCCGCTGCTGTTTTAGATGGTTGGAACAGGGGTTGCGGAGAGAAATTTATGTACATGTGCGAGAATAGAATGGCTTCGGATGCCTGAAATCATTCAGATACCCAAGGAGGAAAAAGGTTTGAAACACATGAAGACAAAGGATTTAGTTTTGTGTGCGATGTTTGTCGCACTGATTGCAGTGGGAGCATTTATCAAGATACCGGTTCCGGTGGTTCCGTTTACATTGCAGTTTTTATTTACGATGTTGGCAGGTCTGCTTTTAGGTCCGGTCAACGGGGCGCTGGCGGTTGTGGTTTATATCGTATTAGGTTTAATTGGACTTCCGATTTTCACACAGGGCGGCGGACCGGGATATATTTTCCAGCCGAGTTTTGGATATATCATCGGATTTGCGGTTGCGGCGTATGTGAATGGTAAAATTGCCAATGCCAAGACGCATCCGAGTTACCGGCGCCTGCTGGGAGCTAATTTTCTGGGACTTTTTATTGTCTATGCATTTGGAATGATTTATTACTACGTGATCAGCAATTTCTATCTGAATTCGCCGATCGGCGTAGGAGCGCTGTTTTTATATTGCTTTGTTCTGGCAGTTCCGGGCGATATCGTGCTCTGTATTGTGGCTGTCATCATAGGAAAACGGATGATTCCGCTGATTCAGGGAGGGAGACTTGGATAAAAGATGAGCAAGGGGATTTTTATAACAGGTACGGGAACGGATATTGGAAAAACGTATGTGACAGGCTTGATTGTGAAAAAACTGCGGGAGAGCGGCGCGGATGCGGCGTATTATAAAGCGGCAATGAGCGGCAATGAGCGGCGTGCGGATGGAAGCCTGATTCCAGGAGATGCCCTGCAGGTAAAAACAATGTCGGGAATCGGGCAGCCGCTTGAGGAAATGTGTCCGTATGTGTATGAGACGGCAGTATCGCCGCATCTGGCATCCCGCCTCGAGGGCACCCCGGTTCGGATGGATCGGGTTTTGGAAGATTTTCGCAAAGTCTGTGAAAAATATGAGTATGTGACGATGGAAGGAAGCGGCGGAATCCTCTGTCCACTCTGCATAGATGAAGCGGATATCCGTCTTCCAGAAGTAGTAAAAGCGTGCGGGCTTAGCTGCCTGCTGATTGCGGATGCGGGGCTTGGGACGATCAATGGCGTGGGGCTTACTGCCTATTATCTGAAACAACAAGGAATTGCCCTGAAGGGAATTATTTTCAACCATTATGAGGCGGGAAATCTGCTTCATGAGGATAACCGGAAAATGTGTGAATATTACACTGGCATTCCGGTTGTTGCCTGTGTGGCGGATGGGGATACGGAGCTTTCCATGGATGCGGAGACGCTGAAAGGGCTGTATGCGTAAGACAGAAGATAAAGGAGAAGAAAAATGATCTGGTATCCATATGAACAGTTAAAAACAATGAAAGCACCTTATGAGATCGTGGATGCGAACGGGGTATATCTTTACACGAAGGATCAGAAGCTGATTGATTCGGTTTCGTCCTGGTGGAGTGTAATTCATGGATATAAACATCCGGTGATCAATCAGGCAATTATTTCACAGGTAGAAAAATTTTCTCATGTGATGCTGGGCGGCCTGACGCATGAGCCGGCGCGCAGACTTTCAGAAAAACTGGCGTCCTGGCTGCCGGGCGATCTGGACTACTGCTTTTTTTCAGATTCCGGCAGCGTGGCGGTTGAGGTAGCGCTGAAAATGGCGCTGCAGTATTATATGAACCGCGGTGATGAGAAGCGAACGATGATTCTGGCGCTGGAACACGCGTACCACGGCGATACCTTTAAGACGATGGAGGCAGGCGATGATGAGGACTACCATTTTGTGCTGAAAGCGTATGGCGCAAGCCCGTATGTGGTTCACATTCCGACTGAGATCCCGGCGCTGGAGAAAGCATTTGAACAGTATCATGATAAGTTGAACTGCGTGCTGGTGGAACCGCTTTTACAGGGCGCTGGCGGAATGCGGATGTACGACATTTCATTTTTGGAGAAGGCAAGGGAACTCTGTGATAAGTACGGCGTGCTGCTGGTTTTTGATGAGGTGGCAACCGGATTTGGCAGAACCGGAAACCGCTTTGTGGCAGATCGGGTGCTTCCGGATATTCTGGTTCTCGGAAAGGCATTGACCGGCGGTTACATTGGTCATGCGGCGACTGTGGCAAATAAAAAGGTATTTGATGGATTTTTCGATGATAACCCGGAACATGCGCTGATGCACGGACCGACCTTCATGGGGAATGCCCTCGCGTGCAGTGCAGCGCTTGCCTCGATCGAGCTGTTTGAAACGCAGAACTACATGGAAAGGATTCAGAAGATCGAAGCCATCACCCGCCGGGAGATGGAGGGATTTACCGATCCGAGAATCAAGGAGGTCCGCATGATGGGCGGATGCGTCTGCGTCGAGGTATATGATCCGGCAGTCCTGAAAGGATATCAGGAATATGCGTACAAACGCGGCGTGTTCAGCCGTCCGTTCTTAAATTATCTGTACGCGATGGTTCCGTATATTATCAAGGAAGAAGAGCTGGTGCAGGTGCTTCAGTGCATGAAAGACTGGTTTGCGCGGGGATAGGTAACGAAGAATAACTGTTCACAGGTGGGAATTTTCTGAACTGAAAATCCCGTATGCGTGAACAGTCATAGACATATATCTTAGAATAAAA
>OIWL01002586.1_pt1 | contig 14640 bp, 10 predicted proteins | sample 1587561 | NCBI WGS metagenome assembly OIWL01 (sample SAMEA3888903, study PRJEB22519) | human gut metagenome | biome: human gut; feature: human-associated habitat; material: faeces | place: Denmark | collected 2010 | reverse complement strand
CATCCCCACGCCCATGCAGGCGCACTGGTACAGGGACAGCAGCTGCTTAACACACTTATTGTATCATTTTGGCGCGGGAAGTCAACGACATCACGGCTCAAATGATGAATTTTCCTGAACTTTCTTATTCGTTTTTGCCGATTAGTTTTAACTAACCACCGTATTTTTCTTTTTGTTCTCCCTCTTCTGCCGTTTGCCTTTACTGTGGGAATATGCTATACTATACCTAACATGACAGGCGGAACGTCCCCCGCTCCGCTCCCGAACTTCACAAGGAGGCACCAAACCATGAAAGTTCTCAAAGCTCTGCTCGCCGTCCTCACCACACTGGCTGTCGCCCTGACCGCCATTCTGCTGCTCTGGCAGGATAAAAGCGCCCCGCGCTATATCAAGATCTACGAAAACGAGCAGTAATATTTTTCTTGCAAAACAGCACCCCGGCCAAGCGGTAAAACCGCCCGGCCGGGGTGTTTTTGCGTTATCCGGCAGACCACACAAAAACGCCGCCGACTTTTTGTCAGCGGCGTTTGCTCGTATCAGTAGGTCATCACGACCACCATAATGGGGTATTCATCCCTCGTTTTGGGGTCGGTGTTATGCACAACGCCCACGCCCACAAGGGTAGCTTCCGTGCTCGTGACCAGTGCCGGTTTCCATTTGCCGGTGTCCTTTACCCAGCCGCGGATCACGCTCTCTGTGGGATACGCAGCGTAGCCGCCTACGCCCACCAGCTTTTTACCCTTTACCGGCAGCTGGCTGATGTCGTTCCAGTCCTTCGTATACCGCTTGCCATTCGGGTCGGTGCCGTACTTGCCAAGCAGCCAGTCCAGCTGCAATTTTGCCATTTTTTCAGCCATGGCGCAGACCTCGGCGTCCATGGTCAGCGGGGTGTTATTGCCGTAGTCCTTGCGCACCGCATTCAGTGTGTCCACCACCGCAGCCACCTTCTGCGCCTCGGTCTTTTTGTCGGTGGGGTCTTTGCCGGTCTCGCTGCTGCCCGGCTTATCCGGCGCATCCGGCGCGGAAGGGCCGGAGGGCCCGCAGGCTGCTAAAAGCAGCAGCGCCATTGCAGCTGCAAGAGCCGCTGCCGTCCATCGTTTCCAAAGCTTCATCTGTGGTCCCCCCGCTTTCTTCTTATGGGAGTGCGTTGCTCCCCGGTTTCATCTTATCCCCTGCTGCGGCGCGCTGTCAATGGGCAGATGCGCCAAACTTTGGCAGAAAGTTTCGGCAAAGCGTGCAAAAGCAGGAACATTTTGAATGCGCGCCGCGCCTTCCGGGTTGCGGCACCCAGCATCCGCATCGTGCCTTGGGCGGCACTCGCATCTTGCTGGCCGCTGCCCCAACAACTCCTCCCTGTTTCCGCCACTGGCGGCGGTCGTCGTCGTTGCAGCGGAAGAATTATTTTAATTTTCGGGATAGCGGAGCGTCTGCGGACGCTCCGCTATCCCATTTTCACGGGTGGGGTCGTAATGGCAAACGGCATTTACAGCGCCTGCTTCCTGCGGAAGCGGCGGCGCTGCGGGGAATCCCCTCCTACACAACGCAGCAAGGCCGTCCGGCATTCGCCGGACGGCCTTGCTGCGCTTATTGGAAAGGATCGATCGGGAGATGGCAACTGTTATTTCGCCAGACCCAGCTTTTTCAGCCGGTTCCATGCGCGGATGACCTGTACCTTGGTCACACGCTTGCCGGGCGTAAAGGCGCCCTCGCCCATGTTGGGCAGCAGCCCGGCCTCCACAGCCCAGCGGGCTGCCTTGGCGGTGTCGGGCGGGGCGCTCTGGGCAAGGGCGGGCAGCGGCATTGCGGTCAGTGCCATGCTCAGCGCCAGAACCATGCTGATGAGCCGTTTTTGCATAAGATTCTCTCCTTCTCAAGCGCCCTCCAAGCCGGGCGCTTTTGTTGTACCCAGTGTACCACGTTTTGCCCGCTTTGGACGGTTTTGGGCACGAATCGACCCGCAAATGCGCTGAAACGACCCGGTGCACCACACGCACCCGCAAAAAACAGAAAACCGCCCGGTTTGCGGTTACCGGACGGTTTTCTGCTCTATAGGAATTACGGGAATGGCATATTGAACAGAGCACTGCTCTGTGCCTGTAGTATACCACGAACGGCGGCAAAAGTAGAGCAATTCTGCGTGAATGGCCCCTGAAATGCATCGAATCGCCCTGAAAAACCCTAAAAAAGCCCTTGCGCACCCTTTTGGGACGCAAAAAAGGGACTGCCGCACAGCGCTGTGCAGCAGTCCCTGCGGGGTTATAAGGGGTTAAGGGGCAGCGGTTTTAGCCGCGCTGCTGGTAAGTCTTCCAAGTGCGGATCACTTCCATGCGGCCCACGCGGCTGCCGGGCTTGAAACTGCCGTCCTGTGCGGACATCAGGCCGGTATCCACGACCCAGCGGATAGCCTGCAGCTCTGCGGCATCTGCTGCCACATCGTTGAACAGTGCAGTGCTCTGGGTTGCGGGCTTGCCTGCGGCGGTCCACAGTGCAACTGCCAGCTGCTGGCGGTTAGCGGGGATGGCCATGCCCTCGGGCAGAACGCTCTTCAGGTAGGCCGTGGTGCCTGCGATATAGGCACCCACGCCAATGGCTGCGCCGCCCACAGCGGCTACTGCCACAATGGCTGCACCGCCGCCGTCACTGTCACCGCCGGGTGCGGGGGTGGGGTCGGGGTTCGGCTTAGGATCAGGAGTGGGATCCGGATCGGGAGTAGCAGGAACTTCAAACACAGCAGTCAGTTCCACATCATGGTCGGGCATGGTGAAGTATATCTCGTGTGCGGTGCGCTGCTCCTCGGTCAGCTCCAGACCGGTGCAGTTCCAGTTCTTGAACACGCTGGTCTCGGTGTCCTCGTCTGCGGTGGCCTTGAGCTCTGTGCCCACAGGCACAGCCGTCAGGTCGGCAACAGCGCCGCCGTCCTTCAGGGTGACCTTTGCATCGGTGACCTCGAGTTTATTCGTAGGAGTAACGAACTCCGCCACCAGATTCACATCATGGTCGGGCATGGTGAAGTACACCACGCGTGCGGTGCTCTGCTCCTCGGTCAGCTCCAGACCGGTGCAGTTCCAGCTCTTGAACACGCTGGTCTCGGTGTCCTCGTCTGCGGTAGCCTTGAGTTCTGTACCCACGGACACAGCTGTCAGGTCGGCAACAGCGCTGCCATCCTTCAGGGTGACCTGTGCATCGGTGACATCGAGTTTATAGGTCTTGGGAGCGTTCTCGGTGTACTGTGCTTTCAGTGTGACGTTATTTGCGGGCATCGTGAAGGAGATGGTCGCCTTGGTGGTGTCCACGTCAGTGGGCAGACCGGTCACTTTCCAACCGGTGAAGGTGTAACCGTCCTTCTCGTCTGCGGTGAAGCTGAGCTTCTCACCTGCAACGTGCTCGGTAGACTTGTCGTCCACGGTCAGGGTGTACTTCGACTCAGACACAGTATAGGTGTCCACTTCGTACTGGTTGCCAACGTAGTGGTCACTAGAATCCACCACGATGTCAACGCTGTAAGTGCCTGCCTTGGTGGGCTTCGTCACAGACGGGAACGAGCCATCCTCCGGGACATACCGGATAGAATACAGCGGTGCATCGTCAAAATACATCGGGCCTTTATAGGTTGCAGTTTGGGTCTTGGGGTCATACTCAAAGTCGTCGAGCTTCGGTTGATATCTGCGTACCACCTCGCCGATATCAAGCGAGCCTTCTGTGTACTTGTCGCCCTCTTGCGCTACGATGCGCTGCTTGTAGAGGCCGTACATGTCCGCTCCCGCCGGGTAGGTTTCAAACACCTCGTTGTCGTAGGTGCGCACATAGACGAGGCTCAATTTGCCCACGCCATCCTTGCTGCTTTTAACGGTCTGATGTTCGATCGTCCCGGAAACGGTAAAGTCGCTCTTGCTCAGGGAAGAGAAGGGCAGCTTTCCGGTGGTGGCCATGTTCACCACAATAGGCTCACCGTCATTCTTGGCGGTCAGGGTCAGGGTCTTGCCATCTGCGGAAAGCTGTGCGCCGTTGTAAGCGCTGACATCCTCGCCGTTGATGTTCGTGACTGCATTGCTGAAGCGGATCTCTGCCTTGACATTACCGATAAGGTAAACCGCGTCTGTTGCTGCGGCATAGTCGTTGAGGCGTTCCACAGTGCCGTCCGTCATCATCAGCTTGCTCTGCTGCTGACCGGCGGCAAGGAATCTGCTTTCAATATAGCCGCAGCTCACCGTATTGGAAATAGCAGCCTTGCTGTCGCTGTCCGTTTTCAGGCTGCCAAGGATCACGGCATTCTGGATGACCGTTTTCTCCGTGGCATAGCTCGGCAGCTGGACATCGTGGAACACACCGCCGGTGACCTCGCTGTTCTGGTTCAGCTGGACCTCAGCGATGAATGAGCCGCCAGTGATCTTGCCATAAGCGCGGACGACATCCTGGAAAGTGCCGCCTGCGATGGTGCTGTTTTCATCCATGTAGACATCCTTCTGGAAGGTGCCGTCCTGAATGATGGTGTTCTCCGCACCAACAGAGCCCTCTGCCACGATGCCGGTGACAGTCACATTTGCAAAAGTGATCTGCTCCACGGCAATGGCCTTATGGTAGGGGTTGATGGTATCCGAAGAAAGATCCACCGGGTTGCCGTCCGGGGTGGTGATGTAAAGCGCCGCGCGTGTCCTTCCGTTCTCTTCCATGGTGGCGTACTTCCAGCCCAGGCCCTCATAGAGGTTAGCCGTCATGCCCTCGCCGCTCATCGGCACACCGGTCACACCGGTCAGGTCGGGCAGACCCTTTTCGGTAATGCGCAGGGGCTTGAGGTCGCTTGGATCGGTGGACTTATTCACAAAGATCTTTGCGCCGTCATTCTTGCCGGTAATGCGCAGCACCTTGCCGTCGGCAGAGGTGTTGGCGTTGTAGTTTTCGACCGGTGCATCGTTGATGCTCAGTACATCGGTGTTCAGGGTAAGTTCTGCGCTGCCTGCGCCCACCAGATAGATGGTATTGGTGGAAAGAGGCAGAGTTCTGCCGTTCATCGCAGTCACACCGCCGTTACGCACCACCAGTGTGCTGAGCTGCTGTCCTGCGGGCAGCAGCTTCTGGATGCCGTCAGGCAGTTCGCCCAGAACCGTATCCGAAATGGTGTAGGTGTTATTGCCATAGGTATTGAAATTGCAGCTCTGGATCACCGCATTGGCAATAGAGCAAGAGCCATTGCAGAACAGGGAATCAAAGGTGCCGCCGGTGATCTCGACCGCACTGTTCCCATTGATCGAGTTGATGCCCGCGCTGACATTGTGGAAGGTGCCGCCGCTGATCTTACCGCTGGTGATCGTCAGTCGGCCGTTTTCGCCAAACTCACCGCCGGTAATATTAGCATTGGTGATCTCGACATAGCAGTTGATAGGCACATCGCTCAGCGCGCTGAAGTCGAAGTTTGCACCGCCCTGATTCAGGATCTGCAAAGTGCTTTCATTGCTGCTGTCGTTGGGGTAGCAGTTATAACCCCAGCCGTTGCCCATGTAAACACGGTGCAGCTTTGCGTCCGTGTCCAGACTGTCCACATAGGTCACGTCGGTCAGATCGGGCTGACCCTCATTGTTAAAGCGCAGTTCTGTGGCGCCAAGTGCCATAGGAACCAGCTTCATGGGTGCGCCGTTCTGCGCCGGGATCATGTTAAAGCTGGCGGAAAGCGTTTTTCCGTCTGCGCTGATGGAGATCGTGGCAATCGTAGAGTCAAAGTATGTGAAGGCGTAATTTTGGGTACCGGCGGGCAGTGCCATGACACTGCCGCCGGTAGAGGCTACCGCCCATACATCGCAGCCGGTGTCGCTTTCCACTACCAGTTCCAGATCGTTCCCGTTACCGGAATAGTTATACTTCTTGATGATATAGATTTTTGTTTCCTTTTGTCCGTTCAGGGTGCAGTTCTCCGGCAGCAGCAGCTGGTGTGCCTGCTGCTGCGTGTCGGCGCTCAGACCGGAGATATCGCGGAAAAAGCCGCCCCGGACATTGCCGCCGTTCTCGGTCAGCTTATCGTAGGTACCACCGTCAATGGTGCCCAAATTCAGTTGCACATCGGCGTAGCTGCCGCCCAGAACGCGGACGCCGTACATATTGTCGGCTTCTATCAAAAGTGTGCCGGTGACAGTGCCATCCAGCAGATAAACCGTGTGACTATTAGCATTCTTGACGGTCACATTGCAGCTGACCGTGCCGTCCAGAATGTACTCGGTATCTTCACTGCCGGTACCGGTGATGGTCAGCCCGGTAGTTTCGTCATAACTCCAGCCGGTACCGGACGCTGCCTTGGGCAGACCGTTCGTGCCGACCTCGATCTTGACCACCTGATTATTTGTTTCAGAGTTCTTACCAACAGCCTCATGCTCTTCTTCGGAGCTGTAAGTAATGCTGTTGGTTTCTTCCGCCGCTGCGGAAGAAAACCCTGCCCCTGCATCTGCAAATGCGGATACAGGAAGGATGGAGAGCACCATACTGAGTGCCAGTATCATGCTCACGATGCGTTTTTTCATGATATCCTCTCCTTTGTCGGTTGATTTGTCCGGCTATACCCCCAAACGGCACAGCCGGAACGGACAAAAATGCCAAGTTGAGTATAGCACCAAAATTCAAGGAAATAAAGCGCTTTTGCGGGCAGCACCTGCCAAAAAATGGCGCAAAATTATGGGCAAAATCACGATACGGGGGGGGGGTATGCTTTTCTCCCATAAAAAAGCAGTTCCGAAACGCCCGCAGGCGTTTCGGAACTGCAAATAAAAAATACTCTTTCCGCTATTGATGCCCAAAGTGCAACGACGACGACCGCCGCCAGCGGCGGAAACAGGGAGGAGTTGTTGGGGCAGCGGCCAGCAAGACGCGAGTGCCGCCCAAGGCACGATGCGGATGCTGGGTGCCGCAACCCGATAGCGGCGGGCATTCAAAAGCGTTTTACTTGCCCGCCAGCAGCACCGCCAGCACGGCTTTCTGGACGTGGAGACGGTTCTCTGCCTCGTCAAAGATCTCGTCCGCGTGCTGCTCGAACAGGGCGGTGGAGATCTCCTCGCCCCGGTGGGCGGGCAGACAGTGCAGCACCAGCGCGTCCGGCTTGGCGTTTTCCAGCAGACGGCCGGTGAGCTGGAAGCCCACAAAATCCCGCAGACGCTGCTCGCTCTCGGCGGTGCCGGGGGCGGTGGTGTTCCACGCGGCAGTGGCCACGATGTCCGCATCCCGCACGCCCTCGGCAGGGTCGGTGGTCAGGTGGAAGGCATTGCCGTATTTGTGGGCAAATATCAGCACATCCGCTGCCGGGCGGTAGCCCGGAGGACAGACGCAGGATACCTGCATCCCCGCCAAAAGGCCGCCCACGATCAAACTGTTTGCCATGTTGCTGCCGTCGCCCACAAAGCAGAGCTTCAGCCCTGCCAGCGTGCCCCGGCGCTCCCGGATGGTCATCAGGTCAGCCAGCACCTGACAGGGGTGTGCGTAGTCGGTCAGGCCGTTGATCACCGGAATGCCGGAAAGCTCGGCCAGCTCCTCCAAGTCCCGCTGGCGGTAGGTGCGCCAGACGGCGCAGTCGTAGTAGCGCCCCAGCACCCGGGCGGTGTCCCGCAAAGGCTCGCCCCGCCCGGCCTGCAGCTCGGCGGTGTTCATATAGTTGCCAAGACCACCCATCTGGTACACGCCCACCTCAAAGCTGGTGCGGGTGCGGGTGGACGCTTTGGAAAACAGGAGCGCCACGCTTTTGCCCGCCAGCAGCGGGGCGGTGCGGCCCGCCTTGCAGTCCGCTTTCAGCTGGTCTGCCACATCCAGAATGTGGGTCAGCTCGGCGGGGGAAAGGTCGCTCATTTTCAGCAGATTTTTCATGCCTGCTCCTTCGGAGCCGTCGGCTCCATCGTGCCCAGCACCTCGGCCAGCACCTCCAGCGCCATGTCTACTTCGTGCTCGGAGACGGTCAGCGGCGGCAGCAGACGCAGCCGGGTCTTTGCGGTAAGCACCAGCAGGCCCTTTTCGCGGCAGGCAGCCAGCACATCCGCAGCCTGCACATCAAAGAATTCGATACCCACCATCAGGCCGATGCCGGAAATGTTCTTGACGTGGGGCAGCTTTGCCAGGCCGGTGCGCAGCTGTACGGCGCGCTCGCTGACCTGCGCAAGGAAGCTCTGGTCCAGACGGTCCACCACCACGTTGGCACCGGCGCAGACCACCGGGTTGCCGCCAAAGGTAGAGCCGTGGGTGCCGGGGCCCATGCCCTCGGCTACTTTTTCATTCATCAGCACCGCGCCGATGGGCAAGCCGCCGCCCAGTCCCTTGGCAAGGGTGACGATGTCCGGCTTGAGGTTATAGTGCTCGCAGCACAGGAAGGTGCCGGTACGGCCTACGCCGGTCTGCACCTCGTCCACGATGAGCACAAGGTCTTTTTCGTCGCACAAAGCGCGCACGGCCTGTACATAGTCCGGGTCCAGCGCCATCACGCCGCCCTCACCCTGAATCAGTTCCATCATCACGGCGCAGGTGTGGCGGTCCACCAGTTCCCGCAGCGCTTCGATATCCCCCGCCGGGACGTACTGGAAGCCTTCGTTGAAGGGGCCGAAGTAGTTGTGGAACACCTCCTGCCCGGTGGCGGTCAGAGTGGCAAGGGTGCGGCCATGGAAGCTGTTGACCATCGTGATGACGTTGTAGCGGTCCTTGCCGTAATGGTCTACGCTGTACTTGCGGGCGGCCTTGATAGCGCCCTCGTTGGCTTCAGCACCGGAGTTGCCGAAGAAAACCTTGCTCATGCCGGTGCGCTTGCACAGCTTTTTGGCAAGCTTGCCGCAGGGTGCAGTGTAGTACAGGTTAGAGGTGTGCTGCAATTTGTGTGCCTGCTGGGACACAGCCTCTGCCCATGCAAGGTCGCAGTAGCCAAGGCTGTTCACCCCGATGCCGCTGGTGAAGTCCAGATACTTCTGTCCCTCCGGGCCCTCGGCGTACAGCCCGTGGCCTTTTTCCAGCACGATGGGATTGCGGTTATAGGTGTGCAGGACGTACTCGTTGTCCCGCTTGATGACTTTTTCAGAATCCATAGGTGTACCTCCTGTGAATAGAAGTTCCGCGCATGCGCTGCTCCCCCGGAGGGAGCGTTTTTTCTATTATAATACTGCTTTTTCGCTTGCGCAATCTTTTTATTCGCGGTGGCTGCGGCGGTAAAAGCGGGTACCGGAGCCGCGGTCGGAGAACAGTTCCAGCAGGATGGAGTGCGGCACACGGCCATCAATGATGACTGCTTCGTGCACGCCCTGATAGATAGCATCTGCCATGCCGCCGATCTTGGGGATCATGCCGCCTGCAATGATGCCGGCGGACTTGTAGCCCTCGATCTCGGTCACCTCTACCTCGGGGATGAGGGTGGTCTCGTCCTCCTTATCCCGCAGCAGACCCGCGATATCGGTCATGGACACCAGCTTTTCGGCCTTGAGGGCAATGGCGATCTGGGCCGCAGCGGTGTCCGCGTTGATGTTGTACGCCTGCCCGAGGTCGTCCATGCCCACGGTGGCGATCACCGGGATAAAGCCGCCGTCCAGCAGGCTTTCGATCAGGGTCGCATCCACATGGACGATCTCGCCCACATGACCCAGCTGCGGGTCCAGCTCGGTGCAGCGGAGCATCTGTCCGTCCATGCCGCACAGACCCACGCCGCGCCCGCGCAGCTTTGCCACAAGGTCCTTGTTTACCTTACCGGCCAGCACCTGCTGCACGATCTCCATGGTGGCATCGTCCGTCACCCGCAGACCGTTTGCAAAGTGGCTTTCCACGCCCACCTTCTTGAGCATCTCGTTGATGGCGGGGCCGCCGCCGTGCACCAGCACTACCCGCACGCCCAGCAGCGTCAGGGTGACAAGGTCGTTCATCACGGCGTTTTTCAGCGTCTCGTTGATCATGGCGTTGCCGCCGTACTTGATGACCATGGTTCTGCCATGGTACTTTTGGATATAAGGGGTGGCCTCCGAAAAAAGCCGCGCCATTTCTTCGTTTTTCATCTGTTCCGCGCTCCTGTCAGGTTCTGTAATCGCCGTTGATCTTCACATAGTCGTAGGTCAGGTCACAGCCCCATGCCTTGGCGCTTGCCTCGCCGGTGCCCATATCCACCTTGACCAGAATATCGTGCTCTGCCAGCACCTTGGCGGCTTCATCCTCGCTGTACGGGTGGTAGGCGGCGTTCTCGCACACATACACCTCGCCCGCCTTGCTGGAAAGCCAGACGCAGACCTTATCAATGGAGAAATCGCCGGGGGTGTAGCCGATGGCGCACAGGATGCGTCCCCAGTTGGCATCGCGGCCAAAGACCGCCGCCTTGAACAGGTTGGAGCAGACCACACTGCGGCTGACGGCGCGGGCGGTTTTCAGGTCGGGTGCGTGGGTCACTTCGCAGGTGATCAGGTGGGTAGCACCTTCGCCGTCTCCGGCGTGCTCGGCGCACATGTGCTCTGCAATGGCGGTCAGCGCTGCCACAAAAGCGGCGTAATCAGCGTTTTCCTCGCAGATCTCCGGGTTGCCCGCCAGACCGGACGCCATAATAATAAGGGTATCGTTGGTGGAGGTGTCCAGATCCACGCTCATCTGGTTATAGGTGCCGGGCACTACCGTCTTGAGCGCCTTTTCCAGCAGCGCGGGCGAGACGGCGGCGTCCGTGGTGTAGAATGCCAGCATGGTAGCCATATTGGGGGCGATCATGCCGCTGCCCTTGCCGATGGCACCCACGGTGCACACCTTGCCGCCCAGCTCGAACTGGATGGCGTACTCCTTTTTATGGGTGTCGGTGGTCATGATGGCGGTGGCAGCGTCCGTGCTGCCCTGCGCGGTGGCAGCCAGCTTTTCCGCTGCCGCCGGGATGCCCCGGGCAAAGGGGTCGATGACCATGGGCTGACCGATGACGCCGGTGGAGGCGGGCAGAACGTCCTTTTCGTCCATGTTCAGCGCCTTGCCTACCAGTGCACAGCACTCCTCTGCCAGCGCCACGCCGTTGGCGGCGCAGGTGTTGGCGTTGCCGCTGTTTACCACAATGGCCTGTGCATAGCCATCGGCCAGATGGGCGCGGTCCACCTTGATGGGCGCACCGCAGACCTTGTTGGTGGTGTACACGCCCGCAGCAGCGCAGCGCACCTCGGCCTTGATGAGCGCCAGATCGTATTTTTCGCTGTGATTTGCCCGGATGCCGCAATGGACACCGGCGGCGGCAAAGCCCTTGGGCGCGCAGATGCCGCCCGCAACTTCCTTATACTGCATTTTACTTCCCCCATCGTTCAGCATACGCCCTCATCAGTCACCTTCGGTGACAGCTTCCCCCGGCCGGGGGAAGCCTTTTACTTCTGCCGGGTACGCTGATTCTTTTTCATCAGCACCCTCTTATAAAGCCTTCCCCCAGACGGGGGAAGGTGTCATTGCGCCAGCAATGACGGATGAGGGTGTATTGTTATTCCAAGCCCTTCGTCTCTTCCAGACCCAGCATCAGGTTCATGCACTGGACAGCGGCACCGGAGGAGCCCTTGCCCAGATTATCAAACAGCGAGACCAGCATCATTTGATCTCCCGCGGCGTTCACGGTCAGGTACAGTTCCATGCGGTCGGTGCCCGCCATGGCGTTGGAGTACAGACCGTTTTCCGGCAGCGGCTCGTTCAGGCCGTGCACTTTGACGGTGGCGGCGTCCTTGTAGTAATCCGCAAGGGCGGCAGCCACGGCCTCGGCGGTAGTGCCCGCAAGAGTAAGATCCAGCGGCACCAGCACCTGCATGCCGCAGTAGTAGTCGCACACCACCGGCACGAACATCGGCGTGTGCGCAAGGCCGCTAATCTTCTGCATCTCCGGCAGGTGCTTGTGGCCAAGGCTCAGGCCGTAGCTCTTAGGCGCATCCAGCTTGCTGTGCGCCGGGCGGTCGGGGCTTTCGTAGTCCGCGATCATCTTTTTGCCGCCGCCGGAGTAGCCGGAGATGCCGGTGCAGCTGAAGGGGTAGCTTTGCGGCACCAGCCCCAGCTCCACCAGCGGGCGGGCAATGCTGATAAAGCCGCTGGCATAGCAGCCGGGCACTGCCACGCGGTAAGAGTTCTGAATTTTTGCCTTCTGCCCCTTCAGTTCCGGGAAGCCGTAGTCCCATGCGGCATCGGTGCGGAAGGCGGTGGAGGTGTCCAACACCTTCACGTCCGGGCGCAGCAGGGGCATGACTTCTTTAGAAGCTGCATCCGGCAGGCAGAGGAAGGCAAGGTCGGCAGAATTGATGACCTTTGCCCGCTCGTGCACGTCCTTGCGCCCTTCGGCAGAGATGGACAGCAGTTCGATCTCCGGCCGTTCGGCCAGACGGTCGGCAATGCGCAGGCCGGTGGTACCGGAAGAGCCATCAATAAATACCTTTACCTTCATGCGTTTTCCTCCTCCCATGCGTCCAGCCGTGCCGTTGCCAGCGCGATCTGCTTTTCTACGCTGGCGGCGCTGGGGCCGCCGTAGCTGGTGCGTCCCTCGCAGCAGTGCACAAGGTCGATGGCATCATAGATATCGGCCCCGAACAGCGGGCTGTAGGTCTGGAACTGGGTCAGGGTCAGCTCTTCCAGCGTTTTGTCGGCGGCAATGCAGTCCGACACCATGCAGCCGGTCAGCTTGTAGGCATCCCGGAAGGGCATTCCCTTCTTGGTCAGGTAGTCGGCGCAGTCGGTGGCGTTGATAAAGCCCTTTGCGGCGGCGCGGCGCATATTGGCGGGCAGAGTCTTCATGGTGTCCAGCATGGGGGTGATGGTCTTGAGGCAGAGTTCCAAGGTGTCCACTGCATCAAAGATGGCTTCCTTGTCCTCCTGCATATCCTTGTTGTAGGCCAGCGGCAGACCCTTCATCATCACCAGCAGGGTGTTCAGGTCGCCGTACACCCGGCCGGTCTTGCCGCGGATCAGCTCCGTGACATCCGGGTTCTTCTTCTGGGGCATAATAGACGAGCCGGTGGTAAAGGCATCGTCCAGCTCAATGAACTTGAACTCCCAGCTGCACCACAGGATGATTTCCTCCGAAAGACGGGACAGGTGCATCATGCAGATGGAGATGGCGCTTGCCAGCTCGATGCAGAAATCACGGTCGGACACGCCGTCCAGACTGTTGGCGCAGGGGGCGGCGAAGCCCAGCTTTTCGGCGGTGAAATCCCTGTCCAGCGGGTAGGTGGTGCCTGCCAGAGCGCCAGAGCCCAGCGGGCACTGGCTGTCCATGCGGGCGGTGGCGTCCGCAAAGCGGTCGAGGTCGCGCAGCAGCATGGAAGCATAGGCCATCAGCGCGTGTCCAAAGGTAATGGGCTGGGCGCGCTGCAGGTGGGTGTAGCCGGGCATGACGGAGGCGGTGTTCTCCGCTGCCTTTTTGCACAGCACCCGCACCAACTCCACGATGTAAGCCTGCAAAGTCTTGCTGTAATCCCGCAAAGTCAGGCGGATATCCAGCGCCACCTGATCGTTGCGGCTGCGGCCGGTGTGCAGCCGCTTGCCCGCATCCCCGATACGGGCGGTCAGGGTCTGCTCCACAAAGGTGTGCACGTCCTCGGCGGCGGGATCAATGGTCAGCGCACCGCTGGACAGGTCGTCCGCGATGGAAGCCAGCCCGCTGAGGATATCCGCACAGTCCTGCTCCGAGATGATGCCCTGCCGTGCCAGCATGGCGGCATGGACGCCGCTGCCGCGCATATCCTGCGCGATCATCCGCTGGTCGAAGCGGATGGAGGAGTTGAAGTCGTTGACGCGGCTGTCCACCGCCTTGGAAAACCGACCCTTCCAGAGTTGTTCTGCCATAATATAAACTCCTTATAAAAACGGCAAAGCCGCCGCAGGGGAAAACGCTCCTGCGGCGGTGCCGCCGGCAACTCTGCCGGTTTTGGAACCGCTGTGTGAAAGTGTAGAAAACACACAGCGGGGAAAGTTGGCTTCGTTCGGCCGCTTAGTCCTCGACCTTCGGCCAGCTCTTGGACAGCTTTGCGCGCTCCTTGATGGACAGGCCGAACAGGTTGATGAAGCCGGTGGCATCGGACTGGTCGTAATCCTTATCGACGCCGAAGGAAGCGGTCTGCTCATCGTACAGGGTGAACGGAGAGGTCACACCGGCGTTGATCATGTTGCCCTTGTAGAGCTTCAGCTTCACATCACCGGTCACGGTCTTTTCCAGACTGTCGGCAAAGGCATCCAGTGCCTCGCGCAGCGGGGTGAACCACTGGCCGTTGTACACGATGTCGGCGTACTTCTGTGCCAGCTGTGCCTTGAAGTGAGAGCTTTCCTTGTCCAGCGTAATGGTCTCCAGCACGTCGATGGCCTTGTACAGGATGGCGCCGCCGGGGGTCTCGTACACGCCGCGGCTCTTCATGCCCACCAGACGGTTCTCCACGATGTCCAGCAGACCGATGCCGTTTGCACCGCCCAGCTTATTCAGGTACTCCACCAGCTCCACAGCGCCCATCTCCTTGCCGTCCACGGCAGTGGGAACGCCCTTTTCAAAGTGGATGGTCACATAGGTGGGAACATCGGGTGCCTGCTCGGGGCTGACACCCAGCTCCAGAAAGCCGGGCTTATTGTACTGGGGCTCGTTGGCGGGGTTCTCCAGATCCAGACCCTCGTGGCTCAGATGCCACAGGTTCTTGTCCTTGGAGTAGTTGGTCTCGCGGTTGATCTTCAGGGGGA
>OIWL01002576.1_pt1 | contig 14712 bp, 10 predicted proteins | sample 1587561 | NCBI WGS metagenome assembly OIWL01 (sample SAMEA3888903, study PRJEB22519) | human gut metagenome | biome: human gut; feature: human-associated habitat; material: faeces | place: Denmark | collected 2010 | reverse complement strand
GTAAAGGATGCGTATTGGGAAAACATGGCTGCGCGTTTGGAAAAAATCCAAGTGCCCGCTTATGTGGTGGCGAGTTATACCAATCCGGTGCATACACACGGCTCGTTTGCCGGCTTTATGCGGATTGCCTCCAAAGATAAGTGGCTTCGCGTCAACAACACCAATGAATGGTATGACCTTTATTCGCCGAAGTACCGTGCGGAATTGCTGGCCTTCTTTGACCGTTATCTCAAAGGTATGGACAACGGATTTGAAAAGACGCCCCGCGTGCGTTATTCAGTGCTCGACTCGGGCGGCACCGCAGAGCGGGTGGATGTGCCTGCTGAGAACTGGCCGCTGCCGGAAACAACGCTTAAACGTCTGTATCTGGCCGAGGACGGTCGGCTGACGGAGTCTCTTGCGGCGAATGCCTCGTCCCTGCAGTACGATTCGGCCTCCGGAAGCGTCAAGTTCCGCTATGTCTTCCCAGAAAATGCCGACGTGGTGGGATACATGCGTGCGAAGCTCTGGATGGAGACGCCCGAATCTGACGATATGGATGTTGAGGTGGTGGTCCGCAAAGTGTCGCCGACCGGAGAAGCCCTCCATCGTCCGATTCCAGAGTTTATTGCTCCCGATGCCGTCGCAACGGGAAGACTGCGTGCTTCGATGCGTGAACTCGACCTTAAGCGCACGACTGAGCTCGAACCCTTTTATGTCTACAAACACCCGAAGAAGCTCCGTCCTGGCGAACGGGTGCCGCTCGACATTGCGGTCTGGCCGATGGGCAAACATTATCGAAAAGGGGAGGTCTTGGAGCTCGAGGTGCGCGGCGTGAAGATTGTGCCCACGACCTTTGAAATGGGATTTGGCCGTCATCCCATTCCGGTGCCCGCTGCCGGCGGAACCTATGATCCGTTGCACCCGCCTGTCATGGAGGTGTTGGGAGGCGATGTGCCGGTGCCTCCGAGTGTTTCGGCAGCGACCGTGCCGACGCCGGCTTCGGCCAATCACGGCGCTCATATCGTTCATTTTGGCGGCGCCAATGATTCGTGGCTGCAAATTCCAATTTTGAAGATTTAAGCTCTTAGCGGCCAGTTCTGAGCCTCGAGGCGTTAGAGTTGAGTATTCCATCGTTCCCAGCTGAATCCAATGAGCCGGAGCGATGGAGCTGCTTTCATTTTTGAATGCCTGCATATTGAGGAACAGAGCATTATGGGCTCCAGCGCAAGACCAACGCAGACCGAAGGAACCGCCCGCCGACGCGGCAGACGTCCGGCCTCCGAAGTTTCGGGCCGCTCAATACTGCTTGAGACGGCGCAGCGCCATTTTTCACGCTGCGGGTTCGGGGGCACGTCGCTCAGAGCGATTGCGCGGGATGCCGACGTGACGCCGGCTTTGGTCTGTCAGCTTTTCGGCAGCAAAGAGGGACTCTATGATGCGCTCCTTGAGAAGCTCGCCTTAGATCAGCAAACACAGCTCGCCGAACTCGTTCGTCTTGCGGACCTTGCAGAACGTTACCCCAAAGCCGCATTTGAACGCTGGGTGCAGATGCTGGTTCAAATTGGTCCCGCCATTTCGGATGTTCCTGCATTGCTCATGCATGAGGTCGACCCCATGCCTGAGGAGCACGACAATGGGGAAAGCCGCATTCCGCGCATTACTGAAAAACTGGTGCGGCCTTTCAAAAGAGCCTCCATGCCCATACTGAGAAAGGCATTGGAAGCAGGCATTATTCGCGGTACCTCTCCAGACCTGGTCTTCTCCCTCCTGATGGGGGCCGTTTCTGCGACGCTCTTGGCGCCGCAGATATCCGGAGAATCCCCGGCAGCGAATATGGATTTTCGCGAACGAGCTGCGGAAAACCTTTTGCTGCTGGTTTTGAAGTGAGATTTTCGCTCACCGATAAATGATCGGCCGGAGGGATGCCTAAAACCATCGTGATCCCCGAAATGCAGACCGCCGTGTTCTGCGGCTGGATCTTGTCCTCACGCCTATAGAGATTGCGGGATTAGCGTGAGAGGTCCAGCCGAAAGCTCGAGATCAAGCGGTTATTTGGCGGCAGTGGTTTGAGTTTGGTCTTGGAGAGACTTCTTTTCTTCCTCGGAAGAAGGCTCTTCCGTTTCATCGTTTTGGGGAATGATGAAGAAGTTCACACGGTCCTTTTCGACAAAGAACGGAGGGTTCAATGCTTTCTCCGGCGCCGGGCCTTTGCGGGTATTGATGTAGGCGTAGACATACTCTGGGAGGTCAGGCGCCGCAGCCATCATGGCCTTTGCCCAATCGAATTTCGGCTTCAAAACAGCGTCGCGGAACTTGAGCTGAACGTCCTTTCCTTGGATATACCAGACTTGAATCTGCGGGTAGGTGAAGCGCGGCGTTGAAATCTGCGGCGCGAAGGTCCAAAGGCCGAAATTGACAATTTCGATGCCGCACTGACCCATTCCCAAGAGGGTGTCCTTCCAGGGTTTGCATCCCAATTCTTCGTTGACGACCTCAATCCCGGCTTCATTGTTGCCGGTCCCCGTTTTGTCGATGTGGTATGAAATCTGATAGTCCTTGAACTGATCCTGCTTCTTGAGTGATTCAGCGATGGCAGGGATGGCCCTAGCAACGAAAGCGTTGACGGCGGCTTTCCTGTCCTGAGCTACGTATCCCACCAAGCTGTCGGGCGTCGGATCGGTCGAAGGCAAGAGGAGCGACTGTGCGAGCCAGAGACCGAAGCCGATGTTCCAGTCGGCTGTTCCCGAAAGGATGCCGCTCCCTGCAACAGTCCCGTGAAGTGCCCCCCAGACGGCGCCGTCAAGCAGCATCGATCCATCGCTCGTCAGCTTGACGTCCTTCGGCGCAGGGCGATCCATGATGTGCTTTACGCCGAATTCCGTTGCGAGATTATTCGCTCGGCTCAATTTTTTTTGATACTGATATTCGGGCGTGTGTTTGGCGGCTCTTTCGGGATCGACGGGGCCGGTGGAAACGCAGCCGGAGAGGGCTGCTGCTGCGGCAGCAGCAGTCAAAGAAAGAAGAAGGGCGGATTTATTCTGCATGACGGGCGGGTTTAAGGATTGGGCGAAGTTTTTCTTGGGCGAAAACTGTTCTGTGTGCCAATCAGCGATTTCTATCGACACAATAGCGGCCAATCATACAGCAAATGTATACGAAAGCAATATTTGTAATGCTGAGCCTCGGGAGGCTTTTGAGATCATTTCTAACAATCGGTGTTTTTCTCGTTCTGAAGGGAAAAATGAAGGCTTTATTCGGCGGGGAGTGCCGCTCCCCATGGACCTTTAGGGAATGTTTCCGCGATTTCTCGAGCCATAGAAACGAGGCGCATCAAGGCCGGCGAGGCGGTTTCAAGCGAAGGGAGGGCCAGTCCCAGCGCAACTCGTTCCTGCGGATGAAAGGGCTTTAGGACAACATTGCCTTTGAGGTTGATGCTTTGCAGCCGGTTGTTGACGGAGACGCCTAGTCCGGCATTGACCATGGCATAGGCTGAATACGGGTCATTCGTCTGCAGATGAATTTTCGGTTCAATTTTGTGGCGGGTGAAGAAGTCATCAATGTCCGAATTGTGATGAAGCCGCGGATAGATGAAGGGTTCTTCGGCAATTTGCCTCACGGTAACGCAGTCGGCTTGAATCAAAGGATGCCCGGGCGGCAGGAGCGCCACAAACTCTGTTTCCATCAGCGGGAAAAAGTCGCCGTCGTAGGAGTGCTGAGAAAGAAAGGCGCAGTCGAGCGAGCCGTTTCTCAGCCGCTCGATGAGTTCGGCATCTGCGCCTTCAACCGTTGAAAGCGTGATGGCTGGATAAGCATCGGAAAACTGCTTGAGGAGCTGCGGCAGCCAGGTTGTCGAAATGCTGAAATAGGAGCCGATGGTGAGTGAACCCGTTAATAGTCCCTTCACAGCGGCAATTTCCTCGTAAACGCATCGTTCGGCAGTCATCAAATCTCTGAGACGGGCGATGATGGGTTCAGCGCCTTTGGCCGGCACCACGCCGCGGCGGCCTCTGAGGAGAAGCGTTGTTTTGAGTTCGGTTTCGAGCGACGAGATCTGACGGTTGAGTCCCGACTGCGTCATGCCGAGTTTTTCGGCTGCGAGCGAAAAGGTTCCGCATTCAATGGCGGTGAGGAGGTAGTGCACTTTTTCCAGATTCATCGAACGTCAGCCCGTGAGGGAAGAGGATACTTATAGTGATTATTTTGCACATCACATGTTCATTCGGGGCATTTTACGCACAAGGCGCTTCGGCATAAACTTCTTTTCGATCGTTGAATTCAGATTCGTTTTCCCCATTCTTGCGGAGCTTATTTATGCTGAACTTTGCCTGTGACTATCTCGATGCCGCACACCCCAAGGTATTCGAGGCGCTCATGAAAAACAACTTTGTAAAGACAGGCTGCTATGACGAGAGCGAAAGCGACTGCTTTTGCAATGCTGCCCGTGAAAAAATTCGCGCTGCCTGCGGCGTGCCGGATGCTGAAGTTCGTTTTCTTTCCGGCGGAACGCAGACCAACAAGGTGGTGATCAGCACGATGCTCAAACCCTGGCAGGGCGTGATTGCGGCCCGAACGGGTCACATTGCCGTGCATGAGGCTGGCGCCATTGAGGCCTCCGGTCACAAAGTGATCGAGATTGCTGAACAGCAGGGCAAAATTTCTGCCGAAGCGGTCGATAAGGTTTTTCGCGCTTGGCACGGTGACGGCAACCGCCTGCACATGGTGGAGCCGGGCATGGTCTACATCACGCAGCCGACGGAATACGGCACCGTCTATTCGCTCGCGGAACTGACTGCACTATCGAAGGTCAGCCGCCGCTGGGGCGCACCGCTTTATGTTGACGGCGCACGGCTTTTTTATGCATTGGGTTCCGCCGCAAACGATGTGACGCTCAGCGATCTGGCTCGTCTCACCGACGTCTTCTATATCGGCGGGACCAAGTGCGGTCTGCTCTTCGGCGAGGCGGTTGTGTTCCCCAAGGCGGGCACGGTGCCGGGGTTCTTCACGCTGATGAAGCAGTACGGCGCTATGCTCGCCAAGAGCAAGGTGCTCGGCATCCAGTTCGATGCGCTCTTTACCGAAGAGCTTGGCCTTGAGCTCGGCCGTCACGCCGTGCTTCAGGCCGACCGCATCCGTGAAGCACTGACGAAGAAGGGCTGTGAACTGCTTTTTGGCAGCACGACCAATCAGATCTTCCTGCGGCTCACCAATGCGGAAGCTGATCGTCTGGGGCAGTCCGTCGCAATGAGTTTCTGGGAGCGGCTCGATGATGAGCATGTCGTGAAGCGCATTGCCACTTCATGGGCAACGGACCCCAAGGATGTGGATGCTTTGATCGCGCTCTTTTAAGCGCCCCGTCTCGGCCGCATCAATCTCACTGCGGCCGAAGGCGCGGCAGCCTGAGGCCGAACGCTAAAACGAACGGCGGGCGCCTTCTTTTGAGGAGGCCCCCGCCGTTCTTTTTCGATCTCCGATTCGGAAAATGCTTCAGGATTTCGAATCAGCTCCGTCGCCAGGCATGAAACTTCTCACGGAGCGTCTCAAAAAGCGTGAAGAGGAACGGGATAAAGAAGATCCCGATGAGCGTGGCCGTGAGCATGCCCGCGAAGGTTGTGATGCCGATGGCCCGACGGCTCGCGGAGCCCGCCCCTGTCGCGAACACCAGCGGCAGGACGCCGAAGAGGAAGCTCCAGGCCGTCATCATCACCGCGCGGAAGCGGATGGAGGCGCCTTGCTTGGCGGCTTCAATGATCGAGAGCCCGGACTCACGAGCTGTTTTCGCGAATTCGACCATCAAAATGGCGTTCTTTCCGGCCAGACCGATGAGCATCACCATGCCGAGCTGCGTGTAAATCGACATGTCGCCGCCGGTGAGTTCGAGCCCCAGGAGCGCTCCCATGACGGCAAAGAGCACGGAAAGCATGACCGAGAGCGGAATCGTCCAGCTTTCATACTGTGCGACAAGGAACAAGTACGCAAAGAGAAGCGCCAGACCCATCAAAGTGACGATTTGACCGGCGTTCTGCCTTTCCTGATAGGAGAGGCCCGTCCACTCGATGTGATAGTCCTTGGGGAGCGACGCGGCGGCCGTATCCTCAATGGCCTTATAAAAGGCCCCTGAGCTCACCCCGGCAGCGCTTTGCGCATTGACCCCCGCAGAGGTCATCTTGTTAAAGCGCGTAATCTGCTGAGGCCCCACTTCCCAGGAGAGTGAGCCCAGGGCTGAGAGCGGCACAATATTGCCGTCAGAGGATGTTGTGGGAATTTCTTCGAGCGAGAGGTTTGATCCGCGGTATTTTGAATCAGCCTGCACGATGACTTCGTAGTTGCTGCCGTTCATTGTGAAGTCGTTCACATAGTAGGAGGCGAGCAGCGTCTGCATGGTGGAGTAGACGTCCGAGGCAGGCACCTGAAGGAGCTCAGCTTTTTCGCGGTCGAGCGTGAAGCGCAGCTGCGGCGTGTCAGCGCTGTAGGAGCTCATGGCGAAGAGCGTTTCCGGGCGGTCACCGAGCGCCGACTTAAAGCGGTTCACGGCATCCGAGAGATGCGCCGTATCGACCGTCCCGACGCCGCAGATTTCAAAGGATGCGCCGCCCGTGCCGCCCAGACCCATAATGGCGGGCGGCGTGAAAGAGACAATCTCCGCGGCGGCAATGTTCTGGGTGCGTTTGGCAATTTCGGCCTGAATGGCTGAAAGCTGCGTTTCCGGGGTCGTGCGTTCGTTCCAGGGCTTGAGGTCCAGAACGGCCATGCCGGCGTATTCGCCGGATCCGGAGAGCATGCTCATGCCGACATTCTGCATAACGGTCTGCACGCCCGGAATGGTGCGAAGCCGCTCGAGCACGTACGGTTTTGCGTGGCGTCCGCCGGGAGCTCGATATTGGCAAAGATAACGCCTTTGTCTTCAGAAGGAATGAAGGCCGTCGGAATCCGCCCATAGAGGAACCAGGTGACGCCCACGGCAGCAATCATCCCGACGGCCGCAATCAGACTGCGGCGGATAAGCCAGGCCGAGCCCCGCACATAGCTTTCGCGGGAGGCTGAAAGAAACCGATTGAAGGGCTTAAAGAACTTTGCTGAAAATCCCCGCGAAGCCTGCTCGGCATCTGCTGCACCGTCGCCGGGGCGCAGCACGAGTGCGCAGAGCGCCGGGGAGAGCGTGAGCGCAACGACGGCTGAAATAGAGAGCGCCACGCACATGGAGACGGCAAACTGGCGGTAAATTGCTCCCACCATGCCGCCGTAGAAGGCGAGCGGCAGATAGCAGGCAACCGTGACAAGCGTCGTGGCGATAACGGCGCCGGTGATTTCCTGCATGCTCTTGACGGCCGCATCGTGCGGTGAGAGGCCCTGAGCAATCAGACGCTCGGTGTTTTCGACGACGACGATGGCGTCGTCAACGAGCGAGCCGATGACGAGAATGAGACCAAAGAGCGTGAGCGTATTGATGCTTAAGCCCAACGCGGCCATGACGGTGAAGGTGCCGATCAAAGAGACCGGAATCGCCGCGGCCGGGATGAGCGTAGCCCGCCAGCTCTGCAGGAACGCCCAGGTGATGAGGATCACCAGCAGAAGGGCGGAAAGGATGGTGACAACCATTTCCTCCATGGTTGTCTGAATGAATTTTGTCGGATCGTAGGCGGGACTCACGGTGACGCCTTCTGGCAGCCGCGGCTCCCATTCAGCGAGCTTGGCCTTGACGCGGTTCATCGTGGCGAGCGCATTGGCATCAGGACTGCGGTAGAGCGCGAGCCCAACGGCCGGTTCGCCGTTGATGGTGGTGCCGCCGGTGTAGCTGCTCGAGCCCAGTTCGACTCGAGCGACGTCGCTCAGACGCACAACGCGTCCGCTCGCGGCATCGCTTCGAAGAATAATGGCGCCGAATTCGGCAGGATCCGCCAGACGGCCGGTCACATTCACCTTGTAGGTGACGGAATCTGAAGATCCTTCACTGCCGACATTGCCCGGCGCAGCCTGAATGTTCTGCGCATTGATGGCGTTTGTTACATCGCTCGTGCTGATGCCCATCCCGGCCATGCGCACTGGATCAAGCCAAATGCGCATTGCGTATTCGCTCTCGCTCATCATGCTCGTGGACGAAACTCCGTCGACGCGCGCTAGGTCGTCTTTAAGCGTTTTGTCAACGTAGTTGGCGAGCTCATTAAGATCCATCGACGCGCCGTTGGTGCGGAAGACGAACATGCCGAGCGTGTCGCTGCCGCGTTTTTCCACTGATACGCCGGTTTTCGTCACTTCGCTCGGCAGCTGGGCATCGGCACGCTTGACGGCATTTTGCAGATTAACGAGCGCAATGTCGCTGTCGGTCCCTGTTTTGAAGGTGACTTGGCAGTTGTACGTACCCGAATTGGAGCTCGTCGACGAAAAGTAAAGGAGATCCTCAACGCCGTTGATTTCGTTTTCAATCGGAATGGCAACGGTCTGTGTGACAACGTCCGCGGAAGCGCCCGCATAGGTGGCCGAGATGAAAAGCGTCGGCGGGCTGATTTCCGGATATTCCTCCACGGGGAGGTTCCAAAGGGAAATCAGTCCTGAAATAGTGATGACGAGACTCACCACCGCGGCAAAGCGCGGGTGCTCGATGAAAAACTTGGAAAACATCAATGCACCCCAATCAGTTGGACGGCTGCTCGGAGGTGTTGCCGGCAGATTGAGCCGCCGCCTGCAGGACCTTGACGGTTTTCCCTTCGCCCGCCTTCTGCATGCCTTCCACAACGACAACATCGTCTTTTTGGAGCCCGGCGGTGATGAGCTGTAGGCCGTTCACCGCACGGCCGACCTCCACTCGGCGCTTTTGAGTCTTGGGCGCGCCGTCCTGAGGTGCATTCACTACCCAGACGTAGGCGCCTTCGGCGTCATGCTGCAGAGCCGAAGGCTGCACGGCCGGGAAGAGAGAATCGGGCTTTGAGAGCGTAATGGTGATCGTCACCGTGCTTCCCGGGACGAGGCGGCCGAGAGGATCCGTAAATTCCGCAGCGGCATAGAGCGTATCGGTCTTCTCGTCGGCAGCGTTGTCGACCGCGGTGATGCGGCCGATTTCCGAAAGGACGGATCCGTCCGAAAGTTCCGCCTGCACAGCGGCCGATTTTTGAAGCTCCGCAATACTGCCGAAGAGCCCGGCGATGTCCTTCATCGAAAGCGCTGCGCGGACTCGAACGGGGGACACGGACACCAGTGTGGCGAGGGTCGTGCTTGCTGAACCGGCGGCCGTCACGTAGTTCCCGGCCGAGTAGTTGGTGAAGCTCATGCGGCCGTCCATCGGGGCGGCAATCACACAATGCTTCAGATTGTCTTCGGCAGTGATCAGCGCGGCTTTGGCAGAGGCGAGCGCGGCAGCAGAGGTTTTCGCGGTTCGTTCAGCGGCGTCAAGCACATCGCGGCTCGAGGCCTTTTGTTCGTAGAGCGCCTGCTGACGCTTATAGTCGCGTTCGGCGTAGAGCGCTTCGGCCTGAGCCTGCATGACGGCGGCGTTGGCAGACTCGAGCGCAGCCTGGTACTGCACATCGTCAAGACGGTAGAGCACATCGCCCTTTTTGACGAGCGCGCCGTCGGCAAAAGCAACCTCTTTTATTTCACCGGACACTCTGGCAGTGATATTGACCGTATGGAGCGCAGTCACGCGGCCAGCCAATCGGCGGCTAACGGTCTGAGGCAGCATTTCTACGGCTTGGACGGCCACCACAGGGAGTTTGGCGTTTGGCGCTGAGGCAGCCTGGACGGAGCCGAAGAGGTTCGCGGCAAGGCATGCCGAAGAGAGTGCCGCAAGCGTGATGAGGCGGATAGAAGTGCGTTTCATGAGAATTTTGTGTTTCCAAATCAATATTCAGCCTAAAGCCGGCGGTCAGTCCGGTCAATCACTGCTCGCGGCAGTCGATCTCTCACTCCACTCGGAGCGGGCTTTAGCGAGACCGAGCTCGAGGGTGCGGTGAAAAGCGGCGCGGTCTTCGGGCGGCGCCTCCGCAATGAGACTCTCAAGCAGGGCATTCATCATGGCTTCATGGCGATGAATTTGTCTGATGCCTTCATCGGTGAGCCGAATCACGACGGCGCGGCGGTCGTTGGGTGCGGTTGACCGGTCGATCAGGCCGACGTCGACCAATGTCTGAACGGTTTGCGATACAGCCCCGGGCGAGAGCGACACGGCCTGAGCCAAGGCTTTGACGCCAAGCCCCTCGGGATGAACGAGCTGAAGCTGATGGAGAATCTTGCCGGGTGCCGTTGGGATAAAGCCGTCGATTTTTTCAGGCTTATGCCGTGCGTCACGGCTTTGTTCGCGCGCGCACCCGAGCCTAAGGAGGAGTTCAGTTAAGTCGGGCAGGTCAGTCCAGGACATGTTGATCCAAAAATAATTTAGCAGCTAAACTATTTTTATTCTAAACATTCTATGGACGGCAGAAACCGCAGGACTGATGCAAAGTGTTGCTGCCTCAAAAGCGGATGAAAGCGATATAATTCGCCGGCAAAATAAATGTAACATACGACCTGCACAGCGCAGGGCGTCCGCAGGAGCAGCAATGCCGAAACGATTAATGCCGACTCGCGACAATCTTCGCAGGAGCCACGGCGCCCTTAATGCTTCGGAAAATGACATTGCGGGCGTTGAGCTCATGCTTTACCTCATCCGCGCGTCCGATGTGATTCGTGAAGAAATCTACGGCGCACTTCGGCGCGATACCGGACTGACAGAAGGGAAATTCGCACTCCTGATGATTCTTTATGACATCAGCGAACCGGTGCCCTTGGTGGAGCTTTCCGTGCGCATTGGCGTATCTCCCTCGACCACCTCCATCATGGTGACGCGCATGCTGCAGACAGAGGAGCCGCTCGTCGCCAAAACCGTAGATCCCGTTGATGCCCGCTCGGCCCTGATTTCACTCACGCCCGCCGGCCGCCGGCTCTTGGAGTCGGCCATGCTCCCGCATTTCAACCGTGTCAGTGATTTCGCCAAAACGCTCTCGAGCGCGGAACGCGAAACCATGATTGCGCTCTTAAAGAAACTCGTGGCCGGACACTGACACGATCCTTGCATATTCCCACGACTTTGATGCCGTTCGGGGCTCTCCTGAAGCGGCCTGCGTTTTCTTTTTTGCAACACTTTGCCGACAAAATAAAATGAATCTCTCCAAAAAGCAGATTAGAGACATCACGCGCACCGCACTCGGATTTACCGGTGTGCTCTGCGCAGCAGCCGCATTGATCTGGCTGGGAAACCGCAACGATGCCGTGACGAATGCTGAAAGTCTCAAGGCAGGCATTCTCACGGCGCATCAGGTGAAAGCGGCTTTCGAAACGGTGGGCGGGCGTCTCGTTGACCGTCCGATTGAAGAAGGCATGACGGTTGAAGCGGGCGCGAAGCTCCTCGCCATTGACGGCACAGATATTGGCCTTTCGATTCGTCAGACTGAGGCGCTGATTCATCAGGCCGATGCGCAGATAGCTGCCGAAGAGGAAGGCATTCGACTTGCGCTTGCCGAAGCGAATACTGAGGAGCAAACCCTCTGGCGTCAGATTGAAGCGTCTGAGGCGGCCCGGAAGTCGGCCTCAGCAGAATGGCTTCGCGCCGAGGCTGATTGGAAGAGAGCTCAGCGGCTCTTGCCGCGGGGGGCAATGGCGCAGTCGGATTTCGATGCGCTTAAAGCCGCCGCGGCCTCTGCGCGGGAAGGCCTCTCCTCGGCAGAGCGTGCCTTGGATGCCGCCTGCGTCGGGGCTCGCGCGGAAGACCGTCAAAAGCTCTCGCGCACGGGATCCGCCGAAGGCATGCGGCTCGATGCTGTGGTCAACGCCCGTCAGGCGGCGGAAAACCGGCGCATCAGCCTGGAGTCGCTCAAAGCCGGGCGTGAGGCTTCCGCTGCTGCCCTGGAGCAGCTCAAAGTCAACCAGAGCCGCCTGACGCTTAAGGCGCCGGAAAAAGCCAAAGTGCTCGAAGTGCTCTATGAAAAGGGAGAACTGGTTTCCCCCAATACCCCGGCCGTACTGCTTGAATCCGAGCGTCTTTATTTCGACATCTACGTCGCCGAAAACAAGGTGAAGGGCTTTCAGGAGGGCGCCAAGGTGACCTGCTGGTCGCCCGCTCTAGGCCAGAATGTGCGCGGGACCGTTCTTTCCGTGACCGCTGCGCCCGACTTCGCGGACCTCAAAATGGTCCGTGAACGCGGTCAGGCGGATCTGACGCTCTTCAAAGTCCGCATCAATGTCGAACCGGCCGAGGGGCTCCTGACCGGCATGACGCTGGAGGTGAAGCTGTGATCCGCCGATTTCTGCGCATTTCCCGCAGCATTCTTGAAGAATGGACTGCCATGTTTTCCGGGCGGTTTCCGCCCTACCACAAGATGGGCATTGCGGTTGCGGTGATTACTACCGTCGCATTTTCCATCATTCTTAGCCACGATGTGGTTTTCGAAGCGCCCGTGGCGGTGATCGACCTCGATCAGTCACGCTGGTCGGCGGAGTTGATTGAAAAACTTAATGCCTCGTCCTATATGCAGGTTGAGCGCGTCGTGCATTCCCCGGCAGATCCCCGCCGGATGACAGCTCACGACCGAGTACAGGCCGTGATTTTCATTCCGAAGGATGCGCAGGCGTCCTTGCTTCGCGGTGCTCAGACCGTCCGGCTCGGTACCTATCTGGACGACTCCAATACCGCCCAGAACGGCGGACTCATTTCTCAGCTTAATGAAATCACGGCTGAGCTTAGTGCTGAAAGAGCGGCTTCCCGTCCCGGCGGCGTCTCCGCACTCGGACAGACAACTGCCGGCACCGAGGCGCTCCTGTCGCCCCTTCGCATGGGGTTTCGATATCTTTCCAATCCAACGGGGCAGGGTGCAACCGGAACGGTCATCAACTTTTTGCTGTTCTTCTCGCTCATGTTCCACGGCCTCACGAGTCTCATGATCATCGGACGGCTGCGCGTCACCGGTCTGTGGAATACGTCGGTCCTTTCGGGAAGTCTGGTGTCACTTCTTTTGCGCGGCGTCCCTTATGCGCTCATTTATACGACGGTGGTGACGACCGCCATATCGGTCCTCACCACATTCGGGCAGCTGAGGTTCGCCGGCAGTATTTGGCAGTTTGTGCCGGCCCTCTTTTTGGGCGCCATGGCTAATACTTGGGTGGCCTATTTGCTCTCCTGGAACTGCAAAAATCCGGGCGAAGGCGCCGGGCGCATGATCTTTCTCGTGCCGGTCGGTTTTATCCTCGGCGGCGCCACCATGGCTGTCGGCTTTCTGCACGGATGGGTAAAGTTCGCCTCTTTCGGCATTCCGCTCGTCTGGATCTTCAATTTCTGGCGCGACATTGGCCTGCGGGGCATTGACTGGGCGGGTATGGCGGATTTATGGGGCTGCTTCTTCGGGTACCTCACCTTCATTGCGCTCTTGGTCGGCATTCGTTTTTGGCGTGAGGAGGTCAAAATGATGGCCGACAGGAAGGACGCTTGGGAGACCCTGCGCGACGTGGAAAACGCATCGGCGGAGCTCGATCAGTTTCCGGATCCGGATGGCCGACGCGGTGAACCCATTTTCCCCGAAGTTGTTCGACGAAACACCTCCGATCTGCTTCAGTGAAGATGCGGCTATGTTCATTTCGTTGCAGTCCCTTCATTGCTCCGCAGCACACCTGCTTTTATGAAAGGATCTTCAGGAATGTTGTGCAAAATATCGAGTTAACCCTCATACGGAAAAAACTCTTAAAAGTTTCCAAAATTGAAACTAAAAATTTCTCAAAATAACCAAATTAATCAAGCCCGATCATAGACTCGCTGTAACAAAAAAAGGTTGAGTGCCACATGTACATCACCCCGAAATACATGCACTCGATCAATAGGAGCGACAACTATGACCCCCGCCACACTTTTCCGGACCGTTCTGTTTGGAGTATTCATTACAAACGCAGCCTGTGCCGCACCGGATCCTGACACGTACAAGGCTCGCGATTGGAGCAAGCAATATCCGCTTGAGTACTATTCCTCACTTGGCAGCGCCGATGATCTTGACGACCTTGGCGATCCTAACTTCGGCTACGGGCACGGCTCTCAGGCGAAATACATGATCAAGTCGATCGAAAAGGCCAACAAAAGCGGCGGTCTCAACGCGACTTGTTTTTCCTGCAAGACAGCACGCTTTAACGATATGTACACCGTCTATGGCGACGAAGTTTTCTCCGGTCAAAAGTCGACGAAGTACAGTGCGATGCTCAGTCCGCTTGACTTCTGGAGCTGCGAGACCTGCCATGCAGATATGACCAAGCCTGCCGCTACAGCGGGCGCACAACTCATCACGACGAAGATCTTTGGCAAAGAACTCTTTAACAAGCTTCCGCCCAAGAGTGCGGTCTGTGCCCAGTGCCATAACAATCTTGCTCCGTGGTCTGACTCGCGCATTATTCCTTCCGTGATTGCCATTAAAGAGAAGAAGACCGCCTACCGTTACGGTTGGGAGCCGGAAGGACTCATCAAGGCTACTTTGGAAGATGCTCAGCCCGAAGGTGTCCGTTATCCGGAAGGAAAGACTTACGAGATGACGAAGTATGCTCACGCGAAGACGGACAAGAAACTCGGGATTTACCTGATCGCAAACGGCAACCATGCTGACGCAGAGGTCTACATGGACAGTGTGCATTACAAGCTGAACGTGGGTTGTGCTGACTGTCACATGCCGATAGTGGAAGACAAGACAGGAACGCGCTACCGCTCGCACGATTCCTCAAAATCGGTTCTGA
>OIWL01002568.1_pt1 | contig 14767 bp, 9 predicted proteins | sample 1587561 | NCBI WGS metagenome assembly OIWL01 (sample SAMEA3888903, study PRJEB22519) | human gut metagenome | biome: human gut; feature: human-associated habitat; material: faeces | place: Denmark | collected 2010 | reverse complement strand
GTCGCTGATGCTGTATTTGACGCAGTACTGCCGGAAGCAGCGGATTGTGAGAGGCAGCATCTTTGTCACAAAAAACGGGCAGGCAGTCCGCAGACAGAATGTGTGGGCGGACATGAAATCCGTCTGCACCGAAGCGGGTGTTCTTCCGAGCAAGGTATATCCGCACAATCTGCGCCATCTGTTTGCCAAGATATTTTATGAGCGCGATCACGATCTGGTTCGTCTGGCAGACTATCTGGGTCACAGCAGCGTAGAAACGACACGCCGTTATACGATCATCAGCAGTCGGGAAGCGTGCCGCAGACAGCTGGAATTAGGTTTGTTGATTGATAGGGAAAATTGACGAAAAACATAATGGGAATTATGTCATGAAATGAAAAAAATCTGCATACATATCTAAATATATGATTTTATTATCAAGTTTATCACTTCTGAGAAAAAATTTCAACCTACAAAGACGTTAAAAAACAGTACTTGAAAGTACAGATATTTTATCCAAAATCCGACAAAAACCTTGCAAATTAAAGAAAAAACAAAACAGGTGGATATGACATAATTCCCATTATGTCAGCCGGGGAGGTGGAGTATGTGAGAGAAGATCTGACGGGGCGCCGGTATGGACGCCTGACCGTCTGCCGGGAGATAAAACAGGCAGAAAAAAGCCGCCGCCATTACTGGCTGTGCCGGTGTGACTGCGGGAAAGAAAAAACCGTGGAGGAGTCCCATCTGAAAACAGGGCATACGAAAAGCTGCGGGTGCTATCGGAAGGAACTTCCGTCCAGTCGGCGGATCGATCTGACAGGTCGTCAGTTCGGACGTTTGAAAGTGCTTGAAGAGGCGGATAATTCCAACCGGATAGGTGAATATTGGAAATGTGTCTGTAGCTGCGGACGCCTGATTGAGGCATCCAAAGAAAGCCTGTGCGCGGGAAAAACCAAGAGCTGTGGGTGCCTGCAGGCGGAGACACGAAAGAAAAACATGAAAAAAGCGATTCATTTTGTAGGCGGAACCTGTCTGGAACGAATCGCCAACCAGAAAAATACGGCAAACAATACAAGCGGCTATCGAGGCGTCTACCAGCGGGAAAATTCCCGGTGGCGGGCAGCGATCGGCTTTCAGGGAAAAGTGTACAACCTTGGAACCTTCGTAAACCTTGAGGATGCGGTGGCAGCGCGGAAAAAAGCAGAAGAGGAATTGTACGAGCCATTTTTGCGGGAACATGGCGTGAAAGCGGTGCAGAAGGGAGGTATTTAAATCCGCATAAGGGGACCTGTGTTGATGATAAGACGGGAGGCAAAAAGAATGAAAAAAACGAAGAAAAAGGGGAAAAGTTACAGTCAAGGCTGGTTTGGGCGTCAGTCAAGGCGTTTCATGTCAGTGCTTTTGTGCAGCAGTATGTTGAGCACAAGCGTGGCAAATACAGCCGCATTTGCAGCTGCCACATCCGAAGGAGGGGATGAAAGACAGGAATTTTCATTGGAAAAAGAAGTCCTCAGGCAGGCAATCCGGGATGCTGCTAAAAAAGGGAAGACAGTAAAAGAGGATGCGTTTACGTTTTCCGGCGATGAGGCAGAAACCTACGAGGGACTGTTTGAAGAAGGAAATCTATATGAACTGCATCCAGATTTCGATAAGAAAAACGACCGGCTTACTTTGAAAATGTATGCCCGCTTAGAGGATGAAGAGGACATGGATCAGTATACGATCAGCGGAAATGAAGAAATTATTTTCCTGATGACCAACTCTTCTTCAAAAGAGCGCACCGGACGGATTCTGGTGGATGGAAGAGCCAGCGCATGGATGACGGTTGCGCCATTTGGTGAAGTAAAAAAGCAGGTTGAGCTGGAGACAGAGGAAGCGGTTCCGACCGAGATAGAAAATGAGGTAAAAGAACCGGAAAGTGCAGTTCCGGCAGGAAGTGAAGATATCACAGAAGAGGATACGGCTCTGGAGGACGATGTAAAGGAGCAGGAAAATGCTTCAGATACAGGTAACAATCAAATAAAAGAAGAAAACTCGGATCCCAAAAAGCAGGACGAAGCAGAGCAGAAAGCTCAGGAACCGAATACAGGAGATTCAGAAGATACCTCGGATATAAAAGAAGAACCGGAAGCAGCGGATGACAAGAAAGATTTATCGGAGCTGGATTCTGAGAACGAGAACGGTGAAAACGAAAAAAATAAGGCGATTGTAGGCGACGAAGCAGAAGAAGACAATTTCGAACGCATTCTGGGGGATTCATATGAAACGGTAGGCATTAAGAATGCATCCGCAGCCGCATTTGTAACTTCCGCGATGGAGCTTGGTCTGACAGACGTAGCTGTTTTGTCGGCAGTGGAAGTGGAAGAAATTCCACACTGGCAGATTTCGAAGTCTAAAAAAGCTACCAATCTGGACGAAAATTTTGAATCCCAGGTAACACTTTCCCTTCCGTCAGCGGAGGAAAAACTGGAAAATGACATTGTGTTTGTGCTGGATAAATCTACCAGCGTGCAGCTGGAAAATGAGGCGTTAGAGATGCTTAAGGAGCTGCAGGCGCAGGCAAAGGAAAATGGCGCAAAAGTAAAGGTTGGAGTCGTTATTTTCAATAAAGAAGCGCACAAGTCTGACTTTATGGATTTGGGAACCCAGTATGATGCGATTGCGGCAGCGATCCGTGAGAATATTAGCAGCGGAACGAATCTTTCGGCTGGAATCCTTGCAGGCAAGAAAATGCTGGATGAGGATACGCAGGTGGCAGCAGGAAGAAAGAGCCTGGTGCTTTTAAGCGATGGCATTACCTATATTTTTGGGGAAAAACCGACGGCGGTTGCCTGGGGATTTGAGAATGATGGTTCAGAACATTCCTGGGCGGGACCGGATCACTGGGGTCTTAAATATGGGAATAATGAAGCATTATCGAAGGATGAGTGGAACGAGCGCCTGGGTACAATCAAAGCGCAGATGGATAAACAGGGCGATGAATTTGACCATTCATATGAGCCAGGAGATTTAACGCCATGTACCCCACCTGATGAAGGAAAAAAATATGCCAATAGCGTTGATAAAGCGCTCTATCTTTCCTATGAGGCATATCTGGAAGCGGCGAAGGAACAGTATCACTGCTATGCGATGCCGATTGGTTCATCTGCTGGTGAAAGCTATCCATGGGGACCGAGCTTTGTGAAATATCTGGCAGACGGAAAAACGGTAAGTTTTGAAGATATCAAAAATGATATCCTTTATGCCGTCGATCGGGACTCGACTGTGGAAGATTATATGGGTTGGGTCAAGGATGACTACAATTTTGACTTAAAGAGCATCGACCGTCTGACTGTTGGCGGCAGGGAGCTTTCTAAATGGAAAGATGGAAATACCGTTTATTTTGGAAATGAAGACGTGAATGCAGCTCAATATCGTTTTAAGGTGGAATACGATCCGTCGGATAAGGAAGGAGGAGAACATTTCATCTGGACGATGAATGAGGCGGTAAAAAATAATGAACCGGTGCAGCTGACCTATACGGTAAAACTGGTAAATCCGAAGAACAATCCAGGAGAATCGTATGGACGGTACGATGAAGACGGAAGTGAAGAGTATGATGGACTTTATACGAACCAGAAAGCAGTGCTGCATCCGGTTGGAAGCGATCAGGAAAAAGGAAAAACGGAAGTATTTTCGAAACCGACTGTATCATATACGATTCCGGGAGGAGAACTTCCGACGATTCCAGAGGGAGGAACTTCTAAATCGAAGACAGCGGAACAGCTGGATGAAAATTTTAAGTCTCAAGTGGCTTTGTCTTTGCCGTCAGCGGAGGAGCAGCTGGTAAGTGATGTGGTGCTTGTCTTAGATAAATCAACCAGCATGGGACTGAAAGAGAAGGCGTTGGAAATGCTTCAGAACCTCAAGAAAGAAGTGCAGGAAAAGGGAGCAAAGGTCAAAGTGGGAGTAGTGCTCTTTAACAAGGAAGCCCATACGGATGGATTTATGGATTTGGAGACCCAATATGAGGCGATTGAAGCAGCCATTTGTCAGGAGATTAAGAGTGGAACCAATCTTCACGCAGGTATTTTAGCGGGTAAATCGATGTTAGACCAGGATACAGGAGTGGCAGATGAACGCAAGACACTGGTAGTTGTCAGTGATGGTATTACCTATATGTTTAATGAGAATCCGACGGCGGTTGCCTGGGGATTTATGGCAGATTCTCCGAAACATTTTGCAGGACCGGATAACTGGAAATCCAAGTATGGAAATAATCAGGCACCGACGGACTGGAATGCATGGCTGACCGGCATAGGAGCCAGACTTTCAGAGCAGAAGGATACACACGACTATCCATATGGAACGGAACCGGATGCATCGCTTATTACACCGGTGGAGAAAGCAGGAAATTATGTGAATTCGATCGATAAGGCATTATATCTTTCGTACGAGGCGTACGCACAGGCAGCTTCGGAAGGATATCACTGCTATGCGATGCCGATTACGCCGCCCGGAACGGCAAGTAACTATGAGTGGGGAATGAATTTCATGCGGTACCTCGCGAATGGAAAGCAGGTTTCATTTGACAGTATAAAAAATGATATTTTGTATGCCGTTGATAAAGGTTCTGTTGTGAAAGATTATATGGGCTATGTGAAAGAGGATTATAACTTTGATTTCGATCACTTAGACCAGCTGACAGTAGGGGGAAAAGCGCTTTCTATGTATCAGGAGGGCAACACCTGGTATTTTGGAGACGGAGAACCGGGACCGCAGAATTATCGTTTTAAAGTGGTATATGACGCGGGAAATAAGGCAGAGACAGAGATGTTTACCTGGTATATAAATGAACCAGTTTCAAACTTTGCACCGGTGCAACTGACCTATACCGTAAAACTGATAAACCCAAAGACGGCGGATGGAACCTATGGAAAATATGACCGGGACGGCAGCCAGCACTATGAAGGGCTCTATACCAATCAGGAGGCGGTCCTGTATCCGGTAGACAGCCGTGGAAATGAGTATCGGCCAGAAGAATTCCCGAAGCCGACCGTATCATATGTGGTAGAACATGGAAGCCAGGAACCGGGATCTGATCCTACCCCGACCCCGAATCCAGGCAATAACGGAGGCGGAAGCCACGGCGGTCACGGAGGCGGAAGTAGTTCTGGCAGTAAAAAGTCTTCGACCACAACCGCGTCGGGACCGGCAGCCCAGCCGACGGAACCGGTTACGCCGGTTGTACCAGAACCTCAGCCGGTTGTACCGGCAGAAGGACTTCCGAAGACAGGGGATACGGATCGGATGGATGTGCCGATGGCTCTGCTGGCAATTGGAATGATGGCAGCAGCTTATGTATTAATGACGGGCAGAAAAAAGACGGAAGAGTAAGACGAGACATAGAAAAATAAAAATTGCCCGGTTATAAGAGCAGGTTTTTAGGGCGGCGCCAGAAATAATGGCGCTGTCCTAAAACTATGCTGTTATCTGTTTCGTTTTGTATGCAAATTTATACATCATTTATAAAAATATATAATTTGTTTAATAAATAAAGGCGCAGAACGTTTCACGGGCAAAGATGGAGGGATCGATGCAAAAGTGGACACGGAAAGCAGCGGCTGTGATAGCTGTCATCTGTCTGGCGTTCGGTACAGCAGGGGTGGTAATGCATAAATGGGATGAAATGCGTCAGGAGAAGGCGCAGGAAGAGTTGACTGCCCAGGTTGTGGGAATGTCAGAAGCAGGGACGACGGGAGAAACAATGCCGGAGAAAAAAGTGCCAGAAGTGGAAAATGAGATAGATGAGACGAATGCAATAAAGGAGACAGAATATGTGTCAGCAATTGATTTTTCAGCGCTGGATTTCCAGAATCCGGACGTCGTTGCCTGGATTCAGATTCCGGGAACTCAGATCAATTATCCGGTGGTTCAGGGGAAGGACAATGATTATTACCTGCACCGTGACCTGAACGGACAGAAGAGCACGGCGGGCACGATTTTTCTGGACTATGCCGATCGGGCAGATTTTTTGTCCCTGCATAATGTGCTGTACGGCCATCACATGAAGAATGGAAGTATGTTTAAGGACATTTCCAGATACAAGGATCAGGGCTATTTCGATCAGCATTCAGAAATCATTCTTTATACGCCGGAGCGGGAGATTCATTTAAAAGCCCTGGCGGCTGTCTGCACATCGCCGGATGCGATCCGCCGGAAAACGGAGTTTGCATCGGGGGAAGAATTTGCTTCGTATATTCAGCAGATGACAGCGGGCGCGAGCGCGTCCGCGCCGGTCGAGGGGACGATCGTGCGTTTGTATTCATTTGTGACATGCAGCTATGAATTTAACAATGCCCGGACAATTCTATATGCGTATGAGGCGGCAGAATAGAATGGGAAATAGATCTATAACAGGAGGTAAGAATATGAAGAAGTTAGAGACAAAGGGGAGGAGCCGGAAACAGAGGCATCATTTGTTTCATAAAGAAATGAAGCAGATGAAGCGTCTTTTGTCTGTCTGTTTGTGCACCAGTATGATCAGTACCAGTATTGGAAGTACGACGGCGCTGGCAGCAACGGCTCCGCTGTTGGAAAAGAATGAGGCGGAAGAAGAAAATCAGAATTTTGTCCTGGATCAGGAAGAGCTGAGTGAGGCACTATTAAAAGCGGTGAAAGGAAAACCGGTCAAGGAAGATGCCCTAACCTTTGAGGGAGAAGAATCAGAAGCGTATGAGACACTGTTTCAGGAAGATGGTTCCCTCTTTGAATTGCATCCGGATGTGAAAGCACCGGACGGAAAGGTAAATTTAAAGGTCTATGCGAGACTGGATGAAAAAGAGGATCTGGATCATTATACGATCACGGGCGAGGAAGAAATTTTATTTCTGCTGTTAAATCGTTCTTCTGAGAAAGAATATGGGCAGATAGAGGTAGATGGAAAACGAAGCGGAAAAGTTTCGATTCTCTCATCTAAAGAGTTAAAGAAGCAGATCCAGGATGAAGAAATGGAAGCAAGCGAAGAAACGGGAGTTTCCATTTCGAATGGTGCGGAAGAAAAATCAAATAAAACGGCTGGAGAGTCTGAGAAGAAAGAAAATGTAAAAGAGACAGATTCGCAGGAACCAGAAAAAGAGAATCCGGTGGAAACTCCGGAAAAGGTGGACAAGTCAGAGAACCCGGCAAGTGAACCGGAAAAAGGTTCAGAGGCGGAAAATCCGGCGAATAAAGCAGAAAACGGGGCAGAAGCAGAGAACCCGGCAAACGAGCCGGAAAAGAGCCAGGAAGCAGGCTCGGGTGCGGGTGATGCGGGAAAAACAGGTACCCCAGAAGAAAAGGACAGTCAGCCGGATGCAGATTCGGGCTCAGAAAATGAAAAGAATGATTCTGCAGGCAGCGAAGCAGGGGACGTGGCGCAGGTATAGCGATCGGATCATTTTAAGATGTTTCTGACAGCGGCACCGGCGACGGCGAGCGAGATACAGACGGAAGATGAGACATCGGAGAAAGAAACGAATACAGCCGACCAGCCGGATGCGGAGACGGAAGTCGAGATAGAAGACGGAGCAGAGCGGCTAGAGGGCGAGACATATGAGAGTGTTCTTCTTAAAAATACGGCAGCTGCTGCATTCGTGACGACCGCTGCAGAGCTGGGACTTTCCGGCAGTGTGGATGATGCGGTCTACACGGTCAATACAGATTCCGCTGTACTTACCCTGACGGTACCGGCGAGTGCGTTTGAAGAAAAAGTAAAGCTGAAAGCAGAAGAGATCAAGGACGGAAGCGAAGAACATCAGACACTGAGCACTCAGATCCAGGAAGAAGGATACCGCGCGGATTCCTTTACAGCTTTTGATGTGAAATTTGTAAACGAGGCAGGCGAGGAAGTCGAGCCATCCGAAGAAGTCAAGGTCAGCATTCAGTTTAAAAAGAATGCAGTTGAAAGTGAGACAGGAGAAAATCTGGAAGAGACAAAAATCCTGCATATCCATGAGGATGTCATTACGGAACTTTCGGAGGTTGAAATCCAGGATAGCACAGAGGATAGTGAAAAAACAGCAAAATTGACCTTTGGCGTCAATGAATTTTCGATTCTGCTGGCTTTAAATGAGGCAGTTGCCGGCGTGGCAGAGGTAAATGGCAATGCATATGATACGCTGGAAGACGCGTTTGCGGCAGCAGGCGATGGGGATACGGTGAAGGTGCTGAAAAACTGTGGACTGTCAAATGCTGTTTCAGTTGATAAAGCTCTTACACTTGATTTGAATGGAAAAGTAGTAAAAGTAAAAATAGTTCCGGAAGCAAAAGCAAAACAGACAATCAGTGCATTTGCGGTTGCGGAATCGGGAACCTTTACGGTTTTGAATGGTCTGCTTGGCGGAAGCGGCAAGGGTGCAGATAACCGTGCGATCGAGGCAAACGGCGGAACAGTCATTCTGAAAGATACGATTCTGGCAGGTTTTCAGGCGTTATCTGGAAACGGCGGCGCTGTTTTGATGAATGGAGGTACGCTGGAAGCAGAGAAATGTAATTTCGGTTATTTTACAAGAGAAGATAATAATTACAAAGAATATAGTGGACAGGGAAATTTCGCCCAGAGCGGAGGTGCTGTCTATACTTCTCAGGCAACAGTCAAAATGGAGAAGTGTAATTTGTTTTATAACAGCGCGATTGATATGACAGGAACGACTGGACAGTATTGGTTTGGCGGCGGTGCGCTTTTTGCAGATCGCGGAACGGTGACACTGAATGAAAATTATTTCTTCTCTAATACATCTAAGGATTATGGTGGAGCAATCCATCTGGATGCGGTGCAGACGGCAGAATTGACAGGCAACCGGATTCGAAATTCACATGCTTATAACCATCGGATTACAGAGATGGCAGCCAGAGGCGGCGATGGCGGTGCGATTTACAGCCGTATATCGAAAACAGTTACATTGAAGAACAATACCATTACAGAAAGTACCAGCATGGGAAATGGTGCCGGGCTGTGGGTACTTGGAGAGGCTGATTGTGTTCTGACATTGGAAGGAAATACCATTGCTAAGAATGAAGCGGGTCAGCGTGGCGGCGGTATGAAGCTGAATATGGATAAGAACAGCCAGGTGAATTTAATCAGTGGTTTGATCAGTGAAAATAGATCGTCTGGCTTTGGCGGCGGAATTGATTACACGAATCACGAGAATCCAACGCTTCATCTTACGAATGTACTGATAACAGGAAATCGGGCATCGCGTGGTGCAGGAATCTGGGCGTGCCCGACCTCTGAGACAGAGGTTTATTCAACTTTGGGCGGCGCTTTTTATGGAAATAAGGCAACTGGGAAGACAGGCGGCATTTCCTATTCTTATGAAGCATCAGGAGATGAGATCCGCTATGAAGGAATCGATACACCGGATAAGTTCTCGATTCAGAGCAACCCGCCGAGCGCAACTACCCACATTTCTGTTTCCGGTCGTTCTCTGGGCGGCGGTGTGATCAGATGGTATTCTGATGAGGCGGAAAATCGCTATCAGGCTGGAAATCCAGAAGCGGATCCGGCTATTTATACCAATACAAATAAGTCATTTGGTTTACATGGAGAGTTGAGTGAGGAGCACCAGAAATTGGCGTCTTCGGAGGCGCAGCTTGTTATCAGTGACAATGTTTCCAAGCGTGGCGGCGGTATTGCAACGAACAGTCCAGTCGTGATTGGTATGGAATATGCAGATGTGGCGGTAGAAGTAACCAAAAAATGGACCGAAGAAACTCATCCAGACCACGTGTACGTGGATCTCTACCGCGTAGGCGATACGAGCGGTGAAAAAGTGAAGCTCGACAGTCACGCAGAACTAAATGCGGAGAATAACTGGTCGGCGTCGTTTGAGGATCTTCCGTCAAAATGCGTTTCGAATGGAGAGGTGGAAGATTGTCACTATATTGTGGAAGAAGAAACGCTGGAAGGATGGAAGGGAAGTTCCAGTACAGAATATGACAAGGAAAACAAAACCTATCACATTACACTGACCAATGCACCAATCCAGTACGGCAGCCTGACGGTTTCCAAAGAGGTCACCGGAAGCGGAGACAAGGAAAAAGTGTTCACGTTTAAAGTAACCTTGCAGGGCGGCACTGCATTGAACGGAATTTATGGCGATATGGAATTTGTCGATAATGTAGCAACATTTACATTAAAGCACGGCGAGAGCAAGTCAGCAGCCGGTCTTCCGGAGGGAACTGCTTACACGGTGGAAGAGAGCGGAAATGAAGGCTATACCGTGACGAAAACAGGAGATGTAGGAACAATCGCTGGTGGAGAAACAGCAGTTGTAAAATTTGTCAATGCCATGAGCGGAGGCGATAATCCAACTCCAACACCAGATCCGACCCCGGATCATAATGGCGGTGGAGGTCATGGTGGTCACGGCGGTGGAAGTGGTTCTGGCAGTAAAAAGTCTTCGACCACAACCGCGTCTGGTCCGGCAGCAGAACCGACCGAACCGGTTACACCGGTTGAACCAGAACCTCAGCCGGTCGTACCGGAAGAGGGACTTCCGAAGACTGGAGAGGATCAGATGAATGTGCCGATGACTGCACTTACAGTCGGAATGATGGCAGCAGCCTATGTATTAATGACAGGAAGAAAAAAGACAGAGGAATAGAACGAGACATAGAAAAATAAAGACTGCACGGTCATAAAAGCAGGTTGATAGGGCGGCACCGGTAAAATGGTGCCGCCCTAAAACTATGCTGGAATGTGGCTAGCTTTAGATAAAATACTCCGCCTCACTTCTGCGTGTATAGTTCTGCTCCAGCATCGCAACGTGGGACAGAAAAGCCTCGTTGTCGAAGTATTTGGCGCCAGCTGGGCAGGCTTTGATGCAGGCCTGGCACTTGATGCAGATACCGGTACAGGTGTCCGGTGCATCCGCCGGGATAGAACCCATCGGACAGACTGTTGCACAGATGCCGCATCCGGTACATTTTTCCAGATCAGTAACTGGTTTGGCTTTCAGGAAGACAGCCGGTTTTCCGTCGGTGCCGAGCGGGGTGTAATATGGTCCGACCGGATCATCGCCGCGCACGGCAATCGGAGCCGGGATTTCGGTCAGGGAAGTGATCTTTTCAGCTGCTTTGATGCCGAATGCATGGATCTGTGCGAGATCATCTGCATCTGGACGTCCGGTTGCCAGCTTGTCGCTGAATACGTGCTCGGTCGGGATACCGGCACCTGCGATGGTGTGGAAGCCGTGCGCCTCTAATTCATTGCGAAGCTCGATGAGCCCATTGTCGAAGTTACGGTTTCCGAAGACAGCCACCGGAATGGCGAGCGCGCCATTTCCCTCAAAATGGGTCTGTACAAATGGGAGCATCTTGTTCGGGATGCGTCCCGCGTAGACCGGGGTGCCGATGACGAGCAGATCGTCTGCCCCGTATGTATGAACTTTTTCGCGGCTTTCCGGCAGCGTGAAATCATAGGAATCCATCGGGACACCGAGTGTATCCGCGATCGCCTGCGCCAGCGTGATGATAACCTTTTTCGCGTTGCCGGTCGGACTAAAATAGACTGCGTGTACGTGATTGATTTTCATGAAAATACCTTCTCTTCATATGTTTAAATTTAATTCGGCGAAATACCTTATTATAGTAGGTATTTTAATGGATTTATGGTGGACTGTCAATGAAACTGGAGTTTTTTGGTTACTGGGCACGTATGCGTGAATAGTAATATGTTTTTTGCAGAATCGCCCAAAATATCATTACATATGTCTTGTCACATGAAATAATATGTGCTATACTGGTGCGGATGCACAAATGAAGTTTTGGATTGAAAGAGAACTCTGTTTGCGATAGGAGCATAGAGTGGCAGATAGTATTCTGCGATTTGAAGGCTGAACTATCTGCGGGATAAAAAGATAAGTGCAAACTTATGGTATAGAAAGGAAGGCAACAAAATGGTCCGGGAGGAAAATTATGATGTGGTCATCGTCGGGTGTGGCGTAGGCGGTCTGTACACCGCTTTAAACCTGCCGTCGGAAGACCGGATCTTAATGATTTGCAAGGAAGATATAGAGAGCTGTGATTCCATGCTGGCGCAGGGAGGTATCTGCGTGCTGCGGGATGAGACGGATTATGATGCGTATTTTGAGGACACGATGCGCGCGGGACACTACGAGAACCGCAAGGAGAGTGTGGATATCATGATCCGCTCCAGCCGGGATGTGATAAATAATCTGCTGAAATTAGGCGTAGGGTTTGACAAAAATCCAGATGGCAGTTTAAAATATACAAAGGAGGGCGCGCATTCGCAGCCGCGTATCTGTTTCCATGAGGACATCACGGGAAAAGAGATCACGACGACCCTGCAGACGCGTGTAAAAGAACTTCCGAATGTAGAAATCCGGGAATATACTGTTATGACGGATATTTTGGTAGAAAAGGGTATCTGCACCGGCATTCTGGCAAAGAATGCAGCTGGCGATATTTTAAAGCTCCATGCGAAAGACACGGTTCTGGCGACCGGCGGTATAGGCGGGCTTTATAAGCATTCGACGAACTTCCCGAGCCTGACAGGTGATGGGCTGGATGTGGCAAAGAAACACGGCGTGCGTCTGGAACATCTCGATTATGTCCAGATTCATCCGACCAGCCTGTACAGCAAGAAGCCGGGACGCAGCTTCCTGATTTCAGAATCGACCCGCGGCGAGGGGGCAGTTCTGTTAAATGGAAAGGGCGAGCGCTTTGTCGATGAGCTTCTGCCGCGTGATGTGGTGACGCAGGCGATCGAGAAGGAGATGGAAAAAGAGGGCAGCGATCATGTATGGCTGTCGTTTAAGGCAGTTCCGGAGGAGACGATCCGGAACCATTTTCCGCACATTTATGAGGAGTGCTTAAAAGAGGGCTACGATATCACGAAGGAACCGGCTCCGGTCGTACCGGCGCAGCATTATTTTATGGGCGGTATCTATGTTGATCATTTCTCCGAGACGACGATGAACCACCTGTATGCGGTTGGTGAGACGAGCTGCAACGGCGTACATGGAAAGAACCGGCTTGCCAGCAACAGTCTGCTGGAAAGCCTTGTATTTGCAGAGAGAGCGGCAGGCAAGATCGCCGGACGGGAGGACGAAGAGTATGAATCCAATTACGATGCAGCTTGTTGCGGATGAGTATATCCGCATGGCGTTAAAGGAAGATATCAACAGTGAGGACGTTTCGACGAACGCGGTCATGCCGGAATACCGCAAGGGTGAGGTACAGCTCTTAGCCAAGGCAGACGGTATTATCGCCGGTTTACAGGTGTTTGAGCGCGTGTTTAAACTTCTGGACGAGGCGACCGAGACAAAATTTGAGGTAAAAGACGGGGATACCGTCACAAAAGGGCAGTTTTTAGGCGTGATCACCGGCGACATCCGGGTGCTTCTTTCCGGCGAGCGGACGGCGCTCAACTATTTACAGCGGATGAGCGGCATTGCGACCTATACGAATCAGGTGGCGAAGCTCTTAGAAGGAACGAAGACGACGCTTTTAGATACGCGCAAGACGACCCCGTGTATGCGTGTATTTGAAAAATATGCGGTCAAGGTTGGCGGCGGCAGCAACCACCGTTACAACTTATCGGACGGCGTGATGCTCAAGGATAACCATATCGACGCAGCCGGCGGAGTTAAGGCGGCGGTTGAGGCGGCGAAGAAATATGCCCCATTTGTCCGCAAGATCGAGGTGGAGACGGAAAATCTCGATATGGTGCGCGAGGCAGTGGAAGCGGGCGCTGATATTATCATGCTGGACAATATGACCCCGGACGAGATGGCGGAGGCGATCCGCATCATCGACGGACGCGCCGAGACGGAGTGTTCCGGAAATATGACGAAGGAAAATATCGCAACGATCACGAAATTAGGCGTAGATTATGTGTCCAGCGGCGCGCTGACGCACTCGGCACCAATTCTGGATTTGAGCCTCAAACATCTGCGGGCATTATAAAAATTTAAAAACTAAGAAAGGACAGGGAAAACAGGATGGAAACAACGATGACAGGAGTACAGCGGAGAAAGAAAATACTGGAAATGCTGGGACAGTCATCCACACCGCTTTCCGGCGGGGCGCTGGGGCGGGCAGTCGGCGTGAGCCGTCAGGTGGTGGTGCAGGATATCGCGCTTCTGCGTACCGAGGGACACCCTGTCCTTGCGACTGCCCGCGGTTATGTGCTGGAGGTGCCGCACCAGACGGAACGCCTTTTTAAAATGTGCCATACGACCGAGCAGACGCGCGAAGAGCTGAATACGATTGTTGATCTGGGCGGCGAGGTGCTGGATGTCATGGTCAACCACCGCATCTATGGAAAGGTATCGGCGCCGTTAAATATCCGCAGCCGCCGCGATGTTGAGGCATTTGTGGAAAATATCCGGACTGGGCGATCCACGCCGCTTTTAAACGTGACATCGGGCTATCATTTCCATCACGTGGCTGCCGATCAGGAGGAGATTCTCGACGAGATCGAGGCAGCGCTGCGGGAAAAGGGATTTCTGGCGGACTTCCTGTCATACGAGCAGGAAGAGGTGGAAAAATAGGGGGAAAGTCAAAAGAAATGAATTTTTGAAATTATTTTAAAAAATATGAAATTTCCTGTTGACATTCTTTTTCAAATGTTATATACTATCTTTGCTGTCGATGAGACAGACAAGCAGTTGGCTGAGAGGTCAGATGCGGGAATGGTTACAGTGCCGGATAAAACGGTCAGAATCGCAAAATGAATATGAGTCTGTAGCTCAGCTGGATAGAGCAACGGCCTTCTAAGCCGTGGGTCGGGGGTTCGAAT
>OIWL01002566.1_pt1 | contig 14788 bp, 12 predicted proteins | sample 1587561 | NCBI WGS metagenome assembly OIWL01 (sample SAMEA3888903, study PRJEB22519) | human gut metagenome | biome: human gut; feature: human-associated habitat; material: faeces | place: Denmark | collected 2010 | reverse complement strand
TGAGGTATTCGTTGCCGATGCGCTTCTTGAAGTCGTCGACGCGTTGCAGGTGATAGGGTTTGGCTGCGGGAACCGAGTCGGGGCGCATGAGCGTGAACTTGAACAGCGGCAGCAGGCGCATCTCCTCGTGTCCGCCGTTGTGGCCCGTGATGCGGTCGAAGCTGCCTCCGGCGAACTTGCTGTCGAACGACAGCAGGCGGTCGAAGCGTTGCGTGGTGTCGGCGTAGATCGAATAGGTGCTGTCGTTCAGGCGCGAACGGTATTCGGCGATTTTCCGCTGGGCGATCGAGCGGTCCTCTTTGGCGCCCTGCGGGTCGCGGAGCAGTTCGCGCAGCCGGCCGCGGTAAATGTAGGCGTTGGCGAAGTCGGGGTATAGCTTGATGGCCGAGGTGTAGTCCTCCACGGCGCGCTCGATCTCGCCCAGCTGGGCGTAGACGCCTGCGCGGTTGTAGTAGACCAGCACGTTGTTGGGCGAGTAGAGCGCCACTTTGTCGTAATCCTCCAGCGCGCGGTTGTAGTCGCCGATCTGCGTGCGCAGCATCGCGCGGTTGAAATAGGTCAGCGAGTTGGTCGAATCGAGCTGGATCACCTTGTCGAAATCGGCCAGCGCCTGCATCGGGCGGTTGGTGGCGTTGTAGACCAGCGCGCGGTTGAAGTAGGAGAGCAGGTAGGCCGAATCGCACTCGATGGCCTTGTTGAAATCCGCCTCGGCCTCCTTGTACTGTTCCTGCTGGAGGTGCAGTCCGCCGCGGCGGTTGTAGCCGTTGGGATTCTCGCGGTTGGTGCGTATCGCGGTGTTGAAATTCTCGTAGGCGCGCGTGGTGTCTTTCAGGTGGAGGTAGCTCAATCCCCGGCAGATGAAGGCGTCGGCCACCTTGTTCTCCTGGCGGATGAACTTGTCGAAATCGTCGATGGCCTCCTTGAACTGCTGGTTCAGCAGGCGCGTCACGCCGCGGCTGTAATAGGGGCCCGGCAGGTCGGGGCGCAGCTCGATCGCCTCGCGGAAGTCCTGCAAAGCGTCATCGTAGTTGCCCAGGCGCGAGCGCGTGATGGCGCGGTAGGTGTAGGCCTGCGTGTAGACGGGATTGAGCCGGATGGCCGTCGAGAAATCGTCCTCGGCGCCCAGCAGGTCGTCGAGGTTGTATTTGGCGATGCCGCGCAGGAAATAGCCTTCGAAGGCGTTTTCGTCGAAACGCAGCAGGGTGTTGAGCGTGCGGATGGCCTCTTGGTAATCGTTGTTCATCATGCACGAACGTCCGACCCAGAAAAAATATTCCCGGTTGTATTGTGCATACGATTTCGTCCCGCACATCAGCGCGGCGGCAAGGGCGATTCCCAAGATATATTTACGCATTTTCCGACTCACTTGTCCCTCTAACGTTCTTTTCGGGCTGTTTATTATTCCGGTTTATTCCAATTCATATCCGAAACGGCGCAGCTGGCGCTCGTTGTTGCGCCAGTCGTCGCTGACCTTGACGAACAACTGGAGGAAAACCTTCTTGCCGAGGAACTGTTCCATGTCTTCGCGCGCCGTCTGTCCGACCCTCTTCAGCTTCTCGCCCTTGTGGCCGATCAGGATGCCCTTCTGCGAGTCGCGGGCCACGTAGATCGTCGCCGCGATGCGGTCGATCGTCGGCTCCTCCTTGTAACTTTCGATCTCGATTTCGCAGCAGTAGGGGATCTCCTTGTCGTAGAATTTGAGGATCTTTTCGCGGATGATTTCCGATGCGAAGAAACGCAGCGTCTTGTCCGTCAGCGTCTCTTTCGGGTAGAACGCCGGACCTTCGGGCAGCAGGGCGAGGATGGTTTTGAACAACCCCTCGATATTGAAGTTTTCCTTGGCCGATGCGGGTACGATCTGCGCTTCGGGCAGCTCCTGCCGCCACTTGTCCACCAGCGCGTCGAGCGCTTCGGGCGTCGAGAGGTCGATCTTGTTGATGACCACGACGGTCGGAATGCCGCTCCGGCGGATGCTGTCGACGATTTCGGCCGAGCGTTCGCTCTGCTCCACGGTGTCCGTGACGTAGAGGATCACATCGGCGTCGGTCAGGGCGCCCGTCACGAACTTCATCATCGACTCCTGCAACTTGTACGAGGGCTTCAGGATGCCGGGCGTGTCGGAGTAGACGATCTGGAAATCCTCGCCCGAGACGATGCCCATGATGCGGTGGCGTGTGGTCTGCGCCTTGGAGGTGATGATCGAGAGTTTTTCGCCCACGAGGGCGTTCATCAGCGTCGATTTGCCCACGTTGGGATTGCCGATGATATTTACGAAGCCGGAACGGTGCATTTTTTTTGCTTTATTCGCAGACAAAGGTAGGGATTTATTCGAATTTATCCTATATTTGTTTTACAATATGCTAAAATCGCACTGCCTATGAAAAAATGAGAACTTTTGATTCTTAATGCCGCTACGGCGGCACACGACATATAAAAGCGCATCGGCTTTTCTTCTTACATTCAGAACTTGGACACTTTTGAATCACAGAGAGGAATTAAAGTTGATGCTCGCGCTGTTTTACGGCGCGGGCATTCCTTTCATCTTTCTGTGCAGGCAGTCCAAGGCCTTGAATGTGGATGAACAGAGTTTGTCCGCGTTTTTTGTGTTTTGACATTTGCTCGATGTAAAACTCTAACTCCTTGAATGATGAAACGCTTTAATTTGCTTGTGTATGTTTACCGGGGCATAAACACGCTGGAAGAAAAATTCACCCGGAAGAATCATCCCGATTACACATCCGATTTGAGTAAGCATATCCTGATCGTGACGGGCATATCTATCGGAGCGACATTTATTACCTCGCTGCTGAGGGGTGTAGTTATGAGCATGTTGCTCGGAAATCTTTCTCCTGATTCGACAGTTGGCATACGCATGGCGATGTCTTTTCTTGTAGTGATTCCTTTTCTGTGTTGTGTCGCCTACTGGATCTATTATTTGAAACGGCATTTGTATTTGTTCTCGACGACCGGTCAGAAAATCGGATATGGACTGTTCACTTGTGTGATGCTTGCTATTCTGGGACCGTCTATTTTCCCGCTGCTTATAGCTCTTGTTTTGCTGTCCATTGCCATTTCGATCGCTTTGTTCCTGTTGAGTGTCGTGATGACGATCATTGCCTTGTTTGACGGAGGAGGTTCGAAAAAGAGGCGGTTTTCGCTCGACAATGGCGATGAGGTGACCGAAAAATCGGGATTGTTCGGCGAAAAATATTATGAAGGCCGGAGCGGAAAATCCTATGAAACCAACGATAACGGCAGGACGTTCTCCGAAAAGTAGCATTCCTCACCGGGTTTCACATGACTGCAAAAAGGCTCTCGTTTCCGAGAGCCTTTTTGCAATGAAGTCTTGTAAAATGTAGCCTATCGCCGCATCATTCCGCCCGGCATCTTGGGCATCTTCATGCCGCCGCCGGCCACGGCCTTCATCATCTTGCGCGTGTCGTCGAACTGTTGCTGCGCGCCGCGATGTCGGCCCCTTCGGCTCGCAACCGCCGGCCGTGGGCCTTTATCGTGGTGGATAACAAGGCCTTGCTACGGCAACTGGCCGACTCGCTGCCTTATGCGCAGAGTGCCGCTGCGGCTCCGATGGCTGTCGTGGTGTGCGGTGTGCTGACCGAGTCGCAGGGTGCGACCAATGCCGGGTGGTGGGTACAGGATGCGGCGGCCGCTTCGGAGAACTTGCTGCTGGCGGCCCATGCCGTCGGGCTGGGGAGGCTGTCTGGACGGGCGTGTATTCCTCCGAGGATCGCGTGCGTGCCGTCCGCAACGTGCTGGGGCTTCCCCGCCGCGTCGTGCCGCTCAACGTGATACCGATCGGTTATCCAGCCGAAAATCCCGCTCTCAAGCAGAAGTGGGACCCTGCAAAGGTCCGCTGCAACGGCTGGGCCGAGTAAACGGAATCCCTGTGCAAACCGCAGGGATTCTTTGCTATTGAGCTTTTATCCATTCGAAAACGGGGTCGACTCCTTTTTTGAAATCTGCGAAACTCATCTCGATCGACATGTCGGGTTCGATGGTCTCGATCTCTTTTTCCGAGCGTTTGAAGTATTTTGTTGAATAATTGACCAAAACCTTCGAACTCGGAAGCTGAAAGCTGCGGACCTCCCCGAAATGGTTGGGCTTTCCGGCCGTCTCTTCTCCGACGAAAACGGCATTGGTCAGCTGTTTGAAATCCATGGCGTTCAGAATCGCCGAGGAGAATGTATCGCGTCCCAGCACCACATATACCGCAACTTGCGGGTGTTGTTTGAGGGCTTGTGCGAGTCGTTCGACAAATTCGGTTCCCTGTGATGAGTTGCCGCCTCCGTTGTAACGCATGTCGAAAATGAGTTTGTCCACCGGTTTATCATTCAGCGTTTCGAATGCTTTCCGGGTAAACGCCTCGAACGACGGCAGCTTTTGCGCAGCTTCCGCGTCGCCCCGTTCAGCCGCCAGCTCACGGCTGTGACATTTGTTGTAAAGCATGTAATAGATCCGATCTTCGGGGAAATAACGGCTGGTGAAGAGGACTTTGCGGTTGGCGGTTGCGAAAGCGAGGGAGTCGGGTCTGAAATTTACGAATGCATTGTCGGGATGTATCGGCTTTACCACCTGCGTCTTTCCGTCCGACAGCATAAGCTTGACTTGCCGGGAGTCGGCAAATCCGAAGTGTTCGAGAGCTTGAAGGCTCATCACCGTTTCCGGGACGATTGACTTCACGATCGCCTGGTTGTCGATGGTGAAAAGAGTGCTCAAACTGTCGATGACCGTCGCGATGGGCGTGTCGTTGATCGCTACAATCCGCAGTCCCAAAATTTCTTTGTTTTCCGGGGTCGTTTTCGTAATGTAGAGCCCGTCGCTGACCCATAATGTGCCGAGCGGAAGAATCTGTGTCTGGTCAATCAACTGAAAGAATTGCAGCATGGTGTGTGAGTCGCCGAAGCGGGCGATCAGCTGTTGCGTTTTGAGGGCGACCTGAAAATCAGTCAGTCGCTCCGACTCTGCTTTAATAGCCTCGATTCCCGATACAAACTCCCCTTTGCTGTGGGCCGTAAAAAAGTTGCAATGCTTTTCGGGCAGCTCCTTGGTCAGAAATTCCAGATCGGCTTTCCAGTCGATTTTCCCCGATTGTGCAAATGCCGCCTGCATGCACGTGCAGAGCAACAGCAAGAGGAGTTTCTTCATGGTTTATACGTTTTCTTTCGGTGAAGGTGACGATTTTTCTGTGATCTTGCGTAATGTGCTATTTGAGACGTCCGCATGTAAACAAATCAGGCAAGCCTTGGAGCCTGCCCGATCCTTATATAATACTATCGCCGCATCATCCCGCCCGGCATCTTGGGCATCTTCATGCCGCCGCCGGCCACGGCCTTCATCATCTTGCGCGTGTCGTCGAACTGCTTCATCAGGCGGTTGACGTCGGCCATCGTCGTACCCGAACCTTTGGCGATGCGTTCGCGCCGGCGGGCGTTGATGATCTCGGGATGCTCGCGCTCGGCGGGGGTCATCGACGAGATGATCGCCTCGGTCTGCTTGAACACATCGTCCGGAATGTCCACGTTCTTGAGCATCTTGCCCATGCCGGGGAGCATCGAAGCGAGGTCCTTGAGGTTGCCCATCTTCTTGATCTGCTGTATCTGGCCGATGAAGTCGTTGAAATTGAACTGGTTCTTGACCAGCTTCTTTTTCAGCTTGCGGGCCTCCTCCTCGTCGAACTGCTCCTGTGCGCGTTCCACGAGCGACACCACGTCGCCCATGCCCAGGATTCGGTCGGCCATGCGCTCGGGGTGGAACACCTGCAAGGCGTCCATCTTCTCGCCGCTCGAAATGAACTTGAGGGGCTTGTTGACCACCGAACGGATCGAAATGGCCGCACCGCCGCGGGTGTCGCCGTCGAGTTTGGTGAGGACCACGCCGTCGAAGTCCAGCCGTTCGTTGAACTCCCGGGCGGTGTTCACGGCGTCCTGACCCGTCATGGCGTCGACGACGAACAGCGTCTCCGAAGGTTTCACGGCGGCCTTGATGGCCGTGATCTCCTGCATCATCGCCTCGTCCACGGCCAGACGGCCCGCGGTGTCGACGATCACCACGTTGTAATTCTTCTGCCGGGCGTACTTGATACCGTTCTCGGCGATCTCGACAGGATTCCTGTTACCCTCCTCGGTGTAGACCTCCACGCCGATCTGTCCGCCGAGCACTTTCAGCTGGTCGATGGCTGCGGGACGGTAAACGTCGCCTGCCACCAGCAGCACCTGGCGGCCCTTCTTCGACTTGAGCAGCGAAGCCAGCTTGCCCGAGAAGGTCGTCTTACCCGAACCTTGCAGACCCGCGATCAGAATCACCGCAGGCGTGCCCTCCAGCCGGATGTCCGTGGCCGTGCCGCCCATCAGTTCGGCCAGCTCGTCGCGGACGATCTTGGTCATCATCTGTCCCGGCTTGACGGCTTTGAGCACGTCCTGGCCCAGGGCTTTCTGCTTCACTTCGTCGGTAAAGGTCTTGGCGACCTTGTAGTTGACGTCGGCGTCGATCAGCGCACGTCGAATCTCCTTGAGGGTTTCGGCGATGTTGATCTCCGTGATGCGGCCCTCGCCTTTGAGGATTTTGAACGACCGTTCGAGTTTATCTGTTAAATTTTCAAACATGACTTCTGAAATTATCCGAGCGCAAAGATAATCAATAATTCACAAAGCACAATCCGCCGTGGAAATTTTGTTATGCCGTGAAAAATAGTTATGTTTACAACTGAACCTAACCGTCATGCAATGAAGAAATTTCTTTTCCTGCTGCTTGCCGTCACGGCCGGGACCGCTCCGGCGCAAACCCTCGTCTATCCCGGCGAGCACGAAATGCCACCCGTCCCGAAGACCTTCGACAACGAACTGGGCGTGCGCTACGGAGCGCAGCTTTACGTGGGCGACGGGCGGGGACCCGAATTGCAGGCCTTTTCGATCGACTATGCCCGTTATAATTTTTACAATATCGGTTTTCGAACGGGGCTGAACGTCTTCGTCGACGAGGATGCCGAGAACTATTTCTCCGTGCCGCTGCAATTCACCTGGCGGACCGGACGTATCGCCTCGTCCTGGCGCCGGGAGAGCCGGGAGCGGAGCGTGCAGAATAATTACTACAACGGCTCTTATGCAGATCCTTACGGCGCTTATTCCGGCGGAGGGGCGGACGTGGGCAGTACGTTTCTCAACGTGCTGCTTGCGATCCTGCCCTCGGGGTTCGAGGTCCATGCGGGCTTTACCCCGGGGCTGATGTGCGGGCCGTTCACGACCGAAGGCTATTCGACGACCGACCCTTCGTGGCGGCCCTATACCGTCCGGCAGCGTTTCTCCTGTACGTTCGACGCGGGTGCGCGGCTGATCATCCCGATCTGGCGGTTCAACCTCTTCGGCGACTTCACCTATCACTGCTACCTGACCGATAATTTCCGGGCCGGGGAGTTTCGGCCTTCGCGCTCCTATATGGGGCTGGGTGTGGGGCTGTCGTTCAATTTTTAGGAGCGGGATTCCGGAACGGTCCCTCCGTTACCCGGTCCCTCCGTTACCCGGTCCGTCCGTCGCTACCGGAGCAGTCCGGCTTCGTAATAAATCACGATTTGCTCGATCATCCGGTCCTCGCCCTCCCTGTCGTATTCCGACTTGAGGTTCTGACCGAAGATTTTCGAGACGCCCTGCCAGAATCCCGCCACGAAACCGCCGCGGAACTCCTTCAACACCTCGTAGGCGGTGTATTCGGTTTCGCGGTCGATGAGTTTCAGCAGCACGCGGCCCTGCGTGCGGGTCATGTGTTTCAGCACGGGGGTGTATTCGTCCTTGATCTCGTGGTAGATTTGTTTGATATACTCCTTCTGGGCCTTTTTGGTCGGCAGGCGGCACAACTCCTCCTCCATCGTCGCCATCTTGGCCTTGGCGATCTGCGCGATGGGGTAGACCTTTTTCACGGCGTCCACCAGCCGGCGGTAGCGGCGCAGGTCGACCGGGCGGCTGAAGACGTAGACCGGCAGGACGTGGACCAGCGGGATCGAATCGCCCTTCTCGACCGTCCACTCCTGATGCCAGAAGCCACGGCCTCCCTGCGCCTGCGCTTGGGAAAGCGCGGCGGCGAGCAGGGCGATGAGGAGTATCCACTTTTTCAACGGCGGCGAATTTTTTGTACCTTTGCGGCGGAGTCCGGATGAAAACCCGTGCGGTTTTGCATCCGGTTTGCCGGGGTGTCTCCGGCAAAGATAACGATTCACCGCGATAAACGAATTACGAACAGCGAATATTATGCTTGAAAAAGGACTTTCCGCCCGCAGCGCCGCAACCGTCGCCGCCGGCAACACGGCCGCCGCGATGGGTTCGGGCGACCTTGCGGTTTTCGCCACCCCCGCGATGGTGGCGCTGATGGAGAACGCCGCCATGACGGCCGTTGCCGGCGAACTTCCCGAAGGCGCGACCACCGTCGGCTCCGAAATGAACGTCACGCACATCAAGCCGTCGGGACTTGGCGCCGAAATCACCGCCACGGCCGTGCTTGCTGAAGTCGAGGGGCGCAAACTGACCTTCAACGTCGGGGCCCGCGACGCCGAGGGGCTGATCGGCGAGGGCATCCATGTCCGCTACATCGTCGACCGGGAAAAATTCATGGCCAAGGTAAAGTAACGGAAAAGCTCCGGATCTTCTGCGTCTGCGAAAAGACGTACAGCTTGATTTGTAGTTATTTATGCCGGATCGAAGGATTGGGCTCTGTGTTTGGACAGGGCTCGATCCTTTTCGTTTGTGTACAATTCTGTTCAAGTCGCCCGATGCCTGTAAATTTCTGTGCTTATACTACTTAATCTTGCTGAATTATTGGCGGTTGAATTTGCATAATTGATTTTTTTCGTTATTTTTGCCCTACATCCATTACAACTACATATTGTAATTATCCGTAAGACTCTCGCGAACCTGCCTTCAATGTTTCATCCTTAAACTTCAAACTATGAAAACTCGCATTTTGACTTTGACAGCAGCCCTGCTTCTACTGGGTGGGTTTGTCGCATGCAACGACTCGGAAGAATCCGAATATATCGGCACTCCTCCCGTCACAGCCTCCGCGGACGTATCGGCTTTTTTCAAGACCTATCTGCCTTCGAGTTCCAGTTCGCATCCCGAGCCGGAATTCAATTTCAGCGAGATCGATGATCGCGACATCGAATGTTTTGTGATCAACAGCATGGAAGAGTTCGAGGCCGTTGCACCTCCTTCGGTCGAGCTGCCAGTAATCGACTTTGACAAATATACCCTTATTATTGGACAGCATTGGATGGGGCATCCCGGATACTCTTTCGAGAAGCAGGTCGTCGATACCGAATCCGATAAGATGACATTGAATTTGGTGTATAAGCAACTGAAGGGTGGTACTCCGGCGATTATGACTATTTTTTATTTCTGGGGACTATACGACAAACTTCCCGAAAAAACGCTTACTGTCAACAAAATCATAATTTAGATATTCTTATATCATGAAAAAGCTGCTTTCTCTTATCATTGCAGTCATAACATTTTATGGTTGCCAGGATGACATTTTGTCAGAGGAATATCAAGAAAACGTTCCCGCGACCCGTGCGTCTGTGGGTTCGTCTGATTATTATTATTTGGTGTGACGGTGTGAAAATCCCACTAACGGTCAACGAGAACAAGTCGTATGTTTTGGTTGAAACCGCAAAATTTGAAAGTGTTCGCAAATCGGCCGTAAATATCCGTAGGGGAAATACCAGAACTATTGATAACTATGCTGCGCTGGGCATAAGATCGTCAAAAGAGTTCCGCATGCAAAAAAGTCTTACGTCGTTTACGCTGGATAACGCCCAACAAAAATCGATTAACCCGCAGGATGTAGTGTATGAGGCTCCCTATTTTAAAACAAGCGATGGCGCCGATCTCGGCATAACGAATGTATTCAGCGTACAACTGACAGGAGAGCAAGACCTTGCCAAACTTCAAAAAATCGCGGAAGAGTATAATCTGGAGATATTGGGAGAAAACGAATTCGACCCGAGTATCTATTATCTTTCGTGTACAAAGGAGTCGAAAGGGAATGCGCTCGAAATGGCGAATTTTATGTATGAATCGGGCGCGTTTGAGTATGCAACACCCGAGTTTATCGTTGAGTCGATGCCCGACGCCGCTCCGAACGATACCTATTTCAGCTATCAATGGAATCTGAAAAACGTCTCTTATTCGGGGATCGATATCAATTATGTGAACGCAAGGAATGCCTTTGCTTTTCCATATATCAACGATATTATCGTTGCGGTTGTCGATAACGGTGTTTATAATAACCATGATGATTTACATTTGTATAATGTCAGTTACAACGCTCACACGGGAGGAATTCCAAGTGGGCTATACGGAGATCACGGCACAAAGGTTGCCGGTGTTATCGGAGCCACGGCTAATAATGGCAAAGGCATTGCAGGCGTTGCATCCGGAGTGAAAATCATGCCCATCAGTATTTGTTATACTGATAACGAGCTTGGCATAGCTGCCTCCACCACGACCAATTTTGCGAATGCAATTCGGTTTGCCGCAAATAATGGTGCGCGCGTAATTAATAATTCATGGTCATTTGATACATCTTCTCCAATATCCGAAATCAATAATGCTGTAACATATGCTCATGGTAAAGGATGCATCGTTGTTTTTTCATCGGGCAATAAAGGCAGTGCTGTATCACAGCCGGCAGCGGGAGCACCTTCTGCAACGTTAGTAGTAGGTGCAATAGATCGGAATGGGTACAAATCGGATTTCTCCGGTTATGGTTCTTCATTGGATGTTGTCGCTCCCGGGCGTGAAATCTGGACAACAGATGTGACCGGTGGATATACTTGTGTGCTGGGCACATCTTTTGCTGCTCCCCATGTTTCCGGCATCGTGGCTTTGATATGGGCAACGGATCCCGATCTTTCGGTATGGCGGGTACGCAATATTATCGAACAAACTACCCGAAAGATCGGCGGCAACACTTATGGTGTCGATCCGCTTCGATTGAACGGATTATGGAACCAATTTGTGGGTTATGGTCTGGTAAATGCCTATGCAGCTGTATCAGCGGTTTCGGGGTCCGCTCCCACCGCTGATTTTGCGTCGGATACCGATGAACCCGTACTTCACGATATCGAATGTCGGGTGTTGAAAAATGGTCTATCCACATCTTCCGGGGTACATCTGGCATTGATTCCGCAAGGGTACTCTTACTAAATTGATATTGGAGTTCCTGACTTACAAATTGCTGATAATTTGGCTGTAAATCAGAGGTTGGATAAAAATATTTTATCCAACCTCTGATTATACTGTTATGGGGCAAACCCGTGATCGGCAATATTCTGGGCGCACGACGCATCCGGAACTTTTCGGTCAAAGCCCGATCAGGACGTGTTCGAGCCAGATCACCGCGATGCCCGCCAGATAGCCGGACAGGGCCAGCAGCGAGATGCGTTTGAGGTACCAGCCGAAATTGATCTTTTCGAGTCCCATCGCCACGACGCCGGCCGCCGAGCCGATGATCAGCAGACTGCCGCCCACGCCGGCGCAGTAGGTCAGCAGGTGCCAGAACAGCCCGTCCGCCACGAAACTCTGTGCGAAAGCCGGGTCGGCGCTCGCCGCAGCCGTTGCGACGTCGGCCACCGGGTACATGCCCATGCAGGCCGCCACCAGCGGCACGTTGTCGACCACCGACGAGAGGATGCCGATGGCGCCCGCGATGGTGAACACTTCGTGGACATTCTTGTCCAGCCAGTCGGCCATGTCGGTCAGCACGCCGCCGGTCTGCAACGCGCCCACGGCCATCAGGATGCCGAGGAAAAAGAGAACGTAGAGGACGAGCCCGAGGAGGATCATCGAGCGGCGGCCAAACTTGTCTGAGAGTGCACCAAAGAAAAGGATGGTGACGAGACGGCCGAGGCCGATGCCGGAAATCAGGTAGGCGATGCCCGCGCTGTCGGTTGCGAATTTTTCTGCAAGAGCCGACATGTTCTGCGCGAGTGCGATGACGCTTGCACCGTGCAGGAAGTACGCGACGTAGATGCCGATCGCCGCGACGAGAAACGATGTGCTTCCCGCTGCGGAATTGGGTTTAGTCATAAAAGCGTTCTCCGGTTTTATTGAAGAGAAAATTAAAGGGTGTCTGCTTCAATACATTTGTATTGTTTAATCCGCGGCGGTTTTAAAAGTCATTTTTAATTGGCTTTATTCGCCGGTCGGATTACTTCCTTTGGACAGGAGAAATTATCAAAATGTGCAAAGCCTTTGGATAGGCAAGAAAATGTTTTGTTTGCCAATATTTCTGCACAGCCGAAACGCCGGCTGACGAGTTAAAAGGCTTTTAATGCTATGAAAATTAAGGAAAACAGTATCGGCGCAGGAACGATCGAAAATGACTTGAATAGCTCGAATCGTGCATGGAGGACTGGACAATCTTGCTTGGCCGAGGGGTGACCGGCCGGGTCCCAAGCCTGACGAGGGGCTTCAGAACCGACGGCAGGGCCTTCTTTGGGCTTGAGCGGCGCAGGGCTGTTCAAACTAGGTTGGTCGTCCCTTATGCACTGAAAATGCTTTGGTTTACTTGATCTATTTTCGATTTGATGAGGATGCTGCCGGCAGCAGTGAGGGATGTTCGTACGTCTTATAGGTTCTAAAGAGGGCGGGATGGCGCCCTCTGGAGCTGCATCTCTATATAGAGGGAGGGGCGAAGTGAATCCAAAGACTCCAGGGCCTCAGGCAGCCGACAGAATGACGCTGCTTGATTCGTAAACGACTGAGAGGCTCGATTCCTGCACGGAAGGCGAAAGTGCTCAGCAGGCTGAAATTCTGTTAATTAATTGAAAAATAAACAAAATACGAAGAAACTATATTGCAGGCGCCGATGGCTATCTTGCACGGAGGATGGAATTGAGCTGCCCTTCAAAGTGAAATGGGCTCTTCTGAAGGAGGGGAGGACGCGCTTGGAGCGCCTTCGGACGAGTGTTTGAAAATGCCTGAAATCCGCCCCAATTAACTAGTACTGCAGGGGAATTGACACTAGATCGGCGGGATGACGGTACTGCGCCTTTGGGGGAACTGGAACGTGCTTGGCAGTGGTCGGCGGCTTGAACTGCATGGATCCCTAACCGGTGAGGGAGATCGGAGGCGAGCTGACGTATTTTGCTCCCTGAATAAAGGTTTCGTCTGGCGAAAACCTAGGTAAAACAAAGGAATACTCTTATTTCACCGAATGTCAGCGGGGATGAAGCATGCCATCGCGTGCAAGATAATTTAAACGAAAAACAAATATGGCTCTCGTCAAGATTGTTTTTGAAGAGCACTATTTGCATCGATCGAAATGTGGTGCGAGCAAAAACTGCTCAATCCTTAAATGATCTAGTTTATTTAGCGGCGGCAAAAGCTTCAGATCTCACCATGATGCTCTGGGGTAAAGCTGCGTAATTTCTGAACCCCAAGGAGTCATTATGCATATCGTCTCGTGCTTCAAGGTCGTTCCCGAAGAGCAGGACATTGTTGTGACGCCCGATCAAAAACTCAGTTTTGATCGTGCGGATTTCAAAATCAGCCAGTTCGATCTGAACGGCATTGAAGCTGCTGTACAGCTCGCCGGTGAAGGCGACGTGGTGACGGCGCTCTCCGTCGGCGGCAAGATCCTCGAAAACTCCAAGCTTAAAAAGGACGTGCTTTCGCGCGGTCCTTCCGAACTGTGTCTGGTCAAGGATGACGCTGCGTTTGAAGGCGCGCTTGCTGAAACGACCGCCTCGGCGATTGCCGCCGCCGCCCGCACGACCGGTTTTGATCTGCTGGTGTTCGGTGAAGGCTCTGGCGACCTCTACGCTCAGCAGACCGGTCTTCTGGCCGCCCGTATCCTCGGCGTGCCCTGTGTGAATGCCGTGAGCAGCATTGAAAAGACCGATGCAGGCATCCGCGTAGAGCGCTCGCTTGAAAATGAAGTCGAAGTCATTGAACTCCCGCTTCCGGCCGCCGTCTGCGTCACGAGCGACATCAATGTTCCCCGCATCCCCACGATGAAGGCCATTCTCGGCGCCGGCAAGAAGCCCGCCAAGACCCTTTCGACGGCTGACATCGGCTGGAGCGCTCCGGCGAAGACCGTTGAGCTCGATGCTATTGAAGTGCCTCCGCGCAAAGAACGTGCTCACGAGGTCCTCGAAGGCGATTCCGCTGTGGCTGATTTCGCTGCCCGCATCAAGTCCGCCCTCAAGTAATAAGTCATCACGGAGATAAGAGTCATGAGCAAAATTCAAACTGTCTGGGTCTACGCGGATGCTGCTGAACGTTATGCGGATCTGATCGCCGGCGCGCGCCGCTTCGGCGCCGTGGTGAATGCTGTTGTGCCGTGCGAAAGCTGCGCTGCTGAACTTCGTGCCTGCGGTCCGGCGGCCGTCTATAACCTTGGCCTTGCCGAAGGCGAAGCCATTGAGAACTACGCGGAAACGATCGCTTCGCTCGCGCAGGGCGAAGGCAATCTGTTCCTTTTTGATGCCACTCGCCGCAGCAAGGCGCTTGCTGCCGGCGTAGCTGCTAAGCGCGGCGCCGGTCTCGTCAACGATGCACTGAGCCTCGAAGCCGGTGACGCTGTGAAGGCCACCTTCCGCACCTACGGCGGTCTCGCTGCCGCGGCTGTCCGTATCGTTTCCGCTGACGCCGTGGTAACGGTCGGCGCGGGCGTCTTTGAACCCGAACCGGCAGATGCGTCGGCCGACATCCCTGTCATTGCGGTCGAGAAGGTCGCTCCGGCGGCTGCGATCGTCGTTAAGGAACGCCGTGCGAAGGCT
>OIWL01002559.1_pt1 | contig 14825 bp, 10 predicted proteins | sample 1587561 | NCBI WGS metagenome assembly OIWL01 (sample SAMEA3888903, study PRJEB22519) | human gut metagenome | biome: human gut; feature: human-associated habitat; material: faeces | place: Denmark | collected 2010 | reverse complement strand
TGGAGAATAGCGGGATCGAACCGCTGACCTCTTGCATGCCATGCAAGCGCTCTCCTGAACCACGCACTCACGCACCCCCACACAAAGGTGCGAGGATGAATAATATTTGGCGTTGGTTCGCTTCATTTTTTTAAAAGTGTAATTTAACCTTGGAATCCAACCAGCAATAAAGACAATTTCAAAGAGCAAAGACTTATTGAGTTGTATTCTACAGTCAGATATACTTGCTGTCAAGATGTTTCGTGCAATTTATGGCACTAGAGCAAAGCAATATTTTTCCATCTCTAATTACATAGCGCAATTTCGACCTGCAAAATCGAAGTTGCGCTTTTTTCATTTCTCAACAAAATACTTTTCACTGGAGGCTTTTACAATGTTTCTGTATCACTGTCGGTTTTAGCCCTTGACACAACCGTGTAAGACTTTCTGTTAGTTGCAGTAACTTTGAAAATTTCGGCTTGTTTTATCCAAGTGTATCCAATGGATGCAGTTTTCCTTTTCGAATTTTATCTCGCAGCCAGTTTTCAGCCATTTCACTACTGTCCAAAATACAGTTCAGCAGCAAGTTTCCATCCTTTGTTTCCATTTCTTCCGGAACATCTGTGTCTGACAACTCCAAAATATTTTTCTGCCGTTCTATTGGAGCTGGATGGCTTGATAGGTTCACCTCTAAACCTCTCAGTTCTGAATATACATCAAACAGACGAAACATTTCAAACAAGATAGCTGGTGCTAAATACTGACATTCATAGAAAACCCTTAATTGTTCCGGGATTTCTCCTGCCTTCTGCTTCATGATGAGCTTAATAAGTAACTGGTACGCATATCGATCCGCACGAAATTCGGTCTTTTTTCCTTCCTGATCCTCTGGATTCATAAGATGATACAACTCGTGTCCCACAACAAACGTCCAAATTGTCCAGTAATTGTCCATTGCTGTGTGCATCAAATTTTCTGGTAACATCGACATCCGATAAAGTTGTTCCTGATTATGCGTTCCAAACTGGTGCTGTCTCCGCTGAAGATCTTCAATCACGTAAAAATTCTTCATACAGCGTATCGTATTTTCTTCGCTTTGGTCATATGCAAGAGAATACATCGTAAAGAGAAACGAAATAATCGTATACTCAAACAATTCGTCAATCAAAATTCCCGGCTCAGTTGGTCCATATGCTTCAGCATTCATCGTCCTCCTGCACCGTGGTGTATACTGAATTGGTATGTGAATATCAAGTGTCTCAAGAATCAAATGCAGCATTTCTTCATCTACGAAATCTTCTTTTTCGTATGAATGCTTTAACACAGCTCTGTCTACAACATCAATCTGCGCCTGTTCCAGCATATTCACAAAAGTATATACGCTATCTCTTCCCTCATCAATGTTCCGCTTGTGATAGAAAATGAATCGCATATCATGTGCATTTTCCATGTGAAAATACCTTCTTTTTATTTATCGAGCTTTACCAGTTTATCAATCAGCTCACAAATATGATTATTATCCAGTGGTTTGTTTACAATGACTTCCCGCTCAATCTGGACTCCTCCATTTTCAAGCGGTGTCTCACGGATCAAAAGCCTTACATGTGTCTCAGAACTGTTCTCTGTTTTCTGCTTTCCTTTTGCTGTCTTCAATCGAATCAGCACTTCATGGGTAATCTTTTTAAGAAGCTCAACTATCATTTCACTCACAACTGCTGTCGCTACAGGGTCTGCTGTTATCAGAACATAAATGCTTACAATGTCTTCAGCTGTGAAGTTATCCGCAGACATCACCTGATAATCAATTTCTCTACACTCATTCAAGGAACGATATGCCTCTTGATATTCACGAGGGACTTCGAGCATTACAGACGCTTTCATTTTATCCGAATCTTCCTTTCTAACTTCTTAAATTCTATTGATATATCATTTCTTTTTTGAATTCACTTTCTTTCAGAGTCAAACCATATTCTACTATTGCTATTTTCTATTTTATCATACCACAAATTTTTCTGTTTGTAAGCCGAAAAGCGCAAATTTATCGCAAGGAGGTTCTCTCCAATGTCAATTTCGTATTGCCACTATTTCAAAGTACTGCAACATGACCCTTGATTACTTCTACGGACAAGCCGGAGAGCTTTTCTCATTCTACCGTATTCCCAAAGCACTGTTTCAGGAGCCACGCTTCCAAAGCCTGTCAACTGATGCCAAAACACTGTACGGCATCCTGCTCGACCGCATGAGCCTTTCTGCTAAAAATGGCTGGCTGGACGAGCAGGGCCGGGTGTTCATCATCTTCACAATTGAGGATGTCAAGAGGGCATTGTGTTGCGCAGACAACAAAGCGACCAAGTTGCTGCGGGAACTTGAAGAATTTGGTTTGATTGAACGAAAACGCAGAGGTTTGGGCAAGCCAAGTTTGGTGTATGTAAAAAACTTTTCGGCAGAATCGTCAAAATCAATATTCCAGAATCGTGATTTTCACGATTCTGGAGGCTTCAAAAGCGCAAGTCAAGACCCTGCAAAATCACGATGTAATAAGACTGATGAGAATAATACTGAAATGAGTGAAACTTATCCCCTCTATTCGGAAGAAGAAAATGGGATGAGCAAACGTGAACAACTGGAAGAATATTTTTCACAGTCTTTGGAGGTAGACACCCTGCTCCGGCTCTGCCCGGACGATGAGGACACCATCTATCAGATCATAGATCTGCTGGTGGACACCTGCGCCACCAACCGCAGGATGCTGCGTATTGCCGGGGATGATAAACCCGCCGAGGTGGTGCGCAGCCGCCTTATGAAGCTGAACGCCGACCATATCCAATTTGTGTTGAAGTGCCTTGCAGAGAACAGCAGCCCGATCCGAAACATGAAACAATATCTGCTCGCTTCTCTGTACAACGCACCGACCACAATGCAGCTGACCTATCAAAATCGAACGAACCATGACTTTGCGCATGGCTCCATGAGGGGGTGATTTTATCGCAAAGAAATGTACCACGATTGCCATTGTCAATCAGAAAGGCGGCACTGGCAAGACCACGACCTGTGAAAATTTGGGTGTCGGCCTTGCTGCTGAGGGCAAAAAGGTTCTGCTGGTGGACGCTGACCCGCAGGGCAGCCTGACCATCAGCATGGGCTGGCAGCAGCCCGATGAACTGCCCACTACCCTTTCTACTCTGATGGCAAAAGCCATGAACGACCAGAGTATTCCGCCCGGTGAAGGTGTCCTGCACCATGATGAGGGGGTTGATCTGATTCCTGCCAACATCGAACTGGCAGGACTGGAAGTATCCCTCGTCAATACCATGAACCGAGAGAAAATGCTGAAACAGGTATTGGAAAATGCAAGGCGCGAGTATGACTACATCCTGATTGACTGCACTCCTTCCCTCGGTATGCTGACGGTCAATGCCTTGGCTGCGGCAGACACCACGCTGATTCCGGTACAGGCACAGTACCTTTCCGCCAAAGGTCTGGAACAGCTTTTGCAGACCGTCCAGAAAGTGCGGCGGCAGATTAACCCTCATCTGAAAATCGAGGGCATCTTGCTTACTATGACGGACAACCGCACTACCTATGGTAAGCAGATCAGCAACCTGATTCGTCAAGCCTATGGCGGAAAAAATCAAGGTGTTTGAGCCGACCATTCCACGCTCTGTCCGTGCTGCCGAAACCAGCACAACCGGAGAAAGCATTTTCACCTATGACCCAAAGGGCAAAGTGGCGGAAGCCTACAAATCTCTGACGAAGGAGGTGCTGGCCGATGCCGAAAAGCAGCTTAAACGTATCGCTGAAAGGGGCCGATGATATTTTCTCCACCGAAGAATCCCGGCAGGAGGAAAAGCGGGAGCAGGTGCAGCAAATTCCTATTGCAGAGCTGTTTCCGTTCAAGAACCATCCCTTTAAGGTGCTGGACGATGAAACGATGCAGCGCACGGTAGAAAGCATACAGCAGATTGGCGTTACAAATCCTCTGATTGCCCGCCCACGCCCGGAAGGTGGATATGAGATCATCTCCGGTCACCGCCGTCAACACGCTGCACAGCTTGCCGGACTGGACACGCTGCCTGTTATTGTCCGCCAAATGGATGATGATGCCGCCATCCTGCTCATGGTGGACAGCAATCTCCAGCGCGAGAGCATTTTGCCCAGCGAAAGGGCTTTTGCGTACAAGATGAAGTTGGAAGCCATGAAAAGAACTAGCGGTAGACCGTCAAAAGAAAATGTGTCCCAAATTGGGACACAAAAACGTTCCGACCAAATCATGGCCGAAGAACTTGGTGAAAGTCGCAATCAGATTCAACGTTTCATCCGTCTGACCAATCTTATCCCGGAACTACTTGACATGGTAGATGAAAAGAAAATTTCGTTCAATCCCGCTGTGGAACTGTCCTATCTGGATGAAGCCCAACAGCGGGATTTTTTAGAAGCCATGAACGATACGCAGAACTTTCCATCACTCTCACAGGCACAGCGGCTCAAAAAGCTGGCACAGGAAGGACATTTCTCGTATGACGTTGCCTTTGCTGTGATGGGCGAGCCGAAAAAAGACGAACTGGATAAGGTGGTTATCAAAAATGATACCTTGCGGAAATACTTTCCTCGCAACTTCACGCCCAAGCAGATGGAAGATACCATCATCATGCTGCTGGAACGCTGGCAGCGCAAACAGCAGCGTGAGAATGAACGCTGACAATACTGTACTGAAAGACCCGATTGGGTCTTTTTCTTTTGCAAACAAAGGAGAAAAGCCTATGTTAAAAACGGTTTCGGCATTTTTAGTCCCCACACAATTCATATTCTATGAAAAAAAGAGGCTCCTATTGCTAGGAACCTCCCTCTAGGCTGTGGGCCTCACAAGTATCCACAGCACGATCACTATATATAGTATATGCTTGGTCGGTAAAAAAGTCAACTAGAAATTGATAAAGTTCCAGTTATATTCTAAAAAGTTAGGAGTTGATGTTTATTGTCTTATAAGCTTGTGGTCAGTGAAAAGCCTTCAGTCGGGGCAGCTTACGCAAAGGTTCTCGGTGCAACAAACCGGAATGACGGTTATCTGGAGGGTAACGGTTATCTTGTCAGCTGGTGCATCGGGCATCTGGTGGAACTTGCTCCGCCCAACGTGTACGATGAAAAGTATGTCAAATGGAGCGTGACCGACCTGCCCATCCTGCCGGAAAAGTGGCAGTACCTTGTGTCTGCCAGCACCAAAAAGCAGTTTGGCATCCTGAAAAAGCTGATGAACCGCCCGGATGTGGAGAGTATTGTGAACAGTTGCGATTCCGGCCGTGAGGGAGAACTGATCTTCCGACTAGTCTACCAGCAAGCTGGGTGCAAAAAGCCTGTTTTCCGCCTGTGGCTATCCAGCATGGAGGAAAACGCCATCCGGGAGGGCTTTGCCCACCTGAAACCGTCAACTGAATATGATGCGCTGTACAATGCAGCACTCTGCCGGGAACGTGCCGACTGGATGGTCGGTATCAACGCTTCCCGGCTTTTTTCGTGCCTGTATGGTCGGCCATTGGCGGTTGGCCGGGTTATGACCCCAGTGCTTGCCATGACGGTGGTGCGAGAAGCTGCCATTGCTGCCTTTGTTCCCGAAAAATTCTACACCGTAGATTTGGAACTGAGCAGTGGCTGTGTGGCATCCAGCCGCCGCATTTCTGAAAAAGCGGATGCGGAAAACCTGCTTGCAGCCTGCCGAAAGGAGATGATTTCCACGATTCAAAAAGTGACTCGCAAGGAAAAATCCGAAAATCCGCCATCGCTGTATGACCTGACCACGCTCCAGCGAGATGCAAACCGTCTGCTGGGATACAGCGCACAGCAGACGCTAGATTATCTGCAAGACCTCTATGAGCGAGAACTCACCACTTATCCCCGAACCGACAGCTGTTACATTACAGACGATGACGAGGAAATGCTGGAAGAACTTGCCGAAGAACTGGAGGACTTCGTTGGAATTGCAGTCGGTGACGCAGATGATGCCGATATTCCCCGGACACGGCGCACCGTCAATCGGGAAAAAGTCACCGACCATCATGCTATCCTGCCTACTCGCAGTATGCTCAAGGCTGATTTGGATGCTCTGCCCAAAGGTGAGCAGAACATTTTGAAACTCATTATCGCCCGGACGCTGATGGCGGTAAGTAAGCCGTTCCGTTATTTGGAAACCATGCTGACTACGGAATGTGCCGGCGAGGAATTTACTGTAAAGGGAAAAGAAATTCTGGAAGAAGGATGGAAAGCCGTGGAGCGTGAGGTACTGGCTGATATTCTGAACCGGAAACAGGAATTGGTTTCTCTCCCGGATGTGGAAGAAAGCGAGTGCGCTATCCTTAACGCTGAATTGAAAGAAGGACAGACGAGCGCACCGAAGCATTTCACGGAGGATACCCTCTTACATTCGATGGAAACCGCCAGCGCAGACAATATGCCGGAGGGTGTGGAGCGTCAAGGCATCGGCACCCCGGCCACCCGTGCTGCAACCATCGAAAAGCTGGTACAGAAAGGTTTTCTGGAACGCAAGGGCGGCAAAAAGACCAAGGTGCTGCTGCCCACCGATAAGGGCAAGGCACTGATCACCGTGATGCCCGAACAGATTCAGTCGGCAGACATGACCGCCGATTGGGAAAACAAGCTGCTGCGCATTGAGCGTGGTGAGATGGAGCCGGAAGAATTTATGACCGAGATCAAAGATATGATTTCCTCGCTGGTGAACACCACCGAGGCCGTGAAGGGAGCAAATATGCTGATGAAAAATAAGATTGCTGGTGTCTGCCCGAACTGTGGCAAGTCTGTTGTGGAGCGTGAAAAGGGCTGGTTCTGCGAGAACCACGAGTGCCGCTTTGCGCTTTGGAGGGACAATGCCTACTTTAAGCGACTGGGCAAGCATCTGGATGGTCGCATGGTGGACAAGTTGCTGCGGGATGGCCGAGTGCGCCTGAAGGACTGCAAGAGTGCCAAGGGCAAGACCTACAATGCCACTGTCCTGCTGGGCACCGAACCCGATGGCCGCAGCAAGTTCAGTCTGGAATTTGAGAATGGGGGCTGCTGATGGAACAGGAAAAAGAAGCCGTTTACCTTATCAACGACAACAAGTATCTGCACCTGCGCAAAAATGGCGCGGGTGTAGGTTTTGCCACCTACAAACGCATGAACGGTGAACTGCTGGAGAGCGGGCAGGTATCCGAAATGAATCTGCCGCCTGATGGCAGAAACGCCCTTTCTGCGGCCCGGAACTGGTATATGTTTGTACTCTCCGATGAGCCGTGCAAAGCCATTCAGCAGGAAAGTGTGCAGATTCTCGAAAGTATCCCGAATACCGGCATCGACCGGCGGCGCATCTGGAAGCCTGAAACTTTTCAGCCTGACATTCGGCTTATCAACAGCCACTACGATGATATTTACCGCATCCCCGATGGTGGTGTCATCCAGATCGACTTTTCAGATAACAGCAGCTTTACAGCACGAGTGAAACGTCTGGATGATTGCCACTTCGATCTTGGCGAGCTGGGTGACGTATATCATATCTGCCAGTTCGCAGAAATCGTGGAGCGCAATGGTTCCATCGCCTACCCGGAAATCCAGACACAGGACGATCAGGGTGCATGGAAGCTGGGAAGTAAGGGCTATATTGCCATTCAGTCCACCGATGAGGGCTGGGACTATACCATCTACCACAGCGATTATTCCACAATGGATGGTGGGCAGTTGGATGCTCCGGAACTGACAATTCAGGAAGCCCGCGAGCAGATTCTGGAAGCACACCACATGGAAAAAGGTCAGCGGACACTGCAAGACTATGATTTTATTATGGATAAGGTCGCGGAGGCCGAGGAACTGGGCCTTTCCAACAAGCCCTCTACGTTGGAAAAGCTGGCTGAACTGTCCAAGTGCGATATGCCGGAGTGCAATCCAACCGGATGCAAAAAAGAAAGGAGCGGCCATGAACTTTGACCATGAAGAATTGACCCTGATGATGCTCTACAACACCGGCACTCGGCTGGGGTTGATTCAGGAACTGCGGCTTATGCAGTGTTACCTGATGCCGGATGAAATCGCCCTGCGGGAACTGTCCGAGGGTGTTATCGAAAAACTCAAACTTATGACTGATACCGAATTTGCTGAGTTGGAATTTCCGCTCGACTAAATTTTTGCCGCCTGCGGGCGGCGTACATATTTTCTTTTATCTTAGTTGATTTTGTGATATACTTAATTTCAACAAATCTGGTTGAGGGGGGAAAAAGCTAATGAAGGAATGTAAAGATTGCAACCGTTGGCATAAAGTTTATTGGGATTGGAAGGAATGGATAAATTCTATATATCCAACCGCTCTAAAATGGCTGATACTTTCTCTTATCTTTATTATCCTTATTATTTTTGACGAACAAGCGGATAAAGCCGTTGTGAATATCCTCACTTCTGTATATACCGGGATTCTTTCATCCGTAATTGTAACAGTTCTCATTCAAAAGCGGCAGGATAAATTATCAATGGAAAAGAAGAGAGCAGTCTTATTTGATGCTGGCTTTCTTCTTGATGAATTCTCTAAAAATTATCAGGCATTAGAGACCACGGATGATTGGCTTGAGGTGTACCGCACTTGCAAAAAAGCAGCTTCGTATCTATCAAATTTGTATACAAATCATGTTGATGTATTTGATGTGATGGAACTGAATTATTTGCGAGAAATAAATGCCAGTTTGGTTTTTATCAATAAGCTTGCTAATGCAAATTCATCAGAACTTATGAAGTCCAACGAACTGACTATTGAAGTGGCGGAAACATACTCCGAAATGGTTGGAAAATCAATCGATAATTTACTCAATCTAATCATCAAATGGAACTGTGATGGTATAATTGACATTAAACTAAGGTGAATTTTTCCATTGGAATAGCTATTTGCGGGCAACCATAAAACGGTTGCTCGCTTTTTTATACCCTAAAATCTGAAAAAGGAGGCCAAAATGCCAAGCAAAACCGAAGAATACCTTGCCCTTGCCCAGCGCACGGCCAATGGTCTGACCCGGTATTGGGAAAGCTGGACAGCATACCTGACCACGGCATCCAGGCTGTACAAGTATCGCTTTGAAGATCAGTTGATGATCTACGCCCAGCGGCCCGATGCTACGGCCTGCGCCGACTACGATATCTGGAACAATCGGATGAACCGCTATGTGCGCAGGGGCTCCAAAGCCATCGCTCTGCTGGATGAATCCAGCGGATACCCTCGTCTGCACTACGTTTTTGATGTGTCAGATACTGGTGTGCGCCACAATTCTCGTGACCCCGACCTGTGGCAGTACAACGATGATCTGAAGCAGCCTGTTTCCGATGCGCTGACTGCCACATACGGCATCAGCCGTGAACGAGTCAGCCAGCAACTTGCCGACATTGCCGGGAAACTGGTCGCAGATTATTGGGACAACAACAGCGAAGATATCCGCGCCATCGTTGACGGTTCGTTCCTGATGGACTATGATAGTGCCGGGTTGGAAATGCAGTTCAAGTCCGCTGCCGCGATCAGCGTTACTTACGCGCTGCTGGAGCGGTGCGGATTTGAACCGGATGGCTATTTTGACAAAGACAGTTTTCAGGCTATCTACGATTTTTCCACCCCGGACACCGTTTATGCCCTCGGCGCAGCAGTCAGCGACATCAGCCGCGAAGTCCTGCGCACCGTGGAACGGGCAGTCAAAACGACCATCCGTCGCCAAAACAATGAAAGGAGCCAGCATGAATATGAGCAGCAATCTGAACTACACGCAGACCGGGGATTATCTTCTCCCGAACCTGACCCTGCATCAGCCGAAGACCCCGCTGGGCAAGTACGGCAGGATGCGCCTGAACTTTCTGAAACAGCAGCACCCGGTGCTGTACCACACGATGTTCCTGAACGGGAGCCTGTACCCGACCCTGACCGAACTGGAGCAGACCGCAGCAGCAATGAAGGAACAGATGATGGCCGATCTGCTGGCGAAGAACCCGGCTCCGGACAAGGAGAAGAACCAGATGGCGTGGGTTCAGCACATGAACATCCTGCGGGAGCAGGTCGAGGAAGTGATTCAGACGGAGCTGATCTACAGCTAAGTTTTCTGGATGCCGCCATTCCTACCGAAACCCAGCAAATCGAACATATCGACCGAGCGGAGAGCGAAAAATCGCCCTCCGCTTTTGTTTTGTCGCAGGCCGAGATTGAGAATGAACTGCGCAAGCATGGTTCCGGTTTTCAGGATGGCAAGCAGCGGATCATCGAACTGTACCAGACACAGCCTGACCGCAAACTCCGTGCCAAAGCACTGGCAAAAGAGTACGGCATCGGCGGACATTCGCAGGATTTTCTGGACGGCAGCAGCGGTTTTGTAAATCATGATGGGAAAGGACTTGAATTTGACCACTACCCGGATCATCAAAAGGTTACGTTAAGCTGGGCGCAGGTCGAAAAATATATTGACCTGATGATTCAGTCTGACCGCTACTTGACCGACAAGGAAAAAGAACATCGTGCCGCCGTTCAGGAAACGGAACGCCAGCTTCCCATGCTGGATGGTGATGTTGCTGTCGAATATAACGCTCTGAAAGAACAGTATCCCAATACCCTGATTGGCTTTGAACTGGGCGGATATTTTCTGTTCTATGACAAGGATGCAGTTACTGTAAAGGAAGTTCTGCGCTCTAATTTGCTGTCACAGAAAAACGCACTGGGCAGGGTTAAAGTTACCGGATTTCCTGCTGATCAATGGGCAGCAGAAGCCAAAAAATTGTGGGCCGAGGGCAACAGCATCTATCTGGCTGGACAAGGCGAAGATGGCACCCACCACCAGACAAAATATCTGCGAGAGGAAGATTACCTGCCGATCGGCAGCATCATCAAGCTGGATGGCCGGGATTTCCGTGTAGATCATGTCAACTTCATGTTCAAGTCTGTCAGCTTGCAGGATATGGACTTGACTAACAGCGGACAGCCCATCTTCCGAAGCGAGGGTTTGCCCCATATCAGGGAACTGTATGAACAGCAGCAGAACGAACTTGCTGAGGTCGCCCCTGAAAAAACTGCCGATTACAAGGTTGACGATTCCGTTGTTGTAGACCTCCCCACTAAAACCATTAAGGAAACTATCGGTTATGTGGGCGAAACCGATGTTCGCATTGACACCAGCGCACAGGGATATTCGTGGAGCAATGAGGTACTCAACAAAGAGCAGTTCGAGGACGGTTTGCGGCAGGATGAACCTACACCTGATGAAGAACTGGACAAACTGCCGATCTCCGCAGAAGTCGATGGTAAATGGCAGACCTTTCCGAACGCTGCGGCCGCAGACGAAGCCCTGAACGCTGAACCGATGCCGGAAGCTGTGGGAAATTTTCACATTACGGATGATAATTTGGGTGTCGGAGGCCCCAAGCAGAAATTCGCCCGCAATATTGAAGCCATCCAGACCCTGCGCACTCTGGAGCAGGAGCATCGTAGTGCCACCGCCGAGGAACAACAGGTTCTTTCGCAGTATGTCGGCTGGGGCGGTCTGGCAGATGTCTTTGACCCCAGCAAGGAAAATTGGTCTGCCGAGTACACCCAACTGAAAGGACTGCTCACCGAAGAGGAATATGCCGCTGCCCGCGCTTCCACGCTGAATGCGCACTATACCAGCCCTACCGTGATTCGCGCTATTTATGATGCCGTGAAAAAGATGGGCTTCCAGTCGGGCAACATTCTGGAACCGTCTATGGGTATAGGCAACTTTTTCGGTATGCTGCCCGACAGCATGGCCAGCAGCCGTTTGTATGGCGTAGAACTGGATTCCGTTACTGGCCGCATTGCCCAAAAGCTGTACCCACAGGCCGACATCACTGTTGCTGGCTTTGAAACTACCGACCGCCGGGATTTCTATGACCTTGCCGTGGGTAACGTGCCGTTTGGCAATTACAAAGTCAGTGACAAAGCGTACAACAAGTTAGGATTCTCCATCCACAACTACTTTTTCGCCAAGACCATCGACCAAATTAGACCGGGTGGCGTGATTGCCTTTGTGTCCAGCCGCTTTACGATGGACAGCAAAGACAGCAGTGCCCGCAAGTACATGGCAGAGCGTGCTGATCTGCTGGGAACCATCCGCTTACCCAACAACGCTTTCCGCGCCAATGCTGGTACGGATGTTGTCAGCGACATCATTTTCCTGCAAAAGCGTGACCGCCCGGTGGATATTGAACCCGCATGGGTACAGCTGGGGCAGACCGAGGATGGTTTCACCCTCAACAGCTATTTTGTAGAGCATCCGGAAATGGTACTGGGAAATTTGGAACTGGAAAGCACCCAGTACGGCCATGACCTGACCGTTGCACCCATTGAGGGAGCCAGCCTTGCAGACCAGCTTACCGAAGCAGTACAGCACATCGAGGGGCAGTACACTGCGGTGGAGATTTCCGCCCCGGACGTTGCCGATGCGGAAGCACAGCCCAAGACGCTGCCAGCAGACCCCACCGTAAAGAATTTCAGCTATACTGTGGTGGACGGTGAGATCTACTACCGCGAGAACTCCATTATGACGCAGATGGAACTGTCCGACAACGCCAAAGGCCGTGTGGCTGGTATGGTGGAACTGCGGCAGATCGTCAACGAACTGATTCAGCAGCAGTTGAATGACTTCCCGGATGAGGACATTAAGGCGTCGCAGGCCAAGTTGAATGCTACCTATGATGCCTTTACTGCAAAATACGGTCTGATCAACGATAAGAAAAATGCCCGCCTGTTCGATGATGATAGTTCCTACTATCTGCTCTGCTCGTTGGAAAATCTGGATGAAAACAAAAACCTCAAGTCCAAAGCAGATATGTTCACCAAGCGCACCATTCGCCCGGAACACATTGTCACCAGCGTAGATACTCCCAGCGAGGCACTGGCGGTATCTATTGGTGAGCATGGCAAAGTGGACTTGCCCTATATGGCGGAACTGCTGGGCACACCCGGCGAGTACGGGCGCATTACCACCGAACTTTCCGGTGTGATCTTCAAGGACCCTGCCGCCGATGCGGACGACCCGGAAACCGGCTGGCAGACTGCAGACGAATACCTTTCCGGTAATGTGCGTGATAAGCTGCGCATGGCACAGCTTGCTGCAGAAAGCCGCCCGGAGTTCAAGGTCAATGTGGAAGCACTGACCAAGGCGCAGCCCAAAGATCTGGAAGCATCTGAAATTGATGTGCGGCTGGGTGCCACATGGCTTGACCCCTCTATCGTACAGCAGTTCATGATGGAAACTTTTCAGCCGCCCTACCGTATCCGTTACAACAACGCCATTACCATCCGCTACTCTCCTTACACTTCCGAATGGCGGATCAGCAATAAATCTGCTACTGGCTTCGGTGACATTATGGCCACCGAAACCTACGGTACCCGCCGAGCCAACGCTTATAAGATTTTGGAGGATACCCTGAACTTGCGTGACAGCCGCGTTTATGATACCATCGTGGAGGATGGCAAGGAAAAGCGCGTGCTGAATCAGAACGAAACCACCCTCGCCCAGCAGAAACAGCAGGCTATCAAGGACGCTTTTGCTGGCTGGGTCTGGAAAGACCCGCAGCGGCGCGCCTTACTGGTAAAGAAGTACAACGAGCTTTTCAACTCTACCAGACCTCGTGAGTATGACGGTGGCCATATTCATTTCGTGGGCATGAACCCAGAAATCAATTTACGGGAACATCAGCGCAACGCAATCGCCCATGTGCTGTACGGTCACAATACCTTGCTTGCACACGAAGTTGGTGCCGGCAAAACCTTTGAAATGGCCGCTGCTGCGATGGAATCCAAGCGGCTGGGGTTGTGCCAGAAGTCGCTGTTCGTGGTGCCCAATCACCTGACGGAACAGTGGGCTGCGGAATTCTTGCACCTCTATCCCAATGCAAAGCTGCTGGTTACCAGCAAGAAAGATTTTGAACCCGGCAATCGCAAAACGTTTTGCAGCCGTATCGCTACCGGTGACTATGATGCGGTTATCATCGGACACAGCCAGTTTGAAAAAATACCCTTGTCCGCAGAACGACAGGAGCGTTTGATTCAGGAACAGATGGATGAAATCGAGGAGGCCATCGAAGAAGCGAAAGCACAGGTTGGTGAGCATTTCACGGTAAAGCAACTGGAAAAGCTGCGCAAGTCTCTGAAACAGAAACTGGAAAAGCTGCAAGGCACAGACCGTAAAGATGATGTGGTTACGTTTGAACAATTGGGCGTAGACAGGTTGTTTGTGGATGAGAGCCAAAACTATAAGAACTTGTTCTTATATACGAAGATGCGGAATGTTGCGGGCTTAGGCACAAGCGAAGCACAAAAATCCTCGGATATGTTTGCGAAGTGCCGCTATCTGGACGAAATCACGGGCAACCGTGGCACGGTTTTCGCAACGGGTACGCCTGTCAGCAATTCAATGGTTGAGCTGTACTCGGTTCAGAGGTACTTGCAGTATGACACCCTTGCACAGAACGGTTTGCAGCATTTTGACAGTTGGGCGTCTACCTTTGGAGAAACGGTTACAGCTCTGGAATTAGCACCCGAAGGCACGAATTATCGAGCCAAGACGAAGTTTGCCAAGTTCTATAATCTGCCAGAGTTGATGCAGATGTTCCGTGAGGTGGCGGATATACAGACCGCCGATATGCTAAAGCTCCCCGTGCCAAAGGTCAATTATCACAATATTAAGACCAAGCCGAGCGAGATACAGACCGAAATGGTAGCTTCCCTTGCGAAGCGGGCTGAGAAAGTCAGGGCAAGGCTTGTCGAGCCGAACATCGACAATATGCTCAAGATAACCAATGACGGGCGGAAACTGGCTCTTGACCAGAGA
>OIWL01002532.1_pt1 | contig 14955 bp, 7 predicted proteins | sample 1587561 | NCBI WGS metagenome assembly OIWL01 (sample SAMEA3888903, study PRJEB22519) | human gut metagenome | biome: human gut; feature: human-associated habitat; material: faeces | place: Denmark | collected 2010 | reverse complement strand
CGTCAAATGGAAAAGCTTAATCGTGGATTGATTGCTGTTAAGACAACGGCAGATACACGAGGTCAGGCAGTTAACGGTGTATATTTGAGTTGGAGATTGCTTGGTGACGAAAGTCTTGAAAATCAAGCATTCGATATTTATAAAAACGGTACAAAAATACATACAACAGGTGTACATGACGCTACAAACTGGATTGATACATCGGGTACTGCATCGGATAAATACAAGGTTGTAAAAGCGGGTGAGGACGCGTCTAAGGAAACTGAAGTTACACCTACTTCAAACAACAACTGTGCAAAGTCAAATGAGGTCGGAAATGGAAACAGTGAGAAAAATTCATTTACATATGTAGATATTCCTATTTCACGTCCTGATCCGGTAGAAAGAATGGGTGACGGCAAGATTTCAAATTATTACACTGTTGACAAAAGCCACGAAGGCGGTGCGAATGACGCGTCTGTCGGCGATCTTGACGGTGACGGCAATTATGAAATTGTATTAAAGTGGGACCCGACAGACTCAAAAGACAGTGCCGGTGCGGATTTTACAGGTAATGCATATATTGACGCATATAAGATTGATCCGAACAATGACGGTTATATGTGGCGTATTGATTTGGGTAAAAATGTTACATCAGGTGCACACTATACGCAATTCTTGGTGTATGACTTTGACGGTGACGGAAAGTCAGAAGTGGCAATGAAAACAGCACCAGGTACGGTTGACGGCACAGGTCGTTACGTTACGGAAGTCGGTGATACTGACGAAATCAGAAATACCGACAATACAAAATCATATATAGGCACAAGCGGAAGATTAAAGGGTAAAAATCCGTTTACGCAGTATTTAACCATATTTGACGGCGAAACAGGTGCCGCACTTTATACAACGGACTATATTCCGTATGATGCGGCAGAAGATCAATATTGGGGCGACGGCAGGGCAAAGTATAACAGAAGTGAAAGATACCTTGCGGCAGTGGCTTATCTTGACGGTGTTCATCCGAGTATCGTTATGTGCAGAGGTTATTATCACGACTCTGTAATTCGTGCATATACATGGGACGGTACTGAACTTACAATGCAGTGGGAGCATAAAGGTAAGAAGAGTGAAAGCTCAACGACACTGTACGGACAAGGAAATCATAATCTTTCTGTAGGCGATATTGACAATGACGGCAAGGACGAAATTGTTTACGGAAGTGCCGCACTTGATGATGACGGTAAAACAGTTCTCGGAAATACAGGTCTTGGACACGGTGACGCAATGCATATGAGCGACTTTAATAATGACGGCACTCAAGAAGTATTTTCGGTAAAAGAGGAGCAATTTAAAAAGTATGCCGAAGATTTAAGAGTCGCAAGCACAGGAAAGCATTTTTGGAGTTCCGGAAAACTTGTTACATCAGATGATAATGGCAGAGGTGTTATGGATAACATTGATGATAGCTACGCAAAGGAACATTCAAATGCATTGGCGATAGGTTGGAGCAGCGGAATTGCGAATGCTCACGACTTAAACGGTGATGATGTTGCCGCAAAACCGGCTGGTGCGGGAAGCGGTACCTTTGATAATTTCCTTGTATATTGGGACGGTGATTTGAGCCGTGAGTTGCTTGACGCAAACATTATCCAAAAATATTATGCCGCAACAGGTACAACAAAGAGATTTTACGGTCCGTCAGACGGATACACACTTACAGGCGGTTCTACAAACAACTACTCAAAGAGAAATCCTTCACTTGTTGCCGATATTTGGGGCGACTGGCGTGAAGAAATTATAATGCCGGTAAACAAAGGCTCGGCAACGGATCAGGCATATTTGAGAATATATACATCTACAATGCCTACAGATTACAGAATTACAACATTAATGCACGACTGCCAATACAGATTGTCGGTTGCGTGGCAGAATGTCGGATATAACCAACCGACACACGCAAGCTATTATATAGGTTCTGTGGCACTTGCAACAGACGAAAGCGGCAATACACTTAACTATCTTGCACCGGCAGTACCTTATACAAAGGTGACATATTCGGCACCGGAGCAAGTAGCGGTTACGGGAATGACTTTGGAGAAAAAGTCAATAGAAGTTGAAAAAGGCAAGACAGAAACAATCAATGCGATTATCACACCCGAAAATGCGACAAGAAAAGGTATAACTTGGACTTCGTCCGATACAAACGTGGCAACTGTTACAAACGGTGTTGTGAAAGGTATTTCAGCCGGAACTGCAACTATAACGGCAACAACCAAAGACGGCAACTTTACAGATACTTGTGAAGTGACTGTTATGCAAAATGCAGTTACGGGCATAAGAATTTCGGAAAAACTAATTGATTTGGGAATGGGTTACAAAAAACAAATTACCGCAACGGTAATGCCTGATGACGCTACGGATAAGTCTGTAGAATGGACATCGGAAAATCCTGAAATCGCAACAGTTTCGGACAACGGTACAATCACAGGTAAAAGCTACGGTAGAACGGTTGTAACCGCGACTACAACAGACGGCGGATATACCGCAAAGTGTGTGGTAAGAGTTAAACCGATAGATGTATTTGACGCAACGGGTAACAATGAGTTTGTATCGGAAAATACTGATGCAAACACTGCCTTTACAGGAAGTGCCAACAGTGCGGTGATTTCTCAAACGGGTGCGTCTGACGGTGCGGAGGCACATAAAGATTTTGAAGTTTATGACAGCGGTAAGGTTGAGCTTGAATACAGACTTACAACAGGCGGTGTAAAGGTTGACGGTTCAAATTGGAACTGGACAGGACATGAATATACAATGGGAATGAAACTTCTTGACAGTGAGGGCAACATTGTGAATGTATATCAGCCGTATACTACAAAGGCTCAAAATTTGATGGCGCAAACTTCTGTCGATTCTGCGGCAACTGCTGTAACTGCATCAGGTTCGGGTTGGTCAAACAGCGGTAACGTTGTAGGCAATATTCAAGGTAGTTCAAAGCGTTGGAAAGTAAAAGTCACATTGGATTATGATAATGATAACTGTACTGTAAAGGTTACAGGTACAGACGGAACATGGGGAAATGATGACGGCGTAATACAAAAAACATTTGCGCTAAAGGGTGCTAAATTCAAGACATTAAGTTTGTATACACAAAAAGACAGTGATTCGGCTACCTTAACGGCTTCGCCGAAAATTGAAAATCTTGTATACAGTAAGTCAACAACTGTTTCGGGTGTAACAGAAGAATTGTATAACAAAGGCGGAGATAGTAAGTTTACTGACAGTGATATAACAGATTGGACACAAGTAGGTACTGACACTGCGTCACTTGCTGTAGACAGCGATAATAACCGTATTTGGTATAATGCGACTCAACCGACAGGTGAATACAGTGCGGAAAAGACTTTTGAAGTAGGCAATAATGCTGTTGTAACTTATGATGTTGATTGGTATTTCGGAAGTGCGGTAAACAGAGAAGGTAACTTTGAGTATCTTCAAATCGGTAATATTCGTCTTGGCTGGACGAACGGCTATAAGATGTTCCTAAGCACAGACGGCGGAGCAACATGGCTTGACAGCGACAGTGACGGCACAAATGACAGCATATTCAACGGTGCAAATCAAATATACACTAAGAATGTTAAAGTGACGGTTAATACTGCTACAGGTGTAGCATCACTTTGGTTTGACGGAACAAAAGTAGGCGATTATACTACAGAAAACGCGGCAAATGCTGTTAAATTCGGATTTACTCGCGCCGGTGCGGCACCTAACTGGGCTGTTCCGAACGGTATCGACAGAATTAAAGTGTCACAATTTGTTCAAGGTGAAGAACCGCTTGAATTTTCAGAAGTGAAAGTAAGCGGAAAAGACGATAAGACTGCTACGGTAACATATGCGGTTGTTGATGAAGATGTTGATGACATTTCATTGATAGGTGCATTGTATGACAAGGACGGTAAACTTGTTGAAATCAAGACAGTTCCTGTTGCCAATGTTGAAAAAGGCAAATATTTGAACAGTGAAATTGTTTTTGAAAACAGTATCAAAGAAAATAATTTGAAAGTATTTATGTGGAATTCGCTTGGCAGTATGACAGCACTTTGCGAAAATGCTCAATAACAAATTTAAAAACAAAAATCGCAGACTATAAGGTCTGCGATTTTTTTAATGTGTTATTCAGTATGTTTTCGAGTTCTATTGCTTTTGATACGACTTCGGGGTCGGAAAGACAATAATTTTTTCAATTATAAGATTATCAAAATCTGTTTTCAGTTGTTTAATGTTGTTCATTTATGTATGCTCCTTTCGATTACACGGCTATATATAAACCACTGCTTGTTGTATTTATTTTACAATATATGATAAAACTTGTCAATATATTGTGGTATAAAAGGAGCAACTTTCGTGTTGCAGAAAACGACACAACCGTTTAAATTTCACTATCTTTCTTCGCTTTAACCTGTAAAACGACAAAAGCTGACACAGCGGCAATCATAAACAGTATTGCAACAAGCTGAGAAATGCCGAGAACATTTGGAATTACATATAATATATAATTCGGATTTCTCATACCTTCAAGAAACAGTCTGCCGAATGAATACCAGAAAATATAGAAACAAAATACCTGCCCGTCATTCTTTTTCTTGTCACGAAGCAGAAGAAGTATCACAAGTCCGATAACATTCCATATCGATTCATATAAAAATAATGGGTGAACAGGTGCTGCACCGTTTATGGACATACCGAAAAGGCTGTTTGTTTCACCGCCGTACACTTCGACGTTTACAAAGTTTCCGAAACGTCCGATTGCTTGACCGATAAAAAGACCTGGTGCACATACGTCAAAGACTTTGGCGATATTCAGCTTTTTAAATTTGCAGTATATAACGGTTGAGATTATCGCACCGATAATACCGCCGTAAATAGCAAGTCCGCCGTTCCAGACTTTAAACATATCGGCTATCGAGTCAAATTCATCGAGTGCGAAAAGCACATAATATATTCTTGCGCCGATTATTCCGAAAATAAGTCCGAACAAGGCGATATCCCATACATTATCTTTTTTCACACCACGCTTTTCGCAGGTTTTATAAACGAAAAACAATCCTAAAAGAAAACCCGAAAGAATGATAAGCGCATACCAATAAATAGGCTTTGAACCTATTGAAAATGCGACAGGTGAAATGTTTAGAGAAATACCGAGTTTAGGAAAAGCAATGTTGTTCATAATCATACCTCCTTCATAGTAAGTGAAATACGTTTTTTCGGTACGTCAACTTCAAGTACACGAACTTTCACAACGTCACCGACTGAAAGTACGTCGGTTGGGTGCTTGATGTATCGGTCACATATTTGCGATATGTGTACAAGTCCGTCTTGATGAACACCTATATCGACAAATGCACCGAAATCTATAACGTTTCTCACCGTTCCGGTCAGTACCATATCCGGTTTTAAGTCCTCCATTGAGAGAATGTCGCTTCTTAAAACGGGCTGCGGCAATTCTTCACGCGGGTCGCGACCTTTCTTTATAATACTGTCGGCAATGTCTTTTAAAGTGATTTCACCTATTCCGAGTTCTTCGGCTAATTTATGTGTATTTTCTTTCGACAGACGTTGCTTTAAATCCGCAACTGTGCCGTCTTGAACGTCTTGTTCGGTATATCCCATATGTTTAAGCAGCTGCACGGCGGCTTTGTAGCTTTCAGGGTGGACAGAGGTGTTGTCAAGGACGTTGTCACCGTCTGTTATACGCAAGAAACCTGCGCACTGCTCAAATGCTTTTGCACCGAGTTTTGGCACTTTCAAAAGTTCTTTTCTTGTATTGAATTTACCGTTTTCTTCGCGATATGTGATTATGTTTTTTGAAACGGTTTTGTTAATTCCGGCAACATATGAAAGCAGTGACGGAGAGGCGGTGTTAAGGTCGACACCGACACTGTTTACACAATTTTCAACCACTCCTCCGAGTGCCTCACCAAGTCGCTTTTGGTTCATATCGTGCTGATACTGTCCGACGCCGATTGACTTAGGGTCAATTTTTACAAGCTCTGCAAGCGGGTCTTGCACGCGTCTTGCTATTGAAACGGCACTTCTGAGTGCAACGTCATATTGCGGAAATTCTTCGGTTGCAAGCTTTGACGCACTGTAAACCGACGCACCTGCCTCGTTTGTCATAATGTAAAATACTTCTCGGTCAATTTCTTTTAAAAGGTCGGAAATAAATATTTCGCTTTCCTTTGAGGCTGTTCCGTTACCGATTGAAATTAAGTTTACGTTGTTTCTTAAAATCATATCCGTAAGAATTTTCTTAGCCTTGTCTTTGTCGTGGTTAGGTAATGTGCAGTAAACAACGTTGGTGTCAAGGACTTTGCCTGTTTCGTCCACAACCGCGACTTTGCACCCGGTTCTGTAACCCGGGTCAAAGCCCATAACGATTTTATCCTTAATAGGCGGTTGCAATAAAAGTCCCGAAAGATTTTGATTGAATACCTTTATTGATGCCTCCTCGGCATTTTCCGTAAGCATATTGCGTATTTCTGTTGATATGGACGGCGCGATGAGTCGTTTATAACTGTCCTCAGCGGCAAGTTTGACGTACTTTGTAGACGGTGATTCGTGTTTTGGAGTAAGTCGTCTGAAAAGATAGTTTGTGATTTTTTCTTCGTCAATATCAATTTTTACCGATAAAAATCCTTCTTTTTCGCCACGATTTATCGCAAGCAATCTGTGGTTTGCAAGTTTTTTTATTGGTTCGGCAAAATCATAGTAAAGACGGTATACACTGTCGTCTTCTGTTGACGCTTTTGAAACCAAAAGACCAAAGTCGATTGTTTTTTGACGAATATCTTTTCTGTATTCGGGGTTATCACTGATTTCTTCGGCGATTATATCCATAGCACCGGCTATTGCATCTTCACTGCTTTCAACATCTTTTTCGGCGTCGATAAAATCAAGCGAAATACTTTCTATATTATCATTCGGATTTTGTGCAAGGATAATTTCGGCAAGCGGTGCCAGTCCTTTCTCTTTTGCGATAGTCGCTCTTGTGCGGCGTTTTGGTCTGAACGGACGGTATATATCCTCAAGTTCCGATAATGTTACGGCATTTTCGATTGATTTTGCGATTTCAACGGTCAAATTTTCTTGCTCGTCAATCAAACGCAATATTTCTTCTTTTTTATCTTCAAGGTTACGTAAATATGAAAGTCTGTCGTAAAAATCTCGTAATATTTCATCACTTAGAGAGCCTGTTGCCTCTTTTCTGTAACGGGCAATGAAAGGAATTGTGTTTCCGTCATCAATCAGTTTTACAGTGTTTGTAACCTGTTCGGGGCGTAAGTTAAATTCAGACGTAAGCTGATTTATGATTTTTTCTTCTGATTTTTCCATTATGTATAACCTCCAAAAAATAATGTTTTGCTTTGAAATTATTCTGTAACAATTCTGCAAATGAATTTTAAAAATTCTATTCACAAAGTGAAATATTTGTGATATAATAGTAACAACCACAATATATAGTGTGCAATTATGTAAACTCAACACCAAATATATATGTGATTAAAAATGCAGTTAAGCTAATTATATCCCATTTAGCTTAATTTTACAAGCAAAACAGTAAAATGAGTTAAAATGAGATGTACAAGCTGAAAAAAATACAAAAAACCTATTGCACTTTTGATTGATTTAGGGTAAAATGGAGTTAATGGGAGCGAATTGGAGCGTTTGGGGTGACAAACGGTCAAATTGGAGAGAGTAACCCATAAATCAATAAAAAGGCAGGTGACATTGAATATGGTAAATTTTGTTGACGAATATCCGCGTCAGCTTGACGAGCGCGGAAGAATTATCTTGCCTGCCAAAGTTAGAGAAAATATGTCCGAAACAGTGTACGTTACACGTTCAATGTCAGATAAATGCCTTCAATTATACACACAAGAGGAATGGGATAAGATTTCTGAAAAGATTAATCAACTCCCAACTGCCACAGACAGAAATGCTGCGGCTTTTGTACGTTTGTTTTTCGGTAAGGCTACTTCAGCCGTTATAGACAAGCAAGGCAGAGTGCCAATCGCAAAGCGTCTGATGGAATATGCTAACCTGAAAAAAGATGTTGTGCTTGTAGGTGCAAACACACGTCTTGAAATATGGGACAGTGAAGAATGGGATAGATACCAAGATGAACTTTCAGACGATATTATGATGGACGGAATATTAAATTACGGACTTAATATTTGATTTGAGGTTGTCGATAAAGTGTTGACGGTTCAAAAAATTAATTGAAAGGGAATCAAAATGGAATTTAAACATATTTCAGTATTGTTTGGGGAAAGCATTGATGCGCTGAATATCAAACCGAACGGTATATATGCAGACGGCACACTCGGCGGCGGCGGACATTCGCACGGTATTTTGTCAACAAACGATTCGTGCCGACTTATCGGTATAGACCAAGACAAAGAGGCTATTGCGGCGGCAAAGGAACGTCTTAAAGAATTTGACGGCAGAGTGACATTCGTAAATCGCAATTTCAGCGAGATTAAGGATATTTTATCAGAACTTGATATTGATGAAATTGACGGTGCGGTACTTGATTTGGGCGTGAGTTCATATCAGCTCGATAATGCCGAAAGAGGTTTCAGCTATATGCACGATGCCGCTCTTGACATGAGAATGAATACGTCTTCGCCGAAATCGGCATATGACGTTGTAAATTCATATTCATGTGAGGAATTGATGCGTATTTTTTATGACTACGGCGAAGAAAAGTGGTCAAAGCGTATTGCGGAATTTATTTGTGAAAAACGTAAAACAAAGCCTGTTGAAACAACATTTGAACTTGTTGAAATCATAAAGGCGGCAATACCGAAAAAAGCCCGTATGGAAGGCGGACATCCTGCAAAGAGAGTGTTCCAGGCGATAAGAATTGAAGTCAATAACGAACTCGGAATATTGGAAAATGCTATTAAAGACTTTGTGTCAAGCATAAAATCGGGCGGCAGATTGGCGATTATAACGTTCCATTCACTTGAGGACAGAATTGTCAAAAAAACATTTCAGGATTTGGCAAGGGGCTGCACTTGTCCGAAAGAATTTCCGGTATGCGTATGCGGCAAGAAACCGGAAATTAAAATTATTTCAAGGAAACCGATTTTACCGTCGGAAGAAGAACTTGAACATAATTCACGTTCAAAAAGTGCAAAATTGAGAATTGCCGAAAAATTATAGGATAGGCTAAAGGATAATTAAGGGAGAGAATTATTGTGGAATACGGAAATTTGGCATATAAATTGCCGGAACAGTATGATGAACCGATAAAAAAGAGAAAACCACAAAAGAGAAAAGAGAAAACAGTTAATACCACAGCAGTCAGTAACAAGAGGAATCATGAACAAATGCAGTATAAGAGAACAATTTTTCGTGGAATATGCGTGACAGTGCTTTTGGCTGTATCAGCAGGATTTATGATTTCAAAATTCGTTGCTGTGAATGAAATGAACCAGCAGGTTGCGTCACTTAAAAGTCAGCTTACAACGCTTGAATCAGCGACAAGTCAGATGGTTTTTGACCTTGAACAGAGTGTTGACCTTACAGAAATTGAAAAAGAGGCAACAACAAGATTGGGTATGCAAAGACCTGAAAAGTATCAGACAATATATGTAAACGTAAAGCAAGATGATATGACAGAGAAAACTGCCGGTGAAGTAGAGGGGTTTGGACACGGTATTGTGTCTGTATTGAAAAAGATTGGTGGTAATATTGTACAATTTTTCAGCATAAAATAAAAATGGACTTCTATAATTATAAAATTATGAAAAATGTACATTTATTAAAGTATTAAAAGGAATTGATAAATTAATGAAACCATCATTAAATGAAATTAAAAAGAAAACGATATTTATGGTGTGTATCGTTGCTGTACTGCTTGCGTTGCTTGTTTTGCGAGTGGCATATTGGCAGATAATAAGAGGTGACGAGCTTTCGAGCAAGGCAAAGGCACAACAACAGGGCAGCAGTATTGTTACAGCGTCAAGAGGAGATATTTACGACCGTAACGGTAAGGTGCTTGCGGAAAGTGCAACGGTAAACACACTTATTTGCAATCCTAAGGATATTGAGGCGGACGGTGACAGTGAAGTAATCGCCGCAAGATTGGCTCCTGTTTTGAATATGGATCAAAACGAAATCCTTAAGATTATAACAAAAAATTCAAGATACCAAGTTATAAAAAAACGTCTTACGAACGAACAGACCGAGGCGGTAAAGAAATTAAGAGATTCAGATGTTGACGCAACGATTGCAAAAGCATTTAAAGGGGTATATTTTGAAAATGATTCAAAGAGATATTATCCGTTCAACGTTGCACCGCATATTTTGGGATTTACGGGATATGACAATAACGGTTTGCAGGGAATTGAGCTTACTTTCGACGATGAGCTTATGGGGCGTAACGGAAGTATAGAAACTAATCAGTCGGCAAAGGGTACAACACTTAAAGACCAACAAAATGAGTATTTGAACAGTTCTCAAAATGGTGATGACGTTGTGCTTACGATTGATGAAACAATTCAGCATTTCCTTGAAAAGCACCTTGAAGAGGCGGTTACGGAAAACAAGCTTAAAGAGGGTGCGGCAGGGATTATTATGAACCCGAAAACGGGCGAAATACTTGCAATGGCAACTAAGCCTGATTTTGATGTAAATAATCCGTATGATATTGACCAGTTTGAAAAATATGCGATAGATTTGGGATATGATACATCAGATGACACAAGTGACGATCCCGATGCAACACCGAAACCGACAGAAGATCCGAATAATTTAAGTGACGAGGCCATTGCGAAAATAAGAAATAAAATGTGGAGAAACAAGGTTATTTCGGATACATATGAACCTGGCTCGACATTTAAGATTATTACTGCGGCGGCGGCTTTGGAAGAACACGTTGTAGACCTTAATTCAACATTCTATTGTCCGGGATTTAAGATTGTTGCCGACAGAAAAATCGGCTGTGCAAACAAGAGCGGTCACGGCGCTCAAACATTTGTAGAGGGTGTAAGAAACTCTTGTAACCCTGTATTTATGGAATTGGGCGAAAGACTTGGATATGAGAAATTTATGGAATATTTCACTGCATTCGGTCTTACCGAAAAGACAAACGTCGAACTTGTCGGTGAGGCGTCAAGTATTTATTACCATAATAAAATGAGTGAAGTCGATATTGCGACAAGTTCATTCGGTCAAGGTTTCCAAATAACACCGATACAGCTTGTAACAGCCGTTTCGGCGGTTATCAACGGCGGTGAAAGAATGAAACCGCAGATTGTAAAGGAAATCAGAAACTCAAACGGAATTTTGAAAACGTATGAGCCGGAGGTTATAAGCCGAGTTATTTCGGAAGAAACATCTCAGCAAATGAGAGAAATTCTTGAATCGGTTGTATCGTTGCCGACATCAACAGGTAAAAATGCGTATGTAAAAGGCTGCCGTATCGGAGGTAAAACAGGTACTTCGGAAAAAGGTAACCGTGACGAAGAAAAACGTATTGCATCATTTATCGGTTTTGCTCCTGCAAACGATCCGGAAATAGTGTGTCTTATAATGCTTGACGAACCGCAGGTTGATAACAAGTACGGCGGTACAATAGCCGCACCTTTGGCAGGTGAAGTTATTGAAGATGTACTAAACTATCTCGGTGTTGAAAAGCAGTACACAGAAAATGAAGAACCTGACGTTAAGCAGGAAATACCTGACGTTAGAACAATGGATTTGACAGAGGCGAAGAAAGCCATTGTTGACAAAAAGTTGAATGTTCAAGTGAGAGGTGACGGTGATACGGTAGTTGACCAGCTTCCGAAACCGGGTACAATGCTTAACGAAGATTCAACGGTAATATTATATACAGAAGAAATTGACAAAACACATACGGTAACAGTACCTAATCTTAAAGGAATGTCCGTGGATAATGCGAAATATACTCTTGAAATGAGCGGACTGAACTTTGAGATTGTCGGTGCGGGACACAGTGAAGTGTCGAGTGCGTATGCGGTAAATCAGAGCATAGCGGCAGGCGAAGAGGTTACACCTGCGACAGTAATAGGCGTGGAATTCCGCCAAGTAACTTCAGACTAATAGGACAGGGGGAAATATCAAATGTTAGCAAGTGAATTATTAGGCAGTAAATGGCTTGATGAGCATGAAGATATAGATATAACCGGAATAGCGTACGATTCAAGAAACGTACTTCCGGGAAACATTTTTGTATGTATCAAAGGCTTTGAAACGGACGGACATAAATATGCAGAAATGGCAGTTAAAAACGGTGCGTCACTAATCGTTGCCGAAGATAAAATAGATGTAGATGTACCTGTTTGGTATGTTGAAAATTCGAGAGTTGAAATTGCGGAAATGGCTTGTAAGTATTACGGCAATCCGTCAAGCAAATTCAAACTTATCGGTATCACAGGCACAAACGGTAAGACTACAATAACATATTTAATAAAGAGTATAATCGAAACAGCCGGTATGAGAATCGGTGTTATCGGTACAAATCAAAATATTATCGGTGACAAGGTGCTTGTTACGCAAAGTACAACACCTACAACACCAAATGCACTTGAACTTCAACAGCTATTTGCGGAAATGGTTGACAGTGATGCGGAATGTGTTGTAATGGAAGTTTCGAGTCACGCACTTGAACTTGAAAGAGTACACGGTTGTCACTTTGACGTGGGTGTGTTCACAAATCTTACGCGTGACCACCTTGATTTCCATAAGACTATGGAAAATTACTTAAATGCAAAGGCTAAGCTGTTTAAAATCAGCGATAAGGGCGTTGTTAATTTCGATGATGACGGCGGTAAGAAGATTGTTGCAAACAATGACTGCGATATATTAAAAGTCGGTCTTTCGGACGGTTGCGACCTTAAAGCGAAAAATATTGAAATTTCATCATCGGGTGCTGATTTTGATGTTGAATATGACGGTAAGACATATCGTGTCCATATAGTAATTCCGGGCAAGTTCAGCGTGTATAATGCAATATGTGCTATGGGTGCGGCATTGCAGATGGGGATTGATATGGATACCATTATCAAAGGTCTTGAAAATGCAACAGGAGTTGTCGGACGTGTTGAGGTTGTTCCTACAAATACCGATTATACGGTTATAATCGACTATGCACACACACCGGACGGTCTTGAAAATATAATTAAAACCGTTAAAGATTTTGCAAAGGGTGAGGTTATAACATTGTTCGGCTGCGGCGGTGACAGAGATAATACGAAGCGACCGATTATGGGTGAAATCGCCGGAAAACTTTCGGATTACAGCATTATAACGTCAGACAATCCGCGTACGGAAGACCCTGTTTCTATTATAGAACAGATAGAAGTCGGAATGAAACGCACAGACGGAAAATATAAAGTAATAGTCGACAGACGAGAGGCTATTGCATATGCTCTTGACCACGCAAAGAAAGATGATGTAATCATTCTTGCGGGTAAGGGACAGGAAACATATCAGATAATTGGTAAAGAGAAACACGACTTTGACGAACGTGTTGTTGTATATAAACACCTTAATAAATAATTGAAAAGGGCGGCTGAAAAACTACCGCCCTTATTTTTGAGCATAGGACAAAAAGAGAGAAAGGATTTAATTTATTATGCAGGCAATGACGATTGAAGATGTATTAAAAGCAACGGGTGGAACACTTTTAAGCGGTGATATACACCAAACTTTTAACGATGTAATCAGTGATTCGAGAAAGGTTACGGCAGGTGTGCTTTTTGTGCCGCTTGTCGGTGAAAAGTTTGACGGTCACGAATTTATAAAGGCGGCTTTCGACCTTGGTGCTTCGGCTGTTTTGACACAGAGAGATACCGAGCTTTTAGTAGATAAGACAATCGTAAAGGTTGAAGATACATTAAAAGCATTCGGCGACATTGCAAAGTATTACAAGCAAAAGTATAATGTTCCGACTGTTTCCGTTACGGGCAGTGTGGGAAAAACCACTACTAAAGATATGCTTGCATCAGTCCTTTCACAGAAGTATAATACACTTAAGACAATGGGCAACTTCAATAATGAAATAGGTTTGCCTATTACGATTTTCGGACTTGAAAAAGAACATGAGGCGGCTGTTCTTGAAATGGGAATGAACCATTTCGGTGAAATCGAACATCTTGCTGATATAGGCAGACCTGATGTTGCGGTTATAACAAACATCGGTCAGTCGCATATTGAAAATCTTGGCTCACGCGAAGGCATTTTCAAGGCGAAAATGGAAATGACAAAGCTGTTTACAAAGGATAATACACTTATAGTAAACGGCGATGATGATTACCTTTCAAAAACAAAGGGTATGGGTGAATACAAGGTAGTATATTACGGTATAACAAATCCCGAAAATGATGTTTACGCAAAGGATATTGAAAATAACGGACTTAACGGAATTAAATTCACCGCAGTTGTTGACGGCGGCGAATATCCTATTGAAGTAAATGTTCCGGGTAAACATAATGTGTACAATGCACTTGCGGCAATATGCGTAGGACGTGAATTTGATGTGCCTATGGATAAGATTGCGGAGGGAATACGCAGTTTTGAACTTACAAAAATGAGATTGGCTGTTGAAGAATATAACGGTATTACGATAATCAATGACTGTTATAATGCGTCACCGGATTCGATTAAAGCGGCACTCGGAGTGCTTGCGGATACAGATAAAAACAGAAAAGTCGCAATTTTGGGCGACGTGCTTGAAATGGGCGATTTTGCAAAAGACGCACATTACAATCTCGGTAAGGCTGTCAAGGAGAGCGGAGTGAACTTGCTTATAACAGCCGGTGAAAATATGAAATATCTTGCACAAGGTGCAAAGGATAACGGTGTAGAAAATATAGTGTCATTTGATAAAACTCTTGAAGTGTGCAACTATGTCAAAGACGAAATCAAGAGCGGTGACGC
>OIWL01002528.1_pt1 | contig 14985 bp, 14 predicted proteins | sample 1587561 | NCBI WGS metagenome assembly OIWL01 (sample SAMEA3888903, study PRJEB22519) | human gut metagenome | biome: human gut; feature: human-associated habitat; material: faeces | place: Denmark | collected 2010 | reverse complement strand
CTACTGCCAGACCAACTTCGGCTACGACTACTACATCCAGCCCACCAGCCCGAAATCCACCTACTTTAAGAAGGGACGGTTTGATGATGAATCTGAATGCGCTTAAGATCGACCCAGAGTTTCAGGGCAAGATCCCGCCGCTGAACGCCGAGGAGGAGCACATCTTAGAGCAGAACATGATTCAGGAGCGGCGGCTACTGAATCCGCTCATCATCTGGAACGGTTACATACTGGATGGACATTCCCGGTATCGCATCCTCAAGCATCACCCGGAGATCGCTTTTGAAGTGAAGGAAATCCAGTTGCCCGACCGTTACGCTGCACTGGCATGGATTTGTCAGAATCAGTTGGGGCGCAGAAACCTTGACCCGGAACGCCGGAAGTTCTTGATGGGGAAAACCTATGAAAACGAAAAGCTCTCTGTAGGTGGGTCAATTCATCGAGAACATGATGAATCTGGGAGATTCACCTCATGTGCTCAAAATGATCACATGAGGTCAGCCGAAGGACGCACCTGCGAACGTATTGCTGCCAAAAACGGCGTTACCCCAATATTTGTTCGTCGAGCTGAAAAGTATGCGAAAGGCGTTGATGCGGCGGAAGCTGCCGTCCCCGGTGCAATGGAGGAAATACTGACCGGGCATATCAAGGCTACCGATGCCGAGATCACCGCTTTGGCGCAAACCCCAAAAGAAGAAATCCCGGCAATCATTAAGGAGCTGCGCAAACCCAAGAAGGACCGGAAAGCAAAGAAGCCGACAAGCCCGGAAAAATCCGATGTTGCTGCCGACGATGCTTCTGATTCCGATGAAGTCCATACCGAGGATGAAATTGTGCCGGTAAGCAATTCGCCCCCGGATTTCAAAAGGAGTATCCAAGGTCACAAACGCTGTCTTACAGACGAAGATCGAAAACGACTTCGGCAATCCATTGACAACCGCCATCATAAAACGACCGTTGCGAACGGCTCAATTATGATGTGCGAAGTTCAGGGCGCAAAGGAGGATTTTATCCGCCGCTGGAATCTCGTATTCAAAGACTATCCCGATGTTTTTGAGGACAACGACTGCCGAAGTGCCATTCTTTTTCTGATTGATGACACTTCTGCCTATCTTCAGACGATAAAGGAGAGAGTGCTATGATGAATTCTAATCTGAACCTTGCCAAGCTGCCCGAATGTGTTTGCGAGATGCGCTACATCGACAGCGCACTCTTGACCCCCTGCGCGGAATACCAGCGTGTTTTGCGCACCAGAAAGGTGGAGGAGATTTCTGCTACCTTTTCGGAGTACGTTGCCAACGAACCGAGAGTCAGCTACCGTGATGGTCGCTACCATGTTTTTGATGGACAGAACACCATCGAAGCTCGTATCGCCTGCAACGGAGGTCATGACCTCCCGATCCTCTGCAAAGTCTTTCACGGTCTTTCCAAAAAGGATGAAGCCCTTTTGTTTGCTGTTCAGACGGGCATTTCCACCGATCTGACCGCAGGTGAGCGGCTTCGTGCTGACATCGTGGCAGAAGATGAGGATGCTTGTGCATTTGTTGCAGCCACCGAAGCAACTGGTGCTACTTTTGCACTGGATGGCATCCGAGCCGAGTGGAAGATCTACTGCATCCGCTCTGCCTATTATATTTACAAGAACTACGGTTCTGACATCTATCAGGAAGCCCTGAAGATCATCGTGGAGGCATGGTGGGGCGATTCCGATTCGTTCCTGTCTGGCATCCTCCATGGCGTTACCCGCTTTGTGGCAATGTACCGGGATGAGTACAGCCGGGAGCGTCTGATTGCACGGCTTTCTACGGTGCATCCGAAAACCATCACCAAAAATGCACGGAAGGACACGGGCAACACCGCCGACCGCCACATGAAGCAGATTCTGGAGATCTACAATGGCTCCAGCCGTTCTCTGAGCCTTCCTGTAAAACGTTGATGCTCTCGCCTTTATCGGCATACTCCTTTTTCCTGCAAGAGCCGCCTGCCATAAACGGGCGGCTCTTGCTACATATAGAAGGATAGGAGGTCTGATCGCTATCATACCAAAGGACTGGAAATACCTCAGAGGGGACATTTACTATGCAGACATGGAGCCGCACATCGGCTCCGAACAGGGCGGCACCCGACCTGTGGTGGTTCTGCAAAACGATGTAGGAAACCGCTATGCGCCTACCCTTATTGTGGCGACAGTGACTTCCCGCACCGAGAAAAAGAAATACCAGCCCACGCACGTTCTGATAGCCCACAATACAGCCTTTGAGAAGCCGTCTGTGGTTCAGCTGGAACAGATATTCACGATAGACAAAAGCCGCATACAGCGTTTCTTAGGACAGACTACACGGCATGAAATGCGCCGGATCGAAGAAGCCCTGATGAACAGTTTAGAAATCAATGAATGGGATAGGAGGAATGCCGATGAATGAAAAAGTGATGGTATCGCCGGAGATCCAGAGCGAAGCAGTCGTCTTGCCGCAGATCGTCAGCATCAAGCAGGCAAGCCAGCGTATGGGCTTACCTGAATATTACATCCGCCGTCTTTGCCGGGAAGTGCCGGGCATGGCGTTCCAGTCAGGCATCAAATGGTATATCAACCTTGGCAAGATGGCTGAGTATTTCAACGGGGGAACGACAACTTTGTGATTTGTCAAGGATGCGGGCATAAACTGCGACATCCTAAAAATTAACCGCCCGAACTGCTATACTCATCGTGACAGAGATAACCACCACACAGAAAGGAAGGTAAATATATGGCATCGTTTGAATTGCGAGAACCCAAAAAGAAGCCTCGTTATTATAAACTCATCGCAAATGTTCTGGTGAACGGCAAAATTGAACGCCGTTATGGTCGGTTCGATTTTGACCCCACCGAACTGAAAAACGCTCGTGCGCGCAACGCCGCTGCGAAAGCTGCCGCTGCCGAATTTGAACGGCTGGAACAGGAAAAGGCAGACAAGGAAGCCAGCAATGCAGGAAAGACCTTTGCAGTAGTGGCGCAGGAGTACATAGCTTCAAACCGTTCTCGTATGGCACCTTCAGTTCGTCTGAAGGGCGACTATGATAGCAACAGGAATAAAGAGAACACGAGTTTGAAAAAGGAAAAATATCTTCAGCGCATCCAGTGTTATCCGGAGTTTTCTGAAAAGCCGATTGCGTTGATTACAAAAAAGGATTGTGATTCGATGATTCGCTTCATTGAGGACAGTGACGCACGAGTTTACAAACGTGCAGTTTTGAAACCAGAAGCTAAAGAGTTCAAAACGGTGTCCTGCCCTAAAATTGCGAAGGAATGCACCATCCGAGAGGAAACCATTGAGCGAATCTTCCGTGGCGAAACGGTATCTTTGGATTCGGCACAACAGGTGGCAACGGCTTTAGGTAAGACCGTTGAACAGATGTTTGAAGTAGAGATTGATCGCCGTCCCATGACGAAAAAGACGATGCGAGAGTACAATCTGTTCATTCGGTCAGTTCTGAACTACGCCAATGATAACTATGGAACATCACTTCAAATGCCAATGATAAAGGCATCTGGTCGAAAAGGAAAATCGGTGGATTGCTTACATAGTGATGAGGTAGAAGCTCTGCAAGCTGCCTTACAAGAATGTTCTATGCTGGAAAAAGCAATCGTTTTGTGCTTGCTGAACACAGGTGTCCGCCGTGGTGAATTGGCAGGACTTACATGGAAAGACGTAAACTTCCGCGAGGGAACGATCCATGTGTCAAAATCCCTGCTGGTCTTTCCGAACTATGGCTATCAGCTTACCACAACGAAGGAAAGCAATATCCGTGATGTGGATGTTGCGCCGGAGTTCATGGATTTCCTGAAGGACTATTATGCACAGTGGAAAGCCCAGAAGAAGCTGATGGGTGCAAGCTGGCAGAAGAATTTGGAGAAGAAAGGCTCCAAATACGCACAGTCCCTTTTGGATTTGCGTGGGAACGACTTCGTGATCTGCAACGACTATGGTTTTCCTATCAACCCGGATAGCTATGGCGCATTGGTACGCCGTGTTGGAAAAAAGGCGGGCATTGAAAAAATTCATCCGCATATGTTCCGGCACACCTTCGTCAGCATTCTGTTGTCCAATCCCAATATCGGCGTGGCGACAGTAGCCGCAGAAGCCGGACACGCACAGCCCAGTACTACCCTTGCAATTTACACGCAGGTCTATGATAGGCGGCGTGATGAGATTCGGAAACAGATGAGCAGAGAACTGTACAAGTGAGATTGCTCCATCAGGCAAAAGAAAAAGCACGAGACGCAAAATCTCGTGCTTTTTTGGTGGGCCATGAGGGATTCGAACCCCCACTGGAGCGGTTATGAGCCGCCGGCTTTAACCGTTAAGCTAATGGCCCTTATGACGTTGTTTCAAAGATCTGTAAAGTGGCTTTCGTACCCAGAAAATACCCAAGTCCGATTTTTAAGCCACTAGCAAACCAAAAAACAACGGAAAAACGCTGTTTGGAAAAGGTGGAAACGGTAAGGTCTGGCGGTTATGAGCCGCCAGCTCTGACCAACTGAGCTACTGGCCCGCGAACGCGGCGCGCTGCCGCGTGTGGACTGACTATAAGTATACCAAAAAAATCCGGAAATGCAAAGCCCTCCGGGCGAATTTATTTCGTGCGGCGGGCGTCGAGCTTGCCCAGCATGAACTCATCGAGCATCTCGGGCTGGAACAGCGGCTCCTTATAGCCGAAGGCCTCCCGGATGAAGATGAGGGTCACGACGGTCTGACGGCCCGGGTCCAGCCGGAGGGTGTAGAGGGTGTCCAGCGGCTGCTGGGTGGGCTGGTGGAGGGTCAGGTGAAGGGTGAAGCCGCCGTCGTTTTCCCGGCGGCACTCGTAGGCGAAAAGGTCATCGGGGCTGTGCTGGTCGAGCCGGTCGAAGCAGTCGTCCAGCGGCAGGTCGGTGCGGAACTCGGAAAGGCCGCTGGGGCCGTACTGGCTGCGGCGGCCTTTGTCCTGCTTCGCCAGCAGGAATACGATGAAGCCGAGGATGGCGGCCAGAAGCAGGATGGAAAAAACAGCGTTCATGGATGTCCTCCGATGGAATTTGAATCATGTTTTCCTTATTGTAACACAACCCGCCCTAAATTGTGTTATAATATTTGAAAAATTCCAAAAACTGATGGGGAGCCTGCGCCCTTTCTGCGGGCGGGAGGGACGATATGAAACTCAGATTCACGCGCAAGACATGGTATTTCCTGCTGCTGGCCTCAGCCGCAGCCTCCATGCTCAACGGCTTTGCCGTCCTGAGCGGGAACAGCTTCGGACTCATCGAGCAGGTCGCATTTGCGATGGCGGGCATCTCGGCCCTCTTCCTCGCCGCCGAGAAAGGCTCGGCGGGCTGGGAGAAGCGGAACTTCACCGGTGTGTTCGTTCTGCTGATGGTCAGCTACATGGTCAACGGCTGGGCAGGCTACCTCTGCTCGGCGCTGGCGTGGCCGCTGCTGCTGAGCACCGAGTACAAGCGGGGGATGGCCGTCCAGCGTCAGCTCCAGCTGGTGGGTGCGGCGGAGGCCCTCCACCTGCTCTTCCTGCTGATGGCGAAGTACGGCGGCATGGCCGCGCTGGGCTTCTGGACGAATCTGCTCTGGGTGCTGCTGGCCTGCGCCCGGGGCTGGGCAGCACTGAGCCTCTACAAGATGCAGGAGGACGCATGACGCAGCGGCGGAGAAAGCGCCGCAGCCGCTTCGGGCGGCGGGCCTTTCTGGCGGGGGCAGGCTGTGCCGCGCTGGCCGGCGCGGGGCTGATGCTGCGCCGGGGGCAGACCGTCTCGGCCCTGTCGGTGCCTGCCCCGGAGGCAGAGCCGAACGCCGCTCTGCCCGCCGGGGAGTGGCGGGCTGTCTGGGTGAGCTATCTGGAATGGGCCGGGATGGACTTCTCCTCGGAAGAAGCCTTCCGGGCCGGGGCGGCGGCCCTGATGGACAACTGCCTGTCCATCGGGCTGAACACCGTCATCGTGCAGGTGCGGCCCTTCGGGGATGCCCTCTACCGCAGCAGCCTCTTCCCGTGGAGCCATGTCTGCACCGGGGAACAGGGGAAAGACCCCGGCTTCGACCCGCTGGACGTCCTCATCACCGAGGCCCACAGCCGGGGGCTTTCGCTGGAAGCGTGGGTCAACCCCTACCGTCTCCGTTCCTCGGCGAAGATGCCCGCCGTGCTGGCCGAAAGCAGCCTCGCCAACACCCATCCCGAGTGGGTCTGCGCTGTGGGCGAGGGGCTGTACCTGAATCCGGCCCTCCCCGAGGCAGCGGACTATGTGGTGCAGGGCGTGGCCGAGCTGGTGCAGAACTATGCCGTGGACGGCATCCACTTCGACGACTATTTTTATCCCACCACCGACCCGGCGCTGGACGCGGCCCAGTTCGCCTCCAGCGGCGCGGGAAATCTGGACGAATGGCGGCGGCAGAATGTCACGGCGCTGGTCAAGGCGGCCCACGACGCCGTGAAAGCCGCCGATGCCACCCTCCGCTTCGGGGTCAGCCCGCAGGGCAACCCGGACAACGATCTCTCGGAGCAGTACAGTGACGTCCGGGCATGGCTGACGGCAGAGGGGGAGGATGCCGTGGTGGACTACCTCTGCCCGCAGGTCTATTGGGGCTATGGCTACACCCTCCGGTCCGGCAGCACCCGCTTCGCCTTCGAGAACATCGTGCCCGAGTGGCTGGCCATGCCCCGGGCGGCGTCCACGGCCCTCTATTTCGGGCTGGGGGCCTACCGTGTGGGCGGCGGCGACGGCGGGGCCAACGAGGACAGCCTGAGCCAGTGGTGCACCGGCAGCGCCCTTGCCCGGCAGGTGGGCGACCTGCGCCGTCTCGGTGCAGGGGGATGGGCGCTCTACCGGTACGATTCGCTCTTCCGGCCTGCCCAGCCGGAGCCTGCCGCCGCCGAGCGGGCGGCGCTGGCCGCGCTGACTGTGGGCTAAGGCCTTGTATGGAAAATAAAAATGCGGTATACTATAGCAATCGTGAGCAATCGTGTAAAAACAATGTTTTGAGGATAAAAAGTCATGAAAAAGACAAAGCGAATCGTACTGCTCGTTCTGGCGGTGGTGGTATTGCTGCTGGCGGCGTATGCGGGAAAGACCGTGCTGGACCTGAAGAACAGCGCCGCCACGGAGGTGCAGGAGGAGGACAGCACCCGCTGGGCGGAACTGACCAGCGACCCGCTCACCCTCGAGGGCATCGCCGACGGCTCGGCCAAATACGCCTCGGCGGCGGTGAACGGCAGCCTGAATCTTGTGTTCAACGGCATCTGGAGCCGCCAGACCGACTATTTCACCGTCCCGGGCGGCAGCCTGACCATCACCGGCTATGGCACCGCCGAGGGCACCCAGCGGTATAAAATATCCGTCTGGCAGAAGGTGGCCGGCGGCGCACAGTACGTCAACGACAGCACCTATTACTTCAAGACCGACGGCCAGAACTACCGCTGCGTCATCTCCGGACTGGACCCGGCGGCCAGCTACCGGCTGACCATCTCCTACGATTCCAGCCGCTACTACCTCTACGGCGGACTCAAGGTGGAGGGCATCGCGGCATGAAGACACAGACGAAACATTCGCTCATGCTGATGCTCTGCGCCTTCATCTGGGGCACGGCGTTCGTGGCCCAGAGCGCAGGCTCCGGCATGGGGGCCTATTCCTTCCTCGCGGGGCGGAGCTGGCTGGCTGTCCTCGTGCTGCTCCCGACGATGGCCACCTTTGATGCCCTGCGCAAAAAGCAGGGCGCGGCCTACGGCTGGCCCAAGGAAAGAGCGGAGCGGAAGACTCTGCTGACGGCGGGCCTCGTCTGCGGCACCCTTCTGTTCGCGGCTTCTGCGGCCCAGCAGATCGGCATCACCATCAACCCCTCCACGGCCAAGGCGGGCTTCCTGACGGCCATGTACGTCGTGCTGGTGCCGGTGTTCGGCCTGTTTCTGGGCCGGAAGGGCAGCGCCCAGCTCTGGGCCAGTATGGTCATCGCCGTGGTGGGCCTTTATCTGCTCTGCATGAAGAACGGCTTCGGCGGCGTCGAGACCAGCGACTGGATCCTGTTCTCCTGCGCGGTGCTGTTCAGCTTCCAGATCATGTCCATCGACCACTTTTCGCCGCTGGTGGACGGCGTGAGGCTGAGCCTCTTGCAGTTTATCGTGGTCGCAGTGGAGAGCACGGCGGCGGCGCTCCTCTTTGAGACGCCGACGCTGGCGGAATTTGGTGCCAATCTCCTGCCCATCGCCTATTGCGGCGTGCTGTCCAGCGGTGCGGGCTATACGCTCCAGATCTTGGGACAGAAAAAACTGAACCCCGCCATCGCCAGCCTTATCATGTGTCTGGAAAGCGTGTTCAGCGCCTTGGGCGGCTGGCTGCTGCTGAACCAGAGCCTTTCGCTGCGGGAGAGTGCGGGCTGCGCCCTCATCTTTGCCGCCGTCGTGCTGTCCCAGCTGCCGCTTGAGGAGCTGCGCGGATGCAAAAAGGGCGCGTGACGCTGCGGGTGGCCGGGGGCATCCCCTACGAGCTGACGCGGAAGAAGGTCAAATACTTCAACCTTCATGTCCGGCGGGACGGTTCTGTGGCCCTCAGCTCCCCTCTGCGCATATCGCCGGAGGCGGCGGATCACTATATCATCGGCCAGATGGACTGGATACGGGCGGCACAGGCCCGGCAGGCCGCCCGCGAGAAGCGGCAGGCGTCGCTGCCCGACAGGGATGTCGCGCTGGCCCACTTCACGGCCATGAGCGATAAGGTCTACCCGGCCTTTGCCGGGGTCCTGAACGGGCAGAAGCCCGCCATCAAGGTGCGCAGCATGACCAGCTGCTGGGGCGTCTGCCATATGGCCAAGCGCCAGATCACCTTTGCGCTCCAGCTTTACAATATGCCCGAGGCGGCGCAGATCTATGTGGTAGTACATGAGTACTGCCACTTTTTGCAGCCGAACCACAGCCCGGCGTTCTGGGCCGAGGTGGCCAAGCTGATGCCGGACTGGAAGGCCCGGCGAGATTTGTTGAAAAGATAACGGCCTTGCCCGCTCTGTTACCTTCGGGGACATCTCTCCCAAGGGGAGAGGCAGAAAGGCTCCCCCTCTGGGGGAGCTGGCAGACCCGGAAGGGTCTGACTGAGAGGGCAAGCCACTGAAAAATAAGAGGAATACGTCATTGGAAAATGAAAAAAAGGCCGGCGGCGATAAATATTCGAAGCTCGCCGGAAACACCATCATCTTTGCCATCAGCAGCTTTTCGTCCAAGCTGCTGACGCTCATCGTCCAGCCGTTTCTGACCTATGCGATGGCCGAGATCTCCGACCTCGGCCTGTCCAAGATCCTGAGCCAGTACGCCAACCTGCTCATCCCCTTCGTGTCGATGGGAATGTCCAACGCCATCATCCGCTTCGGCCTCGACAAGGGCAACAGCGAAAAGCAGGTGTTCACCAACGGCCTGCTCACCATCCTCGGGGGCTTCGGCATCCTCGTGCTCTGCTGGCCAGTGGCGCAGTTCCTGCCTGACATGGCCCAGTACGGCTTGCTCATCTATATCTACGTCCTCATGAGCTGTCTGCGCACCCTCTGCACCCAGTTCGTGCGCAGCCGCCAGTGGAACAAGCTGGTGGCCGTGGACGGCGTGCTGTGCACCGTGGCCACCATGGCGTTCTATGTGCTGTACCTGGTGGGCTTCAAGTGGGGTGCCAACGGCTACCTGCTGGCCATCATCAGCGGCGACTTTGTCAGCGTTTTGTTCCTGTGCATCACCGGAAAACTGTGGAACTACCTGGAGTTCCGGGGCGTCAACCGGGGGCTGTGGCGGCAGATGCTGCATTTTTCGCTGCCCATGATCCCCGCGCAGATCAGCTTCTGGATCATCAACGCCTCGGACCTGTTTTTTGTGCGGCGGATGTGTGACGGCCTGGGGGGCCACGACGGCAACGCCTGGAGCGGCCTGCTGTCCACGGGCTATTTCCTGCCCACCATCCTCACCACACTGGGCCTGATCTTCTACGACGCCTGGCAGCTTTCCGCTGTCACCGAGGAGGAGGGCCGGGCGCGGTTCTTTACCAAGATCTTCCGCACCTATTCCAGTGTGCTGTTCTGCTGTGCGGCGGGCATCATCTGGCTGTGCCGCCCGGTGATGCACATCATGAAGTCCAACTACTACTACGCCTGGCACTTTGTGCCTTTCCTGGTGCTGGCCTCCACCTGCAGCTGCTTCAACCAGTTCATGAACAGCGTGTATGTGGTGACCAAAAAGTCCAGCCGCAGCATGGTCACCATGATGGCCGGTGCCATCAGCAACTGCGTCATGAACTACTTCTTCATCAAGTGGTGGGGCCCCATCGGTGCCACATACGCTTCCTTCCTGGGGCTGGCGCTGGTGTTCACCCTGCGCTCCATCGACGCAAACCGCATGATCCATATGCATGTGCATCCGGGCCGGGTGCTGCTGAACGTGGGTCTGCTGGTGTTCGAGGCCTTTGTGCTGCTGGCCGAGACCCCGCTGTACGGCCTGTGGACCGGCCTGATCACCGCAGTGGTCATCCTGATCAACTTTGCAGGCGTGTGGGCCATGGCCCGTGTGCTGCTGCCCCGTCTGCTGGGCCGCCGCGGCAAGGCGCTGGTGGCCGCTGTGGACGGCTGGCTGAGAAAATAAAAACCGATAGAAACAACAATGCCCCCGGAGAACTCTCCGGGGGCATTGTTGTTGTGTGCGAGGAACAGCGAGCTTTTTACGGCTCACTGGGGGTTGGTCTTGTCAGCGCATCAGTGCTTGCTCTTGGCAAACAGGCTGGTGAACGCACCGGCTGCCATGAGCGCCATGCCGCTCAGAGCCATGGCCAGAGCGGTGAACCAGTTCACGCCGGTCTTGGGCAGGGCGGCCACGGTGCTGTCCGGGGTAGCATCCTGCACAGAAGGATTGGCGGGGTTCTCCGGGTTCACGGGCGTCTCGGCTTCGTCCGGAGTGACGTCCTGCACGGGAGGCGTGGTGGGGTCCTCCGGGCTGACGGGGGTGTCCGGGGTGTCAGGATCCGGGGTGGGTTCCGGATCCGGTTCCGGTGCGGGCAGCTCGGCGTGGGCAGCCTTCAGGGCAAGGCCGCCTTCCCCGGCGGTGATGGTGTAGGTGCCATCTTCGTTCTGGGTGAGTTCGGCACCGCTGTCCAGCAGGTTCTGGAAGAACGGCTCCTCCCCGTGGAAGTTCCAGCGCTGGCCGTTGGCATCGGTGTACCAGCCGTCGATCTTGTCGCCGCAGTCGTTCAGGGTGTCGCCGGTGCCGGCATTGGTCACCGAGAAGGTCAGCTTGCCGCCCTGTTCCACAAAGATATCATCACCGGCCACGGTAGCGTGGTTGTTGTTGATGTGGGTGTTTTTGCCCAGCTTGGCAGAGGCGTTTTCACGCACCACCAGGCCGCCGCCGCTCTGGGCCAGGTCGTCCTTGGTTTCATCGTTTTCCTGCGTGGCCTTATTGCCTGTGACGGTGACGGTGGAAGCATCGTCAATGGTCAGCTTGCTACCCTTCCGGCAGAGGATGCCACTTGTATAATTGTCGGCGACGGTCACAGTACTGTTTTTGATGTCCAGTGTGGCCGAAGAACTTCCCAGCCGCAGACCTGCATTGTAGCCGTATCTATGGGAATTCGTCAAACCCTTTGTACCGGTGACCGTCACCGTGGAATCGGTGATGCTGCCTTTGCCGGTGAAGGTGATACCGGTGAGGCCATTGTTGCTGGCAGTAACGGTGGAATCCTCAATGTTCAGGTTTCCGGCAGACAGGCCGTGGCTGCCGTTGTTGCTGAACTCCACGTCAGAGCCGTTCTTGATGTCAAAGTGGGAGCCGTTGGAGCCGTTGCCGGTGCTGTTGAGGACCTTTACGGTGCTGTCGTCCACCGTCACATAGAAGGTGCCGGTAAAGCCGGAGCGGTTGTGGTCGGAGGTGTAGCTGGAGCCATTGGTGATGTTGACATTGTAGCCGCCGTCACCGCCGTCCCACTCCAAGGCGTCCTGCTTATAGTTCTGGATGGTCAGGTTGGAGCCGTTCTGGATGTTCAGCTTGTCGTTGCCGGTGAAGTAGATGGCGTGGACGTTGCTGGCTGTGCCGGTGCCGTCCAGGGTCATGTCAGTGTTATCCAGGGTCAGAGTGGAATCCTTGCTGGCGCAAACGGTCATCCAGTTCCATTCTGCGGTGTAGGGGGTGGTGCCGATGTTATTCAGCACCACCTGCATATTCTTGAAGGTCAGAGATTTGCTCCACAGGGCGATGCCCTTGTCCTCAAAGATCAGCTTGGGCTTCTCGGTGGTCTCCACCACATTGCCCTCAGCGTCCTGCTTTTTGGTGGTGCTTGCAACGCCCTCAATGGTCAGGTTTTTGTCGAGGTTGATGCCCTTGGTGGTGGCCTCGGCCTTGATGACCTGGACGGTGGCACCATCGGCAGCCTCCTGAATGGCCTTGTCGATACTGTCATAAGACCCGACCAGATTGCCGTCCTTGTCACACAGGTCGAAATGCTGGCCTGCCAGTTTGAAGTCTTCCGTAAAGGTGTATACTTCTGACGGCTCGGATTCCGGGATCGGAAGGACTTCGCCGGTCCTTGCATAGGAAGAGATACTTTCAAACAAATATTTCTGAAGCAGGATCACATCCGAATGATAACAGACGTAATCAGCCGTATTATCTGCAAAGTCTTCTTTTGGCGGGATCAATGGTTCCGTGATCCGGCTTTTGATAAACCCTGGTATATCGGAGTAGCCAAGGTAACCGTTGATGCCGGAGTTCGTGATCCAGAAATAGAGATAATTTCCATACTCATCCGGTCCGAAGATCAGCCCTGGCTGTTTCATGGTATAAAAACGTCCCAGATAGCCGCTGCCCAGAGGAGTGGGTACATTTTTGAAGGCTTCATAGAAATCTTCAATTTTTCGGATGGTATCGCCAAAGGTGATCATTTTCACCACACCGTCAGCCCGGTTGTAATCTTCCGGCGTTGCCGCCATCCAGATCGCTACTCCGCAGATCAGGATCACTGTTCCCACAGAGATCATGACGGTACTGTAGTAGAATTTGAGGATCAAGCCGAACCCTAAGATGGCAACCACGGCACCAACCAGCCGATAGAGAATACGTCGCATTTTCATAAGACTCCCCCTTCTCATATGTATTTTATATTATGATTCAAATGATATCATTTTCAAATTTTGTTGTCACTACCCGAAAGAATCATATCTTGACTTTACAGCATTTTTTTATAAAATAAAACTATTCGGAGTTTCCGGATATCGCAGACAAGGATACACAGAGGAGAAAATGAATATGGATATGATATTTTCAAAAAGAGCCACTCAGATCGAGGAAGGTATTTTTTCAATTCTAAATACAAAGAAAGAAGAACTGCTGCAGGCGGGCAGAGAAGTCTATAATTTTTCTGTGGGCACGCCGGATTTTAAAACACCGGAACATATTATGAAAGCAATGGAAGAGGCCTGCAAGGATCCTGATAATTACAAATATGCCATGGCTGACCGGCCGGAAATGCTGGAAGCTATGAAGAATTTTTATAAAAATCGTTTTGGTGTGGAGCTTGAGACAGATCAGATCATGAGCATGTACGGATCTCAGGAAGGCATGGCACATATTGCCCTTGTCATGTGTGATCCGGGGGATGTGGTACTGGTGCCAAATCCAGGTTACCCGGTGTTCGGCATGGGACCACAGCTCATGGGGGCAAAGGTGGAGACTTATCCACTCTATGCAGAAAATAATTTCCTGCCGGATTTTGCAGATATTCCGGAGGAGACAGCCAAAGCCGCGAAATTTATGATCATTTCTTATCCGGCCAATCCGGTATGTTCCGTGGCAGATGACAGCTTTTATGAAAAAGCCATTGCATTTGCAAAAAAATATAATGTGATCCTGCTTCATGACAATGCTTATTCCGATATTATCTTTGGCGGAAAAGAGGGAAAATCTTTCCTGTCTTATCCAGGAGCCATGGAAGTGGGGATTGAATTTTATTCTCTGTCCAAGTCTTATAACATGACTGGCATGCGGATCTCTTTTGCACTTGGTAACAAAGATGTGATCCAGATGTTCCGGAAAGTTCGTTCTCAGATTGATTACGGCATCTTTCTGCCGATCCAGAAGGCCGCAGTGGCAGCACTGACTGGTCCGCAGGACAATGTAAAAGAGCAGTGCCGGATCTATGAAGAGAGAAATTATGCGCTCTGCAGAGGCATGAGCAGTATTGGATGGAAGATCCCGGATGGGCAGGGAACCATGTTCGTATGGGCACCGATCCCGGAGAATTATACCAGTTCAGAGAGATTTACCCTGGATCTGATGGAGAAGACCGGCATGATCGTAACGCCGGGTACTGCCTTTGGCAATCTGGGAGAAGGGTATGTGCGGATTGCATTGGTTCATCCGGTGGAAATCATTGAAAAAGTAGTTCGTATCGTAAAGAAAAGTGGTATTCTGGAAGCATGAGTTTTGTAGATGCATATACTGATTTCATTTTCATAGAGGATCAGCCGGAGCAGGCAGACATGATCTTTCTTCCTGGATCTGCAGAAGGAGCACTGCCAGTGCGGGCGGCACAACTCTGGAAGGAAGGATATGCGCCATTGGTGCTCCCTTCTGGAAAATATTCCAAACTGACAGGATGTTTTACAGGGAATGGGGATCATGAAACCGAGTGGGATTATTTTCATGAGATCCTGCTAAAGGAAGGAGTGGCTGATCATGCGATCCTTCAGGAAAAGCAGGCAACTTATACTTATGAAAATGCAATTTTCTCCCGCAAATTAACCGATAAACTGGGTCTGGACATTAAAAAGGCGATTCTGGTCTGTCAGGCATATCATGCAAGACGTGCGAGCCTTTATTATCAGGTCTGTTACCCGGAGACTGAGATTCTGGTGTGCCCGGTGATTACCAGGGGCATCAGCCGGGATAACTGGTATCAGCATGAGGCTGGCATTGAGACGGTACTGAAAGAAGTAGAACATTGTGGCAGTCAGTTTGGAG
>OIWL01002524.1_pt1 | contig 15012 bp, 16 predicted proteins | sample 1587561 | NCBI WGS metagenome assembly OIWL01 (sample SAMEA3888903, study PRJEB22519) | human gut metagenome | biome: human gut; feature: human-associated habitat; material: faeces | place: Denmark | collected 2010 | reverse complement strand
TAAACTGATTCTTTTTCATTTATTTAACTACATCATTTTATTTGGCGCTTACAAAAAGAACACCCCTAACAAAATCAAAATTATATTAGGGGTATTTTGTAATTTTTTATGCAACTACCAGCAAACCTGATAAACTAGACACTAAAGCTATAATGATAAAAACAACGAATATTTTTCCAATCGTCATTTGTTTTTTGTCAAATAACCACCAAGCAAATAAAGTCAAACCAATTGATAACATGTTAGGTAAAATGCTATCAAGAATACCCTGAAGAGTAATTGTCATATCACCCGATACATATGACCAACCACATGTAGCAGTAACATACTGAGCAGTAATTGCACCAACCACAAACAAGCCTAAAATACTTGCCATTCTTGTAATAATGTCTTTTTTTCCACCAGCAAATAATACATTTGCTGCGTCAATCCCCAATTTATATCCACGTGTAAACAAAAAGTATGTTCCTGGAATCATAACCATTAGCCATACAACACAGTAAAATAATGGCCCAACGACAGATCCTGTTTCCGCACACAATCCCATTGCTACAGAACATAAAATAGGTCTAAAAGTTCCACCTAATAACGAATCTCCAATTCCTGCAAATGGCCCCATTAACGCAGTTTTAGTACTTTGGATAGCTTCGTCAGGAATATCTTCTCCTTCAGCTTTTTTTTCTTCCATCCCCAACATAATACCAGGAATAATTGATCCTGCAGACTCTTCAGTATTAAAAAACTGAGAATGTCTGTACAATAATTCTTTTTGTTTTTCTGGGTTGTCACGATAAAGTTTGTTAGCAACCGTTCCAAACATTCTAACAAATGCAGGAGCCATCATTCTCTCCATATTTTGACACGCTAGTGCATAAGTCATCCAATTAGCCCAACATTTACGAACATCTTTTTTACTTAACAATGACATAATATCTCCTTTATTCTTTTTTTCCAGCTAAAATCATATAATCTAAATATGCGACAAAAATCCCAACAATTGTAACTGCAACAATTGGCATTTTCAATACTGCAATACAAATAAATCCTGTGAAAACATACAATAATTCTCTTTTTTGTTTAAGAGTAAACTTAATTAACAATCCAAAACCGACTGCCGGTAAAATACCTCCAAGAACTTGGAAGAAATTTCCCATCCATTCCGGAATCATACTTACCATTTCAGTTACAAAACCAGAACCAAAATAACATGCTAAGAAAATTGGAACAAATCTCATTAAAAACTGAGAAATTTGTGCATAAATTGGAATCCTAGTTGCTTGAGCAATTTTACCTTCACTTATAAATTTATCTTGCTTATGCACAAAGAATGCATTAAATGTTGCTACGCTATAAATCGCTACTACACCTAATAAACTTAAAGGAACTGAAATTGCAACTGCATACTCAGGCGAAGAACCCGATACCATTGCTAATGGAATACCAATATAAGAAGCGAAATTTACATCTCCAGGAACAGACATTCCAGGTGTAACTAATCCGACATACAGAGCTTGAATCGCTGCACCAATCAATATACCTGTTTTAACATCTCCTTAAATCAATCCAATTACCAATCCAGCAACAATTGGTCTTCCAATCATATTCCAACCACCAATTGTACCAAATAGGAAACATCCATAAATAGATCCTAAATACCCGAAAATTGCTATTAACAAAGCTTGTAATAATGTCATATTAACCTCCTTTATAACCCTAGATTACTAAACTCTATTTCTTTTTCTCCAGGAACTTGCCTAAAAAATACTCTAACTCCCATTTTTTCAAGTTCTTTACAAGAATTTATTTCCTCTTCTAACAAATACGAATAAAACGTTAATTTTTTTGTTTCTAATCTATTACTCATAGGTCCAATATTCAATTCTTTAGGAATGTTATTACATGTTTTTTGTAATTCCAATCCAACACAAGGACTTTTCATTAAGACTAGTACTTTTTCATCAGTCTTAACAGCATCAATAACAGAAGGAGCATCTTTAACTGAGACAAGCTCAATTTCTGTTGTAGGCGGAACTGACATTTTATAAATGTTTACCATTATTGGATTTGACGCCGTATAGTCATCCACCAAAATTATTTTATTTATTTTTCCGTCATTTATAACTCTAACAATACATTGACCATGAATCAATCTATCATCACATCTAAATAAAACTACTGACATGTTGTACCTCCCTTTAATAACTCTCTTGTAACAATTTTAAAATCCTCTTGTGAAGCATCAGATAAAGCATCAATCATTTCTTTTAACGAGTAGTTTTCTTGATGTACACAAAACGTTAGAATTAACGGTAAATTCATTCCGGTAATCAAGCAACAATTTTCTTCCACACATACTAAACAAGCAGAATTAAAAGTAGTTGCTCCAAACATATCTACAAAAATTAGAACATCATCACAATCACATTTCAGTTCTCTATATTTAATTAAAATACTTTCCTTCAAAGACTCTAGGCCATCTCCTTCATTAAGAGATACAGTTTTTATATTTTTTTGTCTTCCAGATATCATTTCCACAGAATCTTTTAACCCTTTGGATAATTTGCCATGAGATACCATAATAGCACCAAGCATTTCATTCACCCCCTTTTAATCTTTCAATAGTTTCTAATGCTTTTACCAAACGTTTCTTTGGCAAAGCAATGTTTATCCTTGCAAAATCTTTAGACCACTCACTAAACTCTATTCCTTTAGATAAGATCACTCCTTTTTTAAATAATTTTTCTATGAATTTCTCTCCACCCAAAGGCGAAAAATCTATCCAGTAAAAATAAGTGCCTTCTGGTTTAACGAAAGTTAATTCCGGTATTTTATTTTTAATAAAATTTTCTAAAATTTCTCTATTTTCCTTTAAATATCTTTTTAACTGTATAAACCAACTCTCACTATCCAAATACGCCGATTTCAAAGCTTCCATCGCAAATAAATTAATGCTATTTATACCAATCAGCTTTGCTTGCCTTTCAAATACATTTTTCATCTCAAAATTTTTAATTAACACATATGATATTTTCAATCCTGCAAGATTAAACGTTTTTGTTGGTGATAAACAAGAAATAACATTTTCTTTTGTCCATTCATTGACATTCATAATTGGAAAAAATTTCTTACTAAAACAAAAATCAGCATGTATTTCATCTGAGATTATACGTACATTATTATCTTCACAAATGTTTGCAATTTTTATCAATTCTTCCTTTGTAAATATTTTTCCTGATGGATTATGAGGGTTACACAGTAATAAAATCGTACTTTCTTTAGCTTTTTTCTCTAATTCTAAATAATCAATTTCATAAGAATCTTCCACTTTATTTAAATGCAGAGAAACAACCTTTCTATTATTCCCATTAATTGTTGTAATAAACGGATTATAACAAGGTTTAAAAACCATTATCCCATCATTTTCTTCAGATAATAACTTTATTGCTAAAGAAATTGAATACATCACACCTGTGGATAAAACCACATTATCAGGAGATACGTCATAGCTATAATTTTTATTACACCATTCGGATATAGTTTTATTGTATTTAATTGTACGATCTGTGTAGCCATAAATAGGATGTTTCGCTCTTCTCACCAAAGACTCAACAACAGAACTACTACATGCTAAATCCATATCTGCTATCCACAGAGGAATCATCTCAACATCATTAGGAAGCTCATTAATAAATCTATCCCACTTAGTGGATTCAGTATTGCTTCTATCGATTATTTCATCCATTTCATTCATAATCATTTTCCTTGAATGCATTTACGAATCTTCGCGCAATTAACATTGGATTTGTAATCGCAGTACCAATAGTTATCATATCTGGTCTAAGTGACTTCATTTTTTTAAGTTGTTCTACATCCCATATTCTTCCCTCTGCGTTTATCATGCATTTTAATGTTTTTTTCATTTGTTTTACCAATTCATAATCTGGACTCCCATCACATCTATTTTTTGTGTAATAAGTATATCCTGATAAAGTAGAAGAAACGATATCAAATCCTATTTTCTCACAGAATTTTGCTTCTTCCAAAGTTGAAATATCCGCCATTAATGGAACCATTGGGTAATGATTTTTAATCTTTTTTACAAGTTGTTCCAACTCTGACTCTTTTCTTCCTCTCAAAGTTCCATCCAAAGCAACTACATCTGCTCCTGATTCAATCAATTCTTTAGCTTCATGGTATGAAGGAGTGATAACAATATCCTTTTCTATTGTCATTCCTTCTTCAAACTTTTTAAAAATTCCTATAACAATTAGATTGGTAGATTCTTTCACCGCCTTTACTTGCTCTGGCCAACATATCCGAACACATTTAGCTCCTGAAATTTCAGCAGATTTCGCCATTTTCACCATATTGTCCGCCCCATAAAAAGGATTACCTTCAAATGCTTGGCAAGAAATAACTAATTCTCCACGAATTTTATCTAGTAATTCAATTTTATTCATAAACACTCCTTAATACATGCGCGTGTATTGATGAAAATATTTTTCATTATGATCTTCATTACCATCACAATTTAGAGAAGAAAAAACTGGAACCTCTACATTGTTCTTTATTAAATATTTTGCGCATTCAACGTTGATACTCTGAGCAATAAATGAATTTGCCATACTACTTGTCGGGCATAAATTTTCCCTCAATCCCTCTATTGAAATTGCACAATCCCCAACAACGCCACAATTATCTATTACCAAATCAGCTAAATCTATTAATTTTTTCCCACTTTTATGTCTTGAAGTTACACTGTCTGAATGGCGCTTATTTGTAATTGCTATAACATAAGCACCTCGTTTGTGTGCTTCAATTGCCATTTCGATTGGGTAAGCATTTCTACCAGAGTTAGATGCAATTATTATGACATCTCCATTAGAAATACCATACAGTTCTGCCAAAATCTCAGCATACCCAGATAATCTTTCTATATAAGAACTTTTTGTTGGGTGCTCCGTCATTGTTAATTCAGTTGTTAGTATAGGTACAACAAAAGCCAATCCTCCTGCACGTGCATAAAATTCTTCGGTTAAAGTATGAGAATGACCGCTACCTGTAACAAAAAATTTATGATTTTCCATAAACGCTTTTGCTACTATCTCTCCAGCTATTCTTAATTTCTCTCCTTGCGTAGAGCGTATTTGCTCTAGTACTTTAAAGCCTTCTTTAAAAACATCTTCCATAAATACCTCCTGTATATACATGTTGTACTTATATTATATGTATATACAATTATATTGTAAAGGCTTTCTTTTATAAAAATTTAATATTTAATATTTTGTAGTATGCGGTCTTAACTTTGTATTATTTGTATCCTTAACTTTGCAGAATTTGTATAACTAAAAATAAAAAAAGCATTAGTAGCTGAATTCACCAATGCTTCTATCAATATATTTTTCATCAATATTAAATTGTTTTAATATCAATTTTTGTTTTGCTGTTAGTGCATATTTTCTTCTATATTTTCCTACACTATTTCTTGTACATTCTATGTTTTCAAACTCCGATATCATTCTTGGAACCGTATATGTGCTTTACAGTTCTTTTTTATTAACTTCTCAGTTTCCTGAAACAGTGATGGTTTCTCATAAAATTAGAATAATACTGGAACGTACAACTCTCATTCTTGATCATATGAAAAACAATATCTTCAATAAACGATCCTAAATCGCCAAATATAGATAACAACACATCTTCAATCTGCAAATCTCTAAATATTTTTTAAACGACAAGAAAACAACCAATACGCAGTGTATCCGAAAGCTCAGGTGTTTCCTGTTCCACACATACATCCGGATAATACTGTTCAAAATATTCATTGGGAATAATCCATTCCTCATCAATCATTTTACCAATCAGTTTTCTATTTTCCACCATATATTTTTTATCCTTCTTATAAGATTTTCCAATAACCTGATATACATATCCAATACCATTTCTTTTTTGAATTTTAGTCGTTTTAGGACGAAGAATCTTCACATTTTGAGTAACATAATAGCGTCCAAAAGTAGTTATACTAGATATACTATAGCTAGTATAACTAAAAACTCAGCATTCAAGCCAAGCAATGTTGTTGATGAAGTTATCCAAAAGGTGCATTTAAGGTGCACAAATCCTATCAATTCAATTTAATATCCTTTATATAAGGCGTTTTATGAAAGTTAGAATATGTTGCCGTGGCAAATAAAAAGCACTTTCTTCATAGTCAAAAACCTCACTTTTATGTATTTTATCATATCAAAAGAAATTTAAAAAGCAGTTAATCAGTTTCAAATTATACATATATTTATCATTTATTTTTAAATTATTTATTTAACATCTGCCAATCTAATTCATCTCATGACTAAAGTCACGAGTGTTCTTAAATTGCATTATAATCGGCAATGTAAACCATGATTTTTTCACTTTTTCATCAGGAATTATACTTTCGATATATACAAGTAATTGTTTCATACACGTTTTTCACGTCCTTTCCGCTGCTTCTTCACAGCCTTTTTTCGCTTGCATATCCTTAAAAAAATCTTTCATTTCATCACTCCAATCTAAAATTTATGCATAAAAAAAGCAGCCAATCTTAAGACTAACTGCTAATTACTACACTATATTCATTTCTTGTTGTGATTAAATTTTCTTTAGCTGTTCACTTATATCACGTCCGCCATACATCACTGTAACGATACGCACAATTTTTTCTTCCAAGTCAGGAATATATAAAACAACAAAGTTATCTATCGGAAGAACTCGCATACCTAAACTGTGCCACGGTTCAGTTTCATAACGGCGGTATCGTTCTGGTAATTCATCAAGAGAGAGAATTGCATCCCACAAACGATTGATTTGCCTTTCTGCGTTTTCAGGTGCATTTAAATCAACCGCAATATAAAGGAAAATATTCCTTAAATCCCTGTCGGCTCTTTCTGTTAATTCTACTTCAAATTGCATATATTAAAATCTTTGCGCATTTCGGCAAATGCCTGTTTTGCGGGCTTTGTTCTTCCTGACAAAATATCCGCATATCCTTTTTCAAGTTCTGCGTTCAATTCTTCTTCACTAAGTGCTCCCATGCAGACAGGTTTTTCATATGGTAAGCGTACTTCAAAAGGAAGTCCTTTTTTTAAGACAATCTGTTTGAAAAACATATCAATCGCATTAGAAGTAGGAATACCAAGTGCAGATAATATTGTTTCTGCCTGTTCCTTTAATGCAGGGTCAATTCTTGCATATACGCTCGCAGATTTTGTCATAACAACAACTCCTTTCATAGAAATAATATACCTTTTTCTATGTAGATTATACTACATTGTATTGATATGAGCAATACACTAATACACCAATAACCCAATTTTTCTGTAAGAGTCTTGCCAATATCGTGTCCGCCACTTCCAAACTGTCTTCCAATCAAAATAATCCTTGAATAATATTCAGATAATCTTAACGTTTGTTTACGATCACTTAAATAATATTTCCTTTTTGTCCTCGTAGATTTTGTAAAATATCAAGTCTTTTTCTAGTATCAACGCATTATAACGCCTCACGTTTTCCTTTATTTACTGGTGGTCAAGGAGTTATATACTGTAATTCTATATCTTCTTCCGATATTTTACTTTTACCTAGAATAATACTTATTTGTACATTCTTGCAATTTTGATACCAGATTTATTTAATCCGATTCTGTATATCCTCAACGAATGGCAGTTGCTTTTCCAGATCATCCGGCAGACTGGAATATATAAAACTAGATAGGGATAAATCAACCTTTAAAAGTCGTAGAGATTTTAGCTCTGAGAAAGAGATAACCTTTAAACACTCTTAGGGTTTTCAACCCTACAATTTTGTAGCCAACTTTTAGTCGACCCTATCTAATTGCGGATTACCCAATTATTTTGATAATTCGATAAATTCTTCAATTCTTGATTTTGCGGTTTCCAATGCAGAAATCCAGAAAGCTTCATCCGTTAGATCAATACCTAATACTGAAGCTGTATCTTCTACAGAAGCAATGGTTGTTGTGTGTAACATCTCTTTATATTTTGGAACAAATTCTTCTTTTCCCATTTCTTGATATTTGACAATCAATCCACGTGCAAACAATCCACCAAAGGCATATGGCCAGTTATAATAGCTTAAATCTGAAGAATAATAGTGTGACTTACATACCCACATATATGGATGTAAACAAGTTGGATCCAGTCCATCGCCATATGCTTGTTTTTGTGCGTCCAACATAATTTCATTCAATTGATCTGTAAATAAGAATTCATCGCTTCTACGATCAAATACGGCTTTTTCAAATAAGTAACGAGAATAAATATCACAGATAATCTGACATAGATCTTGAAGTTGGTTTTCAATCAAGCCTAGTTTTACTTCTTTATCTTCCGTTTCATCAATTACTGCATTCATAATGATATTTTCATTAAATGTACTTGCCGTTTCTGCAACTGGCATAGAATATTCCCAATTCAACGGTTTGTGACTTTCAATATTCAATCCATGATATGCATGTCCAAGTTCATGAGCCAACGTAACGACATCTCCAAGTCCTCCATCAAAGTTAGTTAATACGCGTGATTGTTTCACAAATGGCATATTACAACAGAAGGCTCCACCCACTTTTCCTTTGTGTGGATAAAAATCAATCCAGTTATTGTCAAAAGCTTCTTCCATCATATCGGCCAATTCATCACAGAATGGTCTAAAATGATTTACTAAATATTCTTTTGTAGTTTCAGGGGTAAAACTTGTAGTAGCTGATTTTCCGACTGGTGCAAATAATTCATACCAAGGAAGGCCATTTTCATATCCAAGTATTTCAGCTTTTCTTTTCAAATACTTATGGAATACTGGCAAGTATTTCTGCATTGCACTAAGAAGTGCATCTAATGTTTTTTGGGATACATGAGACTGGTGTAGTGTCATATCCATTGGACTTGTATATCCACGCATTTTAGCTTCGGTAATAACTTGAAGCTTAATGTTATTTAATGAAAAACTTACCGCATCTGCAATTGGTGCATAACTTTTGATTTCTGCTTCATAGGCAGCTTTACGAACTTCTTTATCTGCATCATATGCAAGGTTACGGACAGATGCCAATGGCAACTTCTTACCATCATATTCCACTTCAAGTGAGCTTGTTAAAAGGCTTTGTTGCTTTTCCCAAGCTGAACCACCAGAAATATTCATTTTAGCAAGTGCTTCCTCCACGTCTTCACTTAACAAATATTTTCCACTTTCATGAATATCATTTAAGAAATATTTGTATTCGCAAAGTTCTGGACAGTCTAAATAACTGTTCAAATCTTTCATATCCGAAATATAACGCGAGAATACAGCCATAGCCTTACTCGCTGTACTTGCGATAGTAGCTACTTTATCAATGGCTGCTGCCGCTTTCGCATTTGCCGTATTCGTGGATTGGCTCAAAAATCCAAAGCAGCTTAAATGTTTTTCCAAAAGTTCAAATTCTTCTAAAGCCTTAACAATTCGAATCAAATTTTCCTTCTCATTTTCATGACTTAAAGTCTTTGAAAGTTCATCCAATTCTTTTGCCTTCTTTTCAAAAGACGTTAGATCTTCACTAAATTTAGGATCATCAAATCCCTTGTACAATACGTCTAATGACCATTCTGAATTCATATCAATTTCCTCCATTTTATTAGATTATACCATAAGAAAGTAGGCGATAGAGTTTAAATTCTACCGCCTCTTATCAAACCATACGTGCCCTATTAAGGCATACGGCTTACCAATGTGAGTTACATTTTAGAAAAGACTTAAATGTTGTAATTCGACTTATTTAGTGTATGCATACTGAAAGAACCTCTTTTTACTCTGAGAAGAGGTACTTTTCTTTTTATTGGAATCCATCAATAAAATAAAATCATCAATGTTAATTCCAGGGAAAACTATTTGAGCCTTCATATACGCACCTGTAACTAGACCCATACATTTTATGAAAAACTTGTTATCATATTTAACAGTTAATAATTTACCTTGTGCTTGTCCACCATGTTTCTTTCCGCGGCATGAGAAACTTACTCGTAGTCTTTGACGCACATAACCATCTAATTTGGTTATATCAAGAGCAGGTATGCCATGCATAACTCGCCCACGTTCGTTAAGTAACAGTCTGATTTCTCGTGCAACTTGAAAAGGAATAAGGAAGTAATTAAACTTACCTCTTATGACTGGGTTTAAAATCTTCGTCCACTTCTCAAAGGAATGTGTACAACTTTTCTTCGTGATAGATTTAATATCACTCTTGAACTTCTTTATCGATTTTCTAGACGGTCCAAACGTGTAATAGACATGTCTATTTTTAGACAGTTTTAAATGATTGAATGTAAAGCCTAGAAAATCAAAATCTTTCTTGTGAAAATCAATATCATCGCTTTTATCTTCTGCCAATTCAAGGCCTAGACGTTGTAATGTTTCATGTACTATAACTTTGGCTTTTTCCAAATCTTCCTTTGTTTGACACATGACTATTGAGTCATCGGCATACCTCACGAATTCAAGATTTGCTTTAGCTAATTCCCAGTCAAGTTCATTCAAATAGATGTTCGCCAATAATGGAGAAATAACTCCTCCTTGTTGTGTACCACTTGCGGTTTCATATCGTATTTCATCTTCCATGTACCCTGCTTTAAGTGTTTTCCAAATCATGTCTAGTACTGTTCCATCTGACACATACTTATTGATAACCTTCATAAGTTTCTTGTGAGGTATATTGTCAAAATAGCCTTTTATATCAAAATCATAGATATATAGATATCCACTTTCTAATCTAGACACAATCTTCTTTATGGCTAACTTAACATCTCTGTTAGGTCTGAATCCACAGGAATTGTCGTGAAATACATTTTCTTCAAAGAAGGGTTCAAGTTTAGTAACCAGTGCTTGTTGCACGACCCTGTCTTTAATAGTTGGAATTCCTAAAGGTCTTAACTTTCCATTTTTCTTCGGTATATACTTTCGTCTTACTGGAGAAGGCTTGTACGTCTTTGTTCGAAGTTCATTCAAAATCAACTCTATGTTTTCATCTAAATTTTCCTCAAACATTTTGATACTGATTTTATCAATGCCGGCACATCCTTTGTTCTTCTTCACTTTACGAAAAGCTTCTGTAAGAACATCTTTGTGTAGTATCTTTCCATACACACTAAATAATTTGAATTTTAATGGTTCATTCATAATGTCTTTTCTTATCTCCTTTCCACTGTCATGTAATATCTTTTAAGGTTAATACGAATATTCTTAAAATTTGCACTTACACAACTACATCTACTCAAAGCTCACAAGGTGTTACCACTTCGCTCCATTATATTTCTATAACTTCTTCGCTACTATTAGTAACTCTGACTTCTCCGTACACTATCCGTCACTTCGCTACGCTTATAGATGGTAGTCCATTAAATACGGAGACCTCACAGGATCATCTGTGCCTTCCCTTGAACTCATGCTTCCTGCTTTCACATCCAGTATTAACAGATATCGATATAGTCATTGGTATCTATTCATAGGATTTCTGCTTTTTTCCGCAGCATCATCAATACTGAACGCCACATGTGCATTGATAGATTGGTGCCTGAGTTCTCGCTTTAACTCCCTTCACACACTCCCTCACGAGAATGCATTGAGTATGGCTTACTACTTGGCTATATCCTTAGTAGACAAAGTATTTCAACCTTGTTGGGACTGTTTTACTTCAATGACTTTTGTATAGTGTTACAAGTATCTTGTACTTTATTGTCTCTAAAATAAAACAGTTGATAATCATTGATTTAGATTATCAACTATAAGCACGACTGCCTGTCGTACAGAAAAGCTTGAGCATATGCCCAAGCTTATAGTACCTGCGATAAAAATTTGATGGTTCTAGGATTTTGTGGGTGTTCAAAAATATCTTCTGGAGTACCTTGTTCTTGAATAATACCTTCATCCATAAATAATACGCGATCACTTGTTTCGCGGGCAAAGCCCATTTCATGAGTTACAATCACGATTGTCATTCCTTGGTTTGCTAATTCTTTGATTACTTCTAATACACCTTTTACCATTTCTGGATCAAGTGCACTTGTTGGTTCATCACATAGAATCACATCCGGATGCATTGCTAAAGCACGAACAATAGCTAGACGCTGTTTTTGTCCACCAGATAATTTTCTTGGATATTCATCTTTCTTATCTTCTAAGCCAACCTTTTTAAGCAATTCAATCGCTTCTTTTTCAGCTTCTGCCTTTGGTGTTTTAAGTTCTAAGATGGGTGTAATCGTAATATTTTCTAAAACTGTTAAATGTGGAAATACATTAAAGTGTTGGAAGATCATCCCAATCTTTTTACGGTGTGTATCAATATCCACATTTTCGGCTGCTATATCCACACCTTCAAAAATGATTTGTCCACTTGTTGGTTTTTCTAATAAGTTTAGACAACGTAAGAAAGTAGATTTTCCTGAACCACTAGGTCCAATAATACTAACAACTTCTCCTTGATGGATTGTTTGGTCGATTCCTTTTAATACTTCAAGATCTCCAAAATTTTTATGTAAGTCTTTTACAACAATTAGTTCCTTAGTCACTGACACTCAACTTCCCTTCCATGTATTTAATTAATTTTGATAATGAATATGTAACGATAAAGTAAATCAAACCAACAATTACTAATGGTTCAATGGATTTATAAGTAGCGGATTTAATTACGCTGTTAACAGTCATTAATTCACCAATATAGAATGTACTTGCCAAAGATGTTTCCTTGATCATCATAACGAATTCATTACCTAATGCAGGCAAGATATTTTTGATAGCTTGAGGAATAATGATTTTAGTCATCATATGGACATTTGACATACCAAGTGATTTAGCCGCTTCTCTTTGACCTTTATCCACTGACTGAATACCTGAACGGATGATTTCAGCGACATATGCACTCGAGTTAATAATCAACGCAATGATTACACTGACGATCATTGGCATATTTCCATTTGTCAAATAAGAGAAAATATTGATGAACAACCATAATTGTAGCAACAATGGTGTTCCACGAATCAATTCTACATATACACCGGCAATTGCTTGTACGATCTTATTCTTTGATAATTTTACAAGAGCAAATAATCCACCAATAATTGTACCAAAGATAACAGTTATAGCTGCAAGTCCTAAAGTAACTCCTAGACCTTTTAATAATTGTGGCCAACAATATTGTACAATTTGAACACATGTTCCAAAGAATCCAGTTGCAGTCAATGTGAATTGTTCACTACTTTGTTTCTTAGCTGCTTTATACCATTTTTCATACAAACCTTTTTTATTAACTTCCTTTAAGATTTTATTGACTTCCTTCATCAATCTTTTTTCGCCTAAAGGAGCACCTACACGGTTACCTGCATAATCTTGATCAATATTAAATAATTCATCTAACTTCGCAAGTTCAGAGTTCTTTTCAATATATTCATCAGCTGTACCTTCCGAACATGCAACGGCTTGTACAGTACCATTCTTTAATAGGGCAACACCATCATCAATACTTGAAATCGATTGTAGTTTTGCGTCTGGAATTTGATCTTCGGTATATTGTTGCTGAATCGATCCTTGTTGAGCAGCTACTTTTAAGCCCGTTAAATCTGTTAATTTTTTATATTTCTCTTCATCTTTTTTAGAAATAATAACAGCCTGTCCACCAGTGTCTTCTGTCATATTGTATCCAATAGACATTTCCATCTGTTGAGCACGTGCTGGTGTATAGGCTAATCCTGTAATAGCCAAGTCAATTTCTTCAGTTTGAAGGTTTGCCAGAACTGTATCAAAACTTGAAGCCTTGATTGTTAGTTTAACACCCATCTTTTTTGCGATATATTTTGCCAATTCAATATCAGAACCTACATATTGAGCTTGTCCTGTCTTTGTTGAATCAATAAATTCATTAGGAGGGAAATCTGGAGACGTACCTACAATCAATTCTCCTCTTTCTTGAATTTTGTCTAATAAATCACCTGTAGTTGATGTGTCTGTTTCATCGGCAAAAGCAGGCATGATACTAGACATCATAATCATAAAACTTACTAAAAATGTCGAAACTAATTTAAATCCTTTTTTCATGTTGTCCTATTCCTTTCTAATAAAAAAAGCCGTCCTTGAATATACAAGGACGACTATAAAATCGCGGTACCACCTTATTTCCTGCACAAAAGTACAGGCCCTTAACTCATAACGGGAGTATCCGAAGCTTCCTCAATCTTCGAAAGCTTAGCTCTAAGACACGTTCACCCTGTGCTTACTGTTCCATTTCCACCATCAGGAACTCACTATCAGCAGCATCCACGACTACTTCTTCTTTTCATTGCCTCTACAAAGGATGGCTCTATTATAAACAAACATTTTTTTAAATGCAACAGAAAATTTTAAGATTTTATCAACAACTCAATTTCATCCACATTTAGTGAACAATACGCAGATATTTGTTCAAGAGTAAAACCATCTTCATACATCTTGCAAACCATTTGTTTCACTTGTTTATTTGCTTTTTCTACTTTCTTATCTGCTTCTTCCGATTTCTTTTCAGCTTCTTTTGACTTCTTTTCAGCTTCTTTTGACTTCTTTTCAGCTTCTTCTACTTTCTTATCAGCTTTTTCCGCTTGTTTTTGAGCTTTTTCTTCTGCTTTTCGAGCATCTTCTTGTGCTTTACGAGCCTCTTGTGTTGCCTGTCTTGCTTCTTCTTTTGCTTTATGAGCCTCTTTCACTTGTTTTTGAGCTTCTTCAAGTTCGAGCTGCAGTTCGATTCGTTCTTCATTTTCATGCAGTTTTCTAAAATCTTCTATTATTTTCTTCCAACGATCATCCGATATCGTTTCTACACGTTTCTCTAACATTTGAATCACCTCATCCTTTTCTACCATCATCTTAATTTTACTATCATCCATTCCTTTATGGCAATTCAAAAAATATAAACTGGTTCAAAAGTCAAGGACAAATATCTGACAGTTCTTGTTAAATGAGTGT
>OIWL01002516.1_pt1 | contig 15052 bp, 10 predicted proteins | sample 1587561 | NCBI WGS metagenome assembly OIWL01 (sample SAMEA3888903, study PRJEB22519) | human gut metagenome | biome: human gut; feature: human-associated habitat; material: faeces | place: Denmark | collected 2010 | reverse complement strand
ATTTGTTCCCTGCACACAGGGGGCCTTTTTAGCGGTCCCCTTGCTTTTGCCCCGTACCTATGCTACAATAACGCGAGTATGCGAAAAAAGGAGAGGAGAATCCCCCGACCATGGACGAAAAAAAGCCATCCTCCGGCACCACGGACCTGACCACCGGGCGGCCGCTTTGGCGTATTCTGGTGTTTGCGCTGCCGCTGGTGCTGGGCACGGTGTTCCAGCAGCTGTACAGCTTTGCCGATACGGTCATCGTGGGCCGCTGCCTGGGCACCGACGCACTGGCTGCTGTGGGCAGCACCTACTCGCTGAACTTTTTGATTTTGGGCTTCATCCAGGGCGCGTGTGTCGGCTTCGGCATCCCGGTGGCCGAGGCCTTCGGCGCGAAAAACCGGGGCGATCTGCACCGTTACCTGGCCAACGGCGTGTGGCTCTGCGCGGCGATCAGCGTGGTGTTTACGATTTTAACTACCCTGCTGGCCGCGCCGCTGCTGCAGCTCATCCACACGCCGGACGATATTTTTGCGGACGCCGTCAAGTACGTCCGGGTCATCTTTTTGGGCATCCCGGCCACGGTGCTGTACAACTACTCGGCCAGCGTGCTGCGGTCGCTGGGCGATTCCAAGCATCCGTTCTACTTTTTGCTGGGGGCCAGCATTATAAACATCGGGCTGGACTGGGCGCTCATCGTGCCGGTGGGCATGGGCGTGGACGGCGCGGCACTGGCCACCGTCGTCAGCCAGCTGTTCAGCGGCCTGCTCTGCACCTGGTGGTTCTTCGCCAAGGGGGAGAGCATCCGTTTTACCAAAGAGAACACCCGCCTCTCCCCTGCCCACTGCAAGCGGCTGGCGGTCATCGGCCTGCCCATGGGGTTTGAGTATTCGGTCTCCGCCATCGGCGCGGTCATCATGCAGGACGCCATCAACCTGATGGGCAGCGTGGTGGTGGCCGCCCAGACGGCGGGCGAAAAGATTCGCCAGATGTTCACCCTGCCGATGGAAAGCGTGGGCATGGCCATGGCCACCTATGTAGGTCAGAACCATGGTGCCCACCGCACCGACCGCATCCAGCAGGGCATCAAGGACGGCTGCACGATCCAGCTGACCTACTGCGTGGCCGCCTGGGTCGTCATCTTCTTCGTCAAGCCTTACGCCGTGGGGCTGGTGCTGGGCGATGCAGACCCCGCCGTGACCGCCGGAGCCATCCAGTACCTGGCCATTATGAGTATGCTGTTCTGCTTCCATGGCCTGCTGATGATCTTCCGCAACACGCTGCAGGGCCTGGGCTACAGCGTGCAGGCCATCATTTCCGGCGTGGGCGAGCTCATCGGCCGCAGCCTGGGCGGCCTGCTGGCCGTGAAAACAGGCCTGGGCTATGTTGGCATCTGCCTTTCCAACCCCTTTGCCTGGGGCCTGGCCATGCTGTACTGCATGTTCATGGTGCGCCGAATGCTCAAGCGGGAAGACTAAAGAATCACAAAACCAAAAGAAAGGCCGAGGCCTGCGGGAGCTTTCCCACAGGCCTCGGCCTTTTATAGAAGAAGATTGGAAGTGGCGGTTTAGTCTTCAGCCATGCCGATGAGGTCGAACTTCTCGGTCGAGATGGTGACGGTGAAGTCTTTCTTGGCAGGCTTGTTGAACTTGACCCAGATGGTGCGGTCAGACAGGTTGTAGTACCAGCCGGACTCTGCTTCCTCCCAGCCATCGCGGACGATGTACCGGGTGAGCTGCTCGCCATCCACGCTGGCCCAGAACGCACCCTTTTTCTTGCTGACCAGCTTGATGGTCATGCGCTCCACGGGAGACTCGTAGGTGCCCTCGGTGGAGAAGTGGATATCGGTGCGGTCGCCGGCCTTGACGTCGATGGTGGTCTTGGCGTAGACACCGTTCTTGTAGTCCTCGGTGTGGCCGTCGTCGTCATACAGCACAAAGCTGGTGTCGGTCTCGGCCGCGACCAGCAGGTCGAGCTGATGCATGGTGTCGCGGAGGATGTGCTTGACGTCCTCGCTGGTGGCCACGATGGCGCTGCCGCGCAGGAACATGGGGATGCTTGCCAGAGTGACCGGGATCTCGATGGTCTGGCCGCCCTCATACTCGCGCAGGTTGTCGCTCATATCGTACCACTTGCAGCCGGCGGGCAGGTAGATGGTGCGGGTGGTTGCACCCTTTTCCACCACGTTTGCCACCAGGATGCTCTTGCCGAACATAAAGGTCAGGTTCTTGTCGGTGTAGCACTTGGGATCGTCCGGGAACTCCAGGAACAGCGGGCGCCATGCCGGCATACCATCCTGGTTGCTCTCGTACATCAGGGAGTACAGGGTGGGCATCAGGCGGTAACGCAGCTTGTAAGCCTCGCGGATGTAGGGCAGGTTCTCCTCATACATCCAGGGCTGGGTGACGGTGTTGTCGTTGTTGGCGGAGTTCAGGCAGAAGCGGGGCTGGAGCACGCCGTTCTGCAGCCAGCGGAGCAGCAGCTCAGCCTCAGGAGCCGGGCCGGCAAAGCCGCCGATGTCGCAGCCCATATTGGAGCAGCCGGACAGGCCCATGCCCAGAATGGTGGCAATGTTGAACTTGACGGTGCGCCAGTCGGTGAGGTTGTCGCCGCCCCAGACCTGTGCATAGCGCTGGATGCCGGCGTAGCCTGCACGGTTGATGATGTAGGGACGCTCGCCGGGGTAGACCTCGGCCAGAGCCTGCTTGGCGGTGTAAGCCATCAGGTTGGAGTGGAGGATCTTCAGCTCGGCCATGGTGCCCTTCTTGCCCTCGAAATCGCACTGGGCGTCACGGTCTTCCACGCCGTCCATCTCGCAGTTGTCGTTCCAGACGGTCTTGGTGCCCATCTTGAGGATGTTCTCCTCCAGCAGCTGCTTCCAGGTATCGCGGCCCTTGGGACCGGTGAAGTCGAAGAAGCGGCCCTCGCCGCCCCACCAGCGGCCATAGTACGGAGCCTTGCCGTCCGGGGTCTTGATGAAGACATCGTTCTTCTCGAACAGGTCGATGTAGGGGTGACGCTTCAGGATGCCCGGCTTCAGGTTGGGGATGACATTGATGCCGCGGGCATTCATGTTCTCAAAGAACTTCTTGGGGTCCGGGAAGCGCTTGTGGTTCCAGTTGAACACATAGCGCAGGTTGTCCTCCTCGCCGCTGGAATAGCCGGAAGCCAGCCAGAAGTTGTCGATGAGGATGCCCTCTTTCTCGTGCTTGTCGATGACCTTGTAGATCTCCTCATCGCAGTTCTTTTCCAGCTCCGCGTAGTACATGGTGGAAGCGCAGTAGCCCAGAGACTGTTTGGTGGGCAGAGCGCTGCGGCCGGTCAGCAGGGTGTACTCGTTGAGGATATCCGGCAGGGTGGGGCCAGCCAGCAGGAACAGGTCGATGTCGCCGCCGTCGGTCTGGTAATAGCAGTAGCGCTCCCAGTAACCGGACAGCTCCTCGCCCAGGTCGAAGACGCAGTCATAGGAGTTGTGGTAGAACAGGCCGATGGGGCGGCGGTCCTTCTCGTTCACACGGATGTAGAACGGAATGTGCTTGTACATCGGGTCACCGGTCTCGGGGTCGTGGCCGATGGCGTCCTTGGGGGACATGCGCAGGCGGCGGCCTTTCTTGTCCAGGTGGCCGGTCTTCTCGCCAAAGCCGAAGAAGTGGTCATACTCGCGGTCCACCTTGGAGAAGTGGGTCAGGCGGCCGATCTGGTCTTTCTCGAACGCGCGCTCCCGCAGATCCTGATACAGCAGCTTGCCCTCTTTGTCGTACATCTCAAAATGGAACGGCTTCTTGAACAGCTTCAGGGTAACGTGAGCGGTCTCAAAGGTCAGGCACTTCTCATCCTCGGTGCAGGGCACATCCAGCGCGGTGATGCGGGTGCGCTCGTCCTTGAGCAGGTCGTCCATGCGGTCAGGCCATGCGGTGGTCACCAGGGTGTAGGACTCCTCCTCCATGGGGGTGCCCTTGTCGAAATGGACGCGGACACGGATGATGTCATCCGTCATGAAGATCAGCTTTACGTCCGCAGCGTCGCCGTGGATGAGGTAGCCATTCTCCGTTTTTTCAAAGGATTCAAAACTGCGAAGCAGCATAACAGGTTCCTCCGTGTTGTTTTTTATTACATGCCGATCAGGTCGAACTGCTCAAACGAAACGGTCAGGTTGTAGTCCTTGCCCGGGTTTGCATACTTGACCTCGACCGCTTTCTTGGTCTGGCTGTAGTACCAGCCCTCAGCAGCCTCGTCGAACTTGCGGCGGTTGAGGAAGTGCTCGATCTTGCGGCCGTCCAGAGTGACCCAGAACGGGCTCTTCTCCTTGGCGATCATCTCCACCTTGACGGTCTTGACGGTGTCCTCATAGCTGCCCTCAGAGGTGAAGTCCATGGTGACACGCTCACCGGCGGTGGTGGTGATGGTGGTCTTGCGGAAGACGCCGCTCTTGAAATCGTTGGTCACGCCGTCATCATCATACAGAGTGGTGGTAACGGTGCCCTTGGGAGCCACGATGAGGTGGAGGTCGGTGGTGTGGTCCCCCTCCATGGTCATCAGCTGGTTATCCGCCATGGCGATGACAGCGCCCTCACGGATGAACATGGGGATGCTTGCCATGGTGACGGGGATCTCGATGGTCTGGCCGCCCTCGTAGCAGCGCATCTTGTCGCTCCAGTCGTACCACTTGCAGCCTGCGGGCAGGTAGACCTTGCGGGTCTTGGCACCCTCTTCGATGACGTTGGCCACCAGGATGTCACGGCCGAACAGGAACTCGAAGCTCTCCTCGTAGACGTTGGGGTCATCCTGGAAATCGTAGACCAGAGCGCGCATGATGGGAGCACCCGTCTTGCTTGCGTTGTACTCCGCGCTGTACAGATACGGAGTGAAGCGATAACGCAGCAGGATCGCGTCACGAATGAGATCTGCAGAGCCGCGGAACATCCAGGGCTCGGTCACGGTGTTATCGTTGGAAGCGGAGTGGATGGAGAAGCGGGCCTGGAAGATGCCCTGCTGCACCCAGCGGACGAACAGCTCCTCGGTGGGAGCGGGGCCTGCAAAGCCGCCGATATCCGCGCCCTCATTGGGCTGGCCGGAGAGGCCCATGCCGGTGATGATGGGGATGTTGTACTTCAGGGACTTCCAGCTGGTGTAGTTATCACCGCACCAGGTCTGGGCGTAGCGCTGGATGCCGGCGCTGCCGCTGCGGCAGACCATATAGGGACGAGCCTTGGCATTGTGTTCCACAACCGCGTCTGCACCCACCTTGCACATCAGGGTGCTCATAATGGGCTTCAGCTGAGCGATGGTGCCGCCCTTGCCGTCAAAGTCGCAGATGTCGTCCTTATCCATCAGACTGTCATACTCGCAGTTGTCGTTCCAGACGGAATCGGTGCCCACGGCAATGATGGACTCGGTCAGGTACTTCTTCCAGGCTGTACGGCCCTCGGGTTTGGTGAAGTCCCAGAAAGCGCCGTCGCCGCCCCACCATTTGCCAACGCCGTAGTTCTCGGGGTGTTTGCTGTCTTTCACAAAGACATCGTCGGCGTTAAATTCATCAAAGCGGGGGTTGCACAGCAGGACGCCCGGCTTGACGTTGGGCACGTTCTGGGCGTGCTTTTCGTTCATGGCATGGAAGTAAGCACTGGGGTCCTTGAAGCGCTCGGTGTTCCAGGTAAAGACACAGCGCTTGTTGTTCTGGCTGGTGTAGCCGCTGGACAGGTGGAATCCATCAATGGGGAAGCCCTCTTCCTTGATGGTGTCAACGAATCCCAGCACAGCGTCGTCGCTGTCTTTCTCCAGCTCGGGGTAGTACATGCTGGAGCCCTGATAGCCCAGAGCACGCTTGGGCAGCAGAGCCGGACGGCCGGTGAGCAGGGTGTAGTTGTCCACAACGCGGGCGATGGTGTCGCCGCCGATCAGGAAGCAGTCCAGATCGCCGCCGTCGGCCTGGAAGTAGGTGTAGCGGGGCCAGTAGTTGCTCTTCTCGCGGCCCATGTTGAACACGGACTCGTAGAAGTTGTGGTAGAACACGCCGACAGCCTTTTTGGTGTCACGGTCCAGACGGATGTAGAAGGGGATGTGCTTGTAGAGGGTATCCATCTTCTCGGCATCGTAGCCCATGGCGTCGGTAGCACGCTCACGCTGGAACGTCTTGTTCTTGTCCAGCTCGCCGGTCTTCTCGCCAAAGCCGTAGAAGCAGTCGTCCTCTTTCATCCGGCTGTAAGCCACAACGCGGTTGTTGGAGTCCTTGACGAACGGGTTGCCGGGCAGGGTGCTGTACAGCTCCGAGCCGTCAGCGGACAGCAGCTTGAAATTAATGGGGTCCTTCTCGACCACCAGAGTCACCTTGCCGGTGGCAAAAGTGATGGTCTTGTCGTCCTCGGTGACCTCAGCCGCAAAAGGCTCCACGCGGGTGCGCTCGCCCTTGAACAGGTCGTCCATACGGTCTTCCCAAGCGGTGGTCATCAGGATGTAGGATTCCTCGGCCAGCTCGTGGTCAAAGCTGGCGCGGACACGGACGATCTCGTCGGTCACGAAGCAGACCTTGACATCCGCGTTGTCGGTGTGCAGCAGGAAAGCGCCGTCCTTGCGCTCCATGCCGGTAAAACGGGAGCAGATTTCCATAATGCAGTTCCTCATTTGTTTTTGTGGGGTGTGGTTTCGGATACAAAAAGCCCCCATTCCCCCTCAGATGCATGATATCTTCAGAGAAACGGGGGCAAACATTCAGTTGCTCAACCCAGAGCGGTCAATCTCACATGGTCCAGCCCAGGCTGGGGACGAGGCCGCACAGATAAGGCACGACCAGAGCGATGGCCGGGATAAAGGTGACCAGGAACAGTGCCACGACCATAGCGGCGAACAGAGGCACAATGTACTTGGTAACGCCCTCGATCTTGACCTTGCCGACGCCGCAGCCAACGAACAGGCAGGAGCCGACGGGAGGAGTGACGGAGCCGATACCCAGGTTCATGATGAGCATGATGCCGAACTGGACATCGCTCATGCCGATGCTGCGGGTGATGGGCAGGAAGATCGGGGTGAAGATCAGAACGGCAGGAGTCAGGTCCAGGAACATGCCCATGACCAGCAGGAAGACGTTCATGATCAGCAGGATGACATAACGGTTGCTGGAAACGCTCATCAGGGCGTTGCTGATCGCAGCCGGGATGCCGGAGTAGCTCATGACGTAAGACATGATGGAGGAAGCGGCGATCAGGAACAGGATGGTAGCGCTGCTCTCCATGGTGTCAGCCAGCAGGTTGTAGAAGCTTTTCAGGGTCATCTCTTTGTAGAGGATGGAGAGCAGGCCGCAGTACAGGCACAGGACAACGCCGGCCTCGGTCGCGGTGAAGAAGCCTGCCAGAATACCGCCCATGACAATGATGACGGCCAGCAGAGAGGGCACTGCATCAATGATGATCTTGATGGCGGGATCGGGATCCTTGACGTCCGAGGACTTGTAGCCTTTCTTGACCGCGATGAACACAGCCAGACCAGCGACACACAGACCCATCAGGATGCCGGGCAGGTAGCCGCCCATGAACAGAGCAGCAACGGAAACGCCGCCAGCGGTGATGGAGTACAGGATCAACGGACCAGACGGGGGGATCAGGATGCCGGTAGGAGCCGAGCAGATATTGACGGCCGCGGAGTAGTTGGGGTCATAACCCTCATCCAGCTCCAGAGGAGCCATGATGGAGCCCATTGCGGAAGTAGCTGCCACGGAAGAACCGGAAACGGCACCGAAGAACATGTTTGCCAGAACGTTGGTGGCAGCCAGGTAACCGGGCATCTTACCAACGGCCAGACGGGCCAGACGGACAAGGCGCTTTGCAATGCCGCCCTTGTTCATGATGTTGCCGCCCAGAGAGAAGAACGGCAGAGCCAGCAGAGAGAAAGAGTCAATGCCGGAGAAGCAGCGCTGTGCCGCGGTCAGTGCGAAAATCGCGGGGTCCATGCTGAACAGGGCCGTGAAGATGGATGCGATGCCGATGCCTGCAGAGATAGGCACACCGGCCAACAGCATCACGAAAAAGGAACCGAACAGCAGTAACGTAGCCTGTGCAACCATTATGCGTTTTCTCCTTTCTTTTCTTTACTGTCCAGGAAGAGCTGAACGTACTTCAGCACGCGGGCCAGAATGATGAAGATGCCGGAAATCGGCAGGATGGAATACAGGAGCTTAAAGGGAATGCGCATGACCGAGGAAACGTTGGTAGCGTTCGCGGTCAGCTTCCAGCCGCCATACACGAAGACATAGCCAACGAAGAAGACGATGGCAGCCTCGATGAAGACGCTCAGAAAGACATTGAACGCGCCCTTTGCACGGCCCTTGACCAGGTCCAGTGCCAGGTGCTTGTCTTTGTAGAAGCAGTATGCGGAACCGATCATGGAAGCCCAGATCAGAACGTAGCGCAGGAACTCATCGGTAACCGTGGAGGGGTTGCGCAGGATCCAGCGGGTAAAGATCTGCCAGGTGCCGCCTGCCAGCAGGGCGAACATTGCCACTGCCATAAGGAAACGCATGACGTTATCCAGAATTTTATCCAGTTTTTTCACAAGATCATCTCCTTGAGCTTGGTTCCTCCCGCGCGGCCACGGGCAAAGGCACTCAACGCCCTGCCCGCGGCCTTTAGGAGGCAAGAATCAGAATGGAACCGCGGCCGATCAGGCCATTGCGCGGATCTCTTCCACGACCGCATAGGTGGTGGGGTTAGAGGTCTTGAGGTTCTCGTAGATGGGCTGCACAGCAGACTGGAATGCGGCGATGTCCACGTCCTTGACCAGCTCGACGCCGTTCTGGTTCACAGCCTTGTCCAGAACCTCGTCCTCGAAGTTCTTCCAAGCGGTCTTGTACTCCTCGGTAGCAGCCTTGGCGCACTCGGTCACAGCGGACTTCTGATCGTCAGAGAACTGGTTCCAGATGTTGGAGGAGATGATGACCATATCGGGGATGCGGGTGTGCTCGTCGAAGCAGTAGTACTTGGTGACGTCGCCGTGGTCACGCAGAGCGGTGACGTTGTTCTCAGCGCCATCGATAACGCCCTGCTGCATACCGGTGTAGATATCGCTGTAGCCCATAACGGTAGCGGAGCCGCCCAGGCAGTTCATCATGTCGATGGCCATCTGGCTGTCCATGGTGCGGATCTTCAGGCCCTTCAGGTCAGCCGGGGTGCGGATAGCGGTAGCCTTGGTGTAGAAAGAGCGAGCGCCGGAATCCAGCCAGGTCAGGCCGCGGAAGCCCTGATCGTCGGTGGACTCAAAGACAGCCTGTGCAGAATCGCTGTCCATGTAGGTGTAGTAGTGAGCCTGATCGTCGAAGACATAAGGCACGGAGAAAGCGTTGTACTTCTCGCTGAAGTTGCCCAGCGTGGAAGCGGAGACCTTAGCCATGTCCAGAGCGCCGGCCTGGATCTGGGAGATCATATCAGACTCGCTGCCCAGGGTGCCGTTGGGGATGATCTGGATGTTGACAGTGCCGTTGGTCTTCTCCTTGACCTGCTCTGCAAAGCTGGTCAGCTGGATGTGAACAGCATGGTCCTCAGCCAGGTTGTGGCCCAGCTTCAGGTTGAAGCTGCCGCCTGCAGCAGCTGCCGCGCCGGAAGCAGCAGTGCTGCCTGCTGCAGAGTTGTTGGAAGAGCCGCCGCAAGCGGTGAGCAGAGCGGAAGCGCCTGCAACTGCCAGGACCTGAACGAACTGTCTACGAGAGATTTTCATAGTGGATTTCCTTTCTTCTTCTTGCTTATGTATACCACGTCACAGCCGGTCGGCCGTGAAACAACAAATTTGGAATGCAGCGGTCAGGACTCGCCGCGGTGGAACCGATCTTTCACCATCTGGATCAGATCTTTCAGATTGAGGCCCCACAGGCTCTTGGGCTGCTGCCAGTCCTTGCCGGTCTCTTTGGCAAGCACCTTGGCAAACCGCTCGGGGTTCGCCGGCAGCAGGCTGCCTTTGGGGATCATCACCGCCATCTGGCGGCTCTGGAACAGGTAGAAGTACTGGTCGTCCTCGACCAGGCGGTCGATCTTATCAAACGGAATGTGGGCACCGTTTTCCACGTCCACGCCGCCTGCGTTGATCCGGCAGCTGACCGTGCTCTCGGCCCCGCCCCGCTGCATGATGACGCCCTCGGCCGCCACCCGGCTTAGAAAATCCGGCATGGCGAACATCGCGCACCCCACCAGCAGGCAGAGCACCTTGACCACCGTTGGGATGGGAACGAAGAGTGCCAGCATCACCAGCGCAAATGCCACGGCCAGCCAGACCAGCCGCTGCATCCCCTCGTAGGTGTAAAACTCGGTGCGGAACATCCGGCGGATGGTCTCATCGTTAAAGATCACTTTGGCTTCAAAATGATTTTTAGAAGTCTGCATGAGCTCTTCCTTTCCGTCAGTCACGAAACACGACGGCTGCATTTGTAAAATGTACCAAAAATTTTGTCACTGTTTTGTCATTTTTGTTCTTGTCGTCTTCTTGCACTCATATCATACTAAAATTCCAATCCGTTTTCTTGCGGTTTTGTGATTCAAATATTGCAATTTGTGATATCAGCTGATATACTAGAGCCAAAATCAACGATAAAGCACATTTCTGATTTTTTTCACAAAGGTGGAATCGCTATGGAAATCGAGCGCGTTACGCATTATGTCGATAATGTCCTCACACAGGCGGAAGCACGGATGGGGCTGCGCAACACAAGACTGCTGGTGGCATGGTATACCAACCAGAAAAACGACCAGTCCGTGGTCCATTCCCACCCCTACCATGAGCTGGTGCTGCCCATCGGCGGCAGCACCGTGCGTTACTCCATCGACGGCAGTGTTTATCTGGTGCATGTCGGCGAGCTCATCTACTTCCCTGCTCAGATCTACCACGCCGGCATCTTCAATATTGATAACGACCACTCTGACCGTCTGGTCATCCAGATTGACGACGCCCTCTGGCAGGCCTGCCGCCGCAACGCAAACCTGAAAAACGCCGCCTGGATGCACAGCATCACCGTGCTGGACCCGGATGTCTGCAACAAGTGGGATTTTCAGAGCCTTTTTGTGCGGATGGCCCAGAGCCAGGAATTGCCAGCCCAGATGCGTGACATCGTTTTTGAAGCCCAGGTGTCGGAGATGATGCTGCTCATCACGCTGGCCACCGGCAGCGACCAGACCACGGCCCCCAGCAGCACCAACGTTCTGGTGCAGCGTGCCGTGTCCTACCTGCAAGCTCACTATCAGGACCCGACCCTCACCACGGTAAAGCTGGCCCAGGAGCTCTATGCCAGCCGGGAGCACCTCTCCCGCGCGTTTAAAGAGTGTACCATGGAGAGCATCCACAGCTACCTGACCCATCTGCGGATGCAGCACTGCCGCAAGGCACTGGAAGATGGTGTCTCCGTCCTCAACGCCTGCACCGAGAGCGGCTTCCCGGATTACAGCAGCTTCCTCAAAACGTTCCGGCGGCTGTATGGCATCACACCCGCGGAGTATCGCTCCCAGAACCGGAAAAAAGTTTGATTACGGAACGTATTAAAAGAAGCAAAAGTTCCATCATGGATATGAAAAGCAGTCACCTATGCGGTATGGCAAATGCAAAACGAGGCCATTCCCTCTCTTTTCCAGAGAAGCGAAAACGGCCTCGTTTTGTTTATTTTTTTCGGTATTCCCGCGGGGTCATGCCGAAGTGCGCCTTGAACGCCCGGTTGAAATAGGAGAGGTTTTCGAATCCGCACCGGGAGGCGATGGTCAGGACGGTCTCGTCCGTGGTCTGCAGCGCCTCGGCGGCGGCATTCAGGCGGTATTCGTTCAGAAAGGCAACGAAGCTCTGCCCGGTCATCTGCCGGAACCAGCGCATGAAATGGCTGGCGCTGAAGGAGCAGACCCCGGCGGCATCGGCGACCCGGAGCGCCTCGGCATAATGGGCCGAGAGCCATTGCAGAACGGCTTTCAGCCGCTGGGTGTCGGCTGTTTCTGCGGGGAGCTGCTGCTTCCCCTGCGCAATGAGCAGGGAGAGGAAGCGCAGCAGCGCCCCCTTGACCAGCAGCTCGTAGCCGGGGAGCTTGGCACGGTTGGCTTCCTCCACCTCCCGCAGGCAGGCAGCAGCCGGAAGATAGCACAGGTCGTTCGGGGTCAGACGTGTCGGCAGCGACAAGCGCCCGCTTTGGAGCGGCAGCAGATACTTCTCGGCGCAGAGGTCCTCTGCGCCGCCCAGAAGCTCCAGCTCAAAGATGATGTTTTCGTATTCCATGCACTGCCCCTCGCTCTGCCGCAGGGCGTGGAGGGTGCCGGGCGTAAAAATAAAGATATCCCCCTGGTAGGCCGGGCAGGACGCAGCGCCCACCTGCACCAGCCCCGCGCCCCGCTTGACGAAGACCAGTTCCATGCTCTCCTGCCAGTGGAGCGCCACCTGCGGGAAGTCTCTCGGAATGGTGCAGGGATACAGATTGAAGGGAAACCGCACGGCACCGTGCTGCTTGGTCTCCTGCAAAGAAGCCTGATTTTGCATCGTCTCACCTCCTGATGATAGGATTGTACCACAGTCTGCACCTTTTGGGCAAGATTTTGATTGTTTTATGTGGTATATCTTGAATCATAGATGTCAAACCTGTTTTCTGTATCAAAGGAGGATGCGTTTATGAGCTTTACCGAAACGTTACAGAGCCTCACCGGAAAGCTGCTGGCGGACTGCACCGATCAGGAGCTGTACCTGGCACTGCTGGAGCTTGTGCGGCAGAAGAGCGCCGACCGCGTGCAGCCGGTCACCGGACGCAAGCTGTACTATATCAGCGCCGAATTTCTCATCGGTAAGCTGTTGTCCAACAACCTCATCAATCTGGGTCTGTACGAGGAAGCCCGCGATGCACTGGCGGCAGCCGGAAAGCGCCTGTCGGACATTGAAGAGGTCGAGCCGGAACCCTCTCTGGGCAATGGCGGTCTGGGCCGTCTGGCGGCCTGCTTCCTGGATTCGCTCGCAACGCTGAATCTGCCCGGCGACGGCGTGGGCCTGCGGTATCACTTTGGCCTGTTCCATCAGTCCTTTGAGGACGGCGTCCAGAACGAAAAGCCCGACCCGTGGCTTACCGCCCACAGCTGGGCCGAAAAGACCGACATCACCTACCCGGTGGAGCTGGCAGGCAAGGCGTACACCGCCCGGCTGTACAAGCTGGCCGTTACCGGCTACGAGGGCCGCACCAACACCCTGAACCTGTTCGATTTGGACACCATCGACGAGAGCATCGTCCATGACGGCATCGCGTTCGACAAGACCGCCATCGACAAGAACCTGACCCTCTTCCTCTACCCGGACGATTCCGATGAGGCTGGCCGCCGTCTGCGGGTGTACCAGCAGTATCTGATGGTCTCTGCCGGTGCCCAGCTCATTCTGGCTGAGTGTGCGGCCCGCGGCTGCAATTACCACGATCTGGCCGACTACGCCGCCATCCAGATCAACGACACCCACCCCAGCATGGTCATCCCGGAGCTGATCCGTCTGCTGGGCGAGCGCGGCATCGAGTTTGAGGAGGCCGTGGAGATCGTCACCAAGACCTGCGCCTACACCAACCACACCATTCTGGCCGAGGCGCTGGAAAAGTGGCCCCGCGCCTATCTGGATGCCGTGGTGCCGCAGCTCATGCCCATCATCGAAAAGCTGGATGCTCTGGCCCGCACCCGCACCAAGGATGAGAGCCTTGCCATCATCGACAAGGACGACCGGGTGCACATGGCCCACATGGACATCCACTTCACCCACTCCACCAACGGCGTGGCAGCGCTGCACACTGAGATCCTGAAAAACTCCGAGCTGCACGGCTTCTATGAGCTGTACCCGGAAAAGTTCAACAACAAGACCAACGGCATCACCTTCCGCCGCTGGCTGCTGGAATGTGACCCGCGCCTGACCGCCACGCTGGAAAAGCACATCGGTTCCGGCTTCCGCAAGGACGCTGCCGAGTTGGAGAAGCTGCTGGCCTTCGCCGACGACGAAGCCGTGCTGGACGAGTTGACCGCCGTGAAAAAGACCAACAAGGCAGCGCTGGCAGACTGGCTGCTGCGCACCCAGAAGGTGGCAGTGAACCCCGATGCCATGTTCGATATCCAGTCCAAGCGGCTGCACGAGTATAAGCGTCAGCAGCTGAACCTGCTGTACCTCATCCATCAGTATTACGAGATCAAGGCAGGGCACCTGCCTGCCATGCCGCTGGTGAGCATCTTTGGTGCCAAGGCTGCTCCTGCCTACACCATTGCCAAGGACATCATCCATGCCCTGCTGACCCTCTCCAAGGTCATCGCCGCAGACCCGGAGGTGTCCAAGTGGCTGCAGGTGGTATTTGTGGAAAATTACAACGTCACCGCTGCCGAAAAGCTCATCCCTGCCTGTGACCTGTCTGAGCAGATCAGCCTTGCCTCCAAGGAGGCTTCCGGCACCGGCAACATGAAGTTCATGCTGAACGGCGCGCTGACCCTGGGCACTATGGACGGTGCCAACGTGGAGATCAGCCAGCAGGTGGGGGAAGAGAACATCTATATCTTCGGCCAGACCTCCGATCAGGTCATCCATCGCTATGCCGTCGGCGACTACGACCCGGCCCAGTGGGTGGAGGGCGATGCCAACATCCGCCGTGCCATCGAGTTCCTCACCGGGCCGGAGATGCTGGCTGCGGGTCATGCCGAAAATCTGACCCGCCTGCACGACGAACTGCTCCACAAGGACTGGTTCCAGACCCTGCCGGACTTCAACGCATACGTCGTGCGCAAGGGGCAGGCCCTCAGCGACTACGCCTGCGACCCCATGGGCTGGCGGCGCAAGTGCCTGGTGAACATCGCCAAAGCGGGCCTGTTCTCCTCCGACCGCACCATTGCCGAGTATGACCGCGACATCTGGCATCTTGGCAAGTGATGGAACCGGCCTGCTCTGCGGCTTTGCAGGATCCTGCTTTTTGAAGAAAACGAAAGATAGGGCTGTTGCACAAGGATAGAAGCCAGTGCAGCAGCCCTTTTTCTTGCTTTCTCGATGAGCCGTCAAAAATATATTTCTTGACTTTATGTAAGAAATGAAGTATTATACTCGTAAGAAACTAACTTACGAGTAT
>OIWL01002513.1_pt1 | contig 15071 bp, 12 predicted proteins | sample 1587561 | NCBI WGS metagenome assembly OIWL01 (sample SAMEA3888903, study PRJEB22519) | human gut metagenome | biome: human gut; feature: human-associated habitat; material: faeces | place: Denmark | collected 2010 | reverse complement strand
CCCCATCACCATGGACGGCAAGGCAGTGTTCCGCTTTGCGGTGGATGCCCTGCCCAAGTGCCTGCACACGGTGCTGGACGAGACCCGGCTGACCCTCGAGGATCTGTCGTGGGTGGTCTGCCATCAGGCCAACAGCCGCATCATCGACCACTGCATCAAGGCTCTGCAGGCCGACCCGGCAAAATTTTATAAGAACATGGATCGCCACGGCAACACCAGCGCCGCCAGCATTCCGGTCGCCCTCAACGAGCTGGCCGAGAGCGGGCAGCTGCCCCCGGGCAGACCGCTGGCCTGCATCGGCTTTGGCGGCGGCCTGACCTGGGGCGGCGCGATTTTTCAATACAAAGAGTAAAAATCATGTTCGGCAAACGGGCTCGCCCTCTCAGTCACCTTCGGTGACAGCTCCCCCAAAGTGGGAGCCTTTGGCAAAACCGAAAAGTTTACCGTACTGCCAAGGGCTCTCCCCTTGGGAGAGCTGTCGAGCAGAGCGAGACTGAGAGGGCGAGGACGCTTACCGATAGGATAAAACTATGAAACTTTTAAATGAAATTTTAGGCACAAAATACCCCATCATCCAGGGCGGCATGGCAAACATTGCCACCGGTGAGTTTGCCGCCGCCTGCTCCAATGCAGGTGCGCTGGGCATCATCGGTGCGGGCGGCATGAATGCCGACACCCTGCGCGAAAATATCCGCCGGTGCAAACAGCTCACAGACAAGCCCTTTGGCGTGAACATCATGCTGATGCACCCGCAGGCAGATGAGTTTGCCCAGATCGTTGTGGAAGAAGGAGTGCAGGTGGTCACCACCGGCGCAGGCAACCCGGGCAAATATGTTCCCATGTGGAAAGCGGCGGGCATCAAGGTGATTCCCGTGGTGGCTGCCGCCGTGCTGGCAAAGCATCTGGAAAAGCTGGGCATCGATGCCGTGATTGCCGAAGGGACCGAGAGCGGCGGCCATGTGGGCGAGATGGCCACCATGGCGCTGGTGCCGCAGGTGGTGGACGCAGTGGATCTGCCCGTCATTGCGGCGGGCGGCATTGCCGATGGCCGTCAGCTGGCAGCAGCCCTGGCGCTGGGTGCCTGCGGCGTGCAGGTGGGCACCTGCCTGCTGGTGAGCGAGGAGTGCCCCATCCACGAAAACTACAAGGCTGCCCTGCTCAATGCCAAGGACAGCGACACCATCGTGACCGGACGCATCGGCGGTTCCCCGGTCCGGGTGCTGAAAAACCGGATGAGCCGGGAATATGTCCGGCAGGAAAAGGCCGGTGCCGATAAGATGGAGCTGGAAAAGTACACCCTGGGCAGTCTGCGCCGGGCCGTGTTTGAAGGCGACACCTCCACCGGCAGTCTGATGGCCGGTCAGGTGGCCGGAATGCTCCACGAGGTGCGCCCTGTGGCGGACATTCTGGATGACCTGTGGAACGGCGGGAGGCAGCGTATCCACGCGCTGAGCGAGGAATGCTGACGCTCGGAAAGAAAACCCTGTCTGTGCCCATCCTGCAGGGCGGCATGGGCGTGGGCGTTTCTCTGGGCGGGCTGGCCGGGGCCGTGGCGGCCTGCGGCGGCATGGGGTGCATCTCCACCGCCGATGCAGGCTACCGGGAGCCGGACTTTGCCCGTGACCCGGCCAGCGCCAACCACCGCGCCCTGACCGCTGAGATCCGGAAGGCAAAGCAGATCGCAAACGGTGCCGGTATGGTGGCCATCAATGCAATGGTAGCCACGCAGGACTATGCCGCCGCCGTCCGCACCGCTGTGGAAGCGGGCGTGGACGCTGTGGTGTCCGGCGCTGGTCTGCCGCTGGAGCTGCCCGGCCTTGTGAACACGATGGAGGTCGCCATCGCGCCCATCGTTTCCAGCGGGCGGGCGGCAAAGCTCATCCTGCGCCGCTGGGCCAAGGAGTTCGGCCGCACCGCTGATTTTGTGGTCATTGAGGGCTGCAAGGCAGGCGGTCATCTCGGCTTTGCGGAGCAGGACCTGTTCTCCGGAACCTGCCAGACGCTGGATGAGATCCTGCCGGAGGTGCTGGCCGAGGTAAAGCCCTATGAGGCGCAGTTCGGCCACAGCATCCCCGTGTTTGTGGCGGGCGGCGTGTACACCGGGGCCGATCTGGCTCACTTTACCAGACTGGGTGCCGCAGGCGTTCAGCTTGCCACCCGCTTTATCACCACCTACGAGTGCGATGCATCCCAGGGGTACAAGGACGTTCTGCTGAATGCAGGTTCTGAGGATGTGCGCATCATCCACAGCCCGGTCGGGATGCCGGGCCGGGCGCTGAACACGCCGCTGGTGCAGGCCATGGCGGAGGGCAGACGCTTCCCGCCCCGGCACTGTGCCCGCTGCCTGAAGACCTGCGACCCTGTCAAGGTGCCCTACTGCATCACCCATGCACTGATCGAAGCGGTCAAGGGCAACCTGGAGGAAGGACTTTTCTTCTGCGGGGCCAATGTGGGCAGGCTGGACCGGATGTACACTGTCCGTGAGCTGATGGATGAACTTGTGACCGAATGGAGGCAAAACCGATGAAACTTGCCGTTTTGTATGCCGGCCAGGGTGCCCAGCACCCCGGCATGGGCAAAGAATTTTACGAAGCATCTTCCGCTTTCCGTGCCGCGTTCGACGCTGCAGACCTTCCGTTTGATCTGCACCGCGTCTGCTTCGACGACCCGGACGGCGTTCTGAATCAGACCGAATATACCCAGCCCTGCATGGTGGCCTTTGCCTGCGGCGTATCCGCCGTTCTGGCCGAGCAGGGGGTCAAGCCCGCTTATGTGGCCGGTCTCTCTCTGGGCGAATATTCCGCGCTGGAAGCCGCCGGTGTATTCACCGCCAAGCAGGCCATTGAGCTGGCAGCCTACCGCGGCAAAGCCATGGCCGACGCGGCCAGCGGCATCGACTGCGGCATGACCGCAGTGCTGAATCTCGACCGGGTTCCCCTTGCAGAATGCTGTGAGCAGGCATCCGCGCTGGGCTGTGTGCAGATCTGCAACTACAATTGCCCGGGCCAGCTGGTCATTGGCGGCGAAAAGGCCGCAGTGGACAAGGCTGCAGAGCTTGCAAAGCAGGCCGGTGCCCGCCGGTGCATCCCGCTCAAGGTGAGCGGCCCGTTCCACACCCGTCTGATGGCTCCCGCCGGAGATGCACTGGCAAAGCGCTTTGCCGCCGAACCCTTTGGCGAGATGAGCGTTCCGGTGCTGTTCAACTGCCTGGGCCGCGAAAAAGCTGCGGAGGACAGCATCCCGGCCCTGCTGGTCCGGCAGGTGCAGAGCAGTGTCTACATGGAGGACACCCTGCACCGTCTGGGTGAGCTGGGTGTGGATCACATTCTGGAGGTCGGCCCCGGCAATGCGCTCTCTGGCTTTGTGAAAAAGACCCTGCCCGGTGTGACTTGTGTGTCGGTGGAGACCCCGGCGCAGCTGGACACCGTTCTGAACGCATGGAAGGAAGAACAATGAACGAAGAAACCATCATCCGTACCGCCGTTGTGACCGGCGGAAGCCGGGGAATCGGCCGGGCCGTGTGCGTACAGCTTGCCCGGCAGGGCTGCCATGTGGTGGTCAACTACTGCCACGGCGAAGCGGCCGCCGCTGAGACCGTGTCTCTCTGCAGGGCCGAGGGCGCGCAGGCTGTGGCCGTGCAGGCCGATGTTTCCACCGCCGAGGGCTGCAAAAAGCTCTTTGAGGAAGCGGTGAACGCCTTTGGCCGGGTGGATATCCTTGTGAACAATGCAGGCATCACCCGGGACAACCTGATCCTGCGCATGTCCGAAGCAGACTTTGATGCTGTGCTGGACGCAAACCTCAAGGGTGCGTTCCTCTGCTGCAAGGAAGCGGCCCGCCGGATGGTGCGCCAGCGCTGGGGCCGGATCATCAATCTGAGCAGCGTCGTTGCCCTGCGGGGCAATGCAGGCCAGACGAATTACGCCGCCAGCAAGGCCGGGCTCATCGGCCTGACCAAAAGCCTGGCCCGGGAGCTGGCCAGCCGCAATGTGACAGTAAACGCTGTTGCGCCTGGCTTTATTGAAACTGATATGACCGCCGCCCTGCCGGAGGCTGTCCGCACCGAAATGGCAAAGGACATCCCGGCAGGCCGCGCAGGCCAGCCGGAGGACGTGGCAAACGCGGTGGCGTTTTTTGCCGCAGAACAAAGCAGCTATCTCACCGGGCAGGTGCTCTGTGTGGACGGCGGCATGGCAATGTAAAGGAGAACCCTTATGGATAAACGCAGAGTTGTGATCACCGGCCTTGGTACAGTGAACCCGCTGGGCAACAATGTGGCTGACAGCTGGGCAGCAGCCCGTGCCGGTAAATGCGGCATCGGCCCCATCACTCAGTTCGATACCACCGACTTCAAGTGCAAGCTGGCCGGTGAGGTAAAGGATTTTGACCCCGAGACCGTGGTGGACAAAAAGGAAGTCCGCAAGATGGCGCGCTTCACCCTGCTGGCACTGGGCGCTGCCGCCGAAGCCATTGCAGACAGCGGCATCGATACGGAAGCCGAGGGCAAAAACATCGGAGTCATCCTGTCCAGCGGCATCGGCGGTCTGCCCACCATTGAGGAGCAGCACGCCCGCGGCGAGGAAAAGGGCATGGAAAAGGTAAGCCCCTACTTTGTGCCCATGGCCATTGCCAACATGGCAGCAGCGCAGGTGGCTATCCGCTTCGGCCTGAAGGGGATGTGCACCTGCCCGGTCACGGCCTGCGCCGGCGGTACCAACGCCGTGGGCGACGCCTTCCACCGCATCCGGGACGGTTACGAGCCGGTGATGGTCTGCGGCGGTGCGGAAAGCTGCATCAGCCCCTTGGGCATCGGCGGCTTTACCAGCATGAAGGCGCTTTCCACCGCCACCGACCCGGACGCTGCCAGCCTGCCCTTTGATGCCCGCCGCGGCGGCTTTGTCATGGGCGAGGGCAGCGGTGTGCTGGTGCTGGAGGAGCTGGAACACGCAAAGGCGCGCGGCGCACACATCTACGCCGAGGTGGTGGGCTACGGTGCCAACTGCGATGCCTACCACTTTACCGCACCGGCTCCCGGCGGCATGGGCGCCATCGACTGCATGAAGCTGACCTTGGCAGATGCGGATATCGCACCGGAGCAGGTGGACCATATCAACGCCCACGGCACCGGCACCCACATGAACGATGCCTGCGAGACTGCCGCCATTCACGCCGTGTTCGGCGCACACGCAAAGGAGATGACCGTGGTCAGCACCAAGAGCATGACCGGTCATCTGCTGGGCGGTGCGGGCGGCATTGAGGCCGTGTTCACCGCGCTGGCGCTGCGGGATCAGTTCGCCCCGCCCACCATCCACTACGCCCAGCCCGACCCGGAGTGTGATCTGGACTATGTGCCCAACACCGGGCGGCAGCAGGAGATGCAGTACGCACTGAGCAACAGCTTGGGCTTTGGCGGTCACAACGCCTGCATCGCCCTGCGCAGATGGGAGGGCTGACCCGTGGCAGAACCCCGTACCGTGCGTGAAAACGCCAACACCCTGAGCAGCGTGCAGATCGCGGAGATCTTGCCCCACCGCTACCCCTTTGCCCTCGTGGACCGCATTCTGGACTACGAGCCGGGGCAGTGGGCCATCGGCCGCAAGTGCGTCACCCGCAACGAGGAGTTTTTCAACGGCCACTTCCCGGCACAGCCGGTCATGCCCGGCGTACTGCTGCTGGAAGCGCTGGCACAGACCGGCGCTGTGGCAGCGCTGAGCCTGCCGGAAAACAAGGGCAAGCTGGCGCTGTTCGGCGGCATCAAGAGTGCCCGCTTCCGCAGGCAGGTCGTCCCCGGGGACGTGCTCACCCTGCACTGTGAACTGGTGCAGCAGCACGGCGCTGTGGGCGTAGGCAAGGCTTCGGCATGGGTGGACGGCAAGTGCGCCGTCACCGCAGAGCTGACCTTTGTGCTGACCGAAGCAGCAGAATAAAATGAATGAAAAAGAGATAGGCGATCCCTTTCGGGAAAGCCTATCTCTTTTTTGTGTCTGTTCCGGTCGGTTTACTCTGCGGCAGCTGTCCCGGCGTCTGCTTCAGCAGTGGGGGCAGACTCTGCCGTGGCGGTTTCTGTTGGGGCGGTCGCTGCCTGTTCCTTCTCCATCCACTCCCGCACGCGGTCGGGGCGGTTGGTGATGTAGGCATCGGCGCTGGTGCGCAGCAGGCTGCGGACGGAATCTTCCGTGTCCACCGTCCACAAAGACACCTTGATGCCCATCTCGTGCAGTTTGTCAATGAAACCGGCGTTTTTGTAGGCGGTGTGGTACTCACAGCTGACCCACTCCGGCACAAAGTCCAGACTGCTGATATAGGCGGGCAGATCCCGTTGCGACAACAGGTTTTTATAGATCTCGTTCAGGCTCTCGCCGGGAAAGTTTGCCCGCAGCATACTTACCTTATCGCTCATCCAGCGGGTCATCCAGCTGCAATTTTCCTCGTCTGCTGCGCTCTCCGGCAGGGCAGCGTCCATGGCATCCATGTCGTCTATGCCGTTGGTCAGTCCCAGATCCTTCCAGATGATGGGCGGCGGCAGCAGCATGCTTTCCAGCTCGCCGTATACCAGTGCACCCACCCGCAGTTCGGGCAGCAGCTGCTTTGCCTGCCGCAGCAGCGCGTGGTTGAAGGAAACAAGGATCACCTGTTCTACCATCTCGGTCTGCTGCAGCACCTCCAGCACCCGGGGCACAAAGTCCGGGTCGTTGTCCATGGTGGATTTCAGTTCCAGATGCACGGTGCATCCCGGCATCTGCCTGCACAGTTCCATGGCCTCCTGCAGGGTGGCGATCTTCTCGTCCTGAAAGATGGCGTCCTTCCAGCTGCCAAAATCCAGTTCCTTTAAATCGCCCATGGTCATATCGTAGATCTTGCCGGAAATATCCGTGTGCAGATCGATCATATAGTCGTGGTGGATCACAAGCCCGGCGTCAATGGTCTGCTGTACGTCCATCTCTACGCCGTCCGCGCCAATCTCCATGGCTTTTTTAAAGGCAGTCAGGGTGTTTTCCGGTGCAAGATAGGAAGCACCGCGGTGTGCAATGATTTGTGGTGTCATAAATTTTCTCCGTTATCGGTTCGTCCTCACACGTTTACGCCCCGGCGCTGCCATACCGCAAACAGTGCCGGGGCGCTTGCTCAGGTCAGGTCCTCGCCGTCTGAAGCGATGACCTTTTTATACCAGTAAAAACTGTCCTTCCGGCTGCGGGCAAGGGTGCCGTTGCCGTCGTTGTCCTTGTCCACATAGATAAAGCCGTACCGCTTTTTCATCTCGCCGGTGGAGGCGCTCACAAGGTCGATGGGACCCCATGTGGTGTAGCCCATCAGCGGCAGACCATCCTCATTGACGGCCTTTTCCATCTCCTCGATGTGCGCCCGCAGGTAGTCGATGCGGTAGCTGTCGTGGATGGAGCCGTCCGGCTCTACGGTATCCACCGCACCCAGACCGTTCTCCACGATGAACATAGGCTTTTCGTACCGGTCGTAAATGGTGTTCAGGGTCACCCGCAGACCCACCGGGTCGATGGCCCAGCCCCACTCGCTGACTTTCAGGTAGGGGTTCTTCACCGATGCAGACACGGCGTTGCCTTCCGCATTCTCTGCCGCCATCAGCTCCTTATCCACCGTGATGCAGCGGCTGGAATAGTAGCTGAAGGATACAAAATCCACCGTGCCCTCCCGCAGCGTGCGGTCGTCCTCGGACTGTGTGTGCAGCTGCACCCCGGCGCGCTCCATCCGCTTTTTAGCCCACACGGGGTAAGCGCCGCGCACCTGTACGTCAGTAAAGAAGTAGTTGTCCCGGTCTGCCTCCTGCGCCGCCCGCACATCCTCCGGGGCGCAGGTGCGGGGGTAGAACTGACCCGCCGCCAGCATACAGCCCACCATAGCGTCCGGCATTTTTTCGTGCGCCAGCTTTACCGCCTTTGCGCTGGCCACCAGCTCGTGATGGGCGGCCTGATACTTGACCTGCTCCACATTCTCGCCGGGGTGGAATACCAGCCCGGCGCCGGTAAAGGACAGGTGCAGCAGCATGTTGATTTCATTAAAGGTGAGCCAGTACTTCACCTTGCCCTTGAAGCGGTCGAACAGCACCTCGCAGTAGTGGACATAGGCGTCCACCATGCGGCGGTCTTTCCAGCCGCCGTATTTTTTGATGAGGGCAATGGGAGTGTCAAAGTGGCAGATGGTGACCAGCGGCTCAATGCCGTACTTATGGCACTCGTCAAAAATGCTGTCGTAGAAGGCCAGTCCTGCCTCGTTGGGCTGAGCATCGTCGCCGTTGGGCAGGATGCGGGTCCATGCAATGGACAGCCGGAAGCACTTGAAGCCCATCTCTGCAAACAGGGCGATATCCTCTTTATAATGGTGATACAGGTCAATGGCCTCGTGGCTGGGGTAGAAATGTGCGTCATCGCAGCCCAGCATTTCCATATAGCCCGTTGCCACCGGAAAACGGTCCGGGCCGAAGGGGGTCACGTCCACCGTTGCCAGACCCTTGCCGTCTGCCTGCCATGCACCCTCGCACTGGTTGGCGGCGGTAGCGCCGCCCCACAAAAAGCCCTTGGGAAATTTGCCCATACTCTTTACCTCCTTGTTTACTTTTGCGCCCCTGCGGAGCGCAGATATACGCATACTACTATGATACCGCAACCGGCGGCGCTTGTCCATGACTGCATTTTGCAAAGGTGCGTGCATTTGGGGATAAAGTACGACTTTTATCGTCAAAACGCCGAAATTTCCTACTGTTTTTTGCGCACTTTTCACGATAAAAACACAAAACTTGCCTGTTTTTCTTTTATTCTGTTCCTTTTAAACCGCGCGGCAGTATGGTAGAATAATAGGGTAAGAACTGCGCTGCGCTGCTGCGCTGCTGAGAACATGGAAAAATGGAGTGTTTGATTATGACTGAGTTCAAACCCATCAAAGAAGGCAAAGTCCGCGAGATCTACGACAATGGCGACAGCCTGATCATGGTTGCCACCGACCGCATTTCTGCGTTTGACGTCATCCTGAAAAACAAGGTCACCAAAAAGGGCACCGTGCTCACCCAGATGAGCAAGTTCTGGTTCGATTACACCCGCGATCTGCTGCCCAACCACATGTTGAGCGTGGATGTGCAGGATATGCCGGAGTTCTTCCGCCAGCCCCAGTTCACCGGCAACAGCATGATGTGCCGCAAGCTGACCATGCTGCCCATCGAGTGCATCGTGCGCGGCTACATCACCGGCAGCGGCTGGGCCAGCTACCAAAAGACCGGCAAGGTGTGCGGCATCCAGCTGCCCGAGGGCCTGCAGGAGTCCGATAAGCTGCCCGAGCCCATCTACACCCCCTCCACCAAGGCAGAGATCGGTGACCACGACGAGAACATCTCCTACGAGCAGAGCATCGACGTGCTGGAGAAGAAGTTCCCCGGCCACGGTCTGGAGTACGCCACCAAGCTGCGGGACTACACCATTGCCCTGTACAAGAAGTGCGCCGAGTATGCACTGTCCCGCGGCATCATCATTGCCGACACCAAGTTCGAGTTTGGTCTGGACGAGGACGGCAACGTGGTGCTGGGCGATGAGATGCTGACCCCGGACTCCTCCCGCTTCTGGCCGCTGGAGGGCTACGAGCCGGGTCACGGCCAGCCCTCCTTCGACAAGCAGTTCGTCCGCGACTGGCTGAAGGCCAACCCCGACAGCAACTACGACCTGCCGCAGGATGTCATTGACAAGACCATTGCCAAGTATCTGGAGGCCTATGAGCTGCTGACCGGCAAAAAGCTGTAAGCGTATCCCGTATCCATAAAAACCAAGGCTGCTGCGGAAAATTTTCCGCAGCGGCCTTTTTTGCGCCCCGCCCTCTTGACAAGGGGCGGGGAGATGGGTAATATATGTATCGCATCAAACAGTTTCACATCGAACAACTTGAATAGAGGAAACCATTATGTGTACACAGCACCCTATTGAAGAGCCCTGCAAGCTGGACCCGCCGTGGGAAGGGCCGCAGGTCATCCCCGCCCAGCTGCACCGGGTGGATAACCTGATCTTCCGCAGGCTGAACCAGTTTTCCCGCGCCAACGGGGTAGAGCAGACCACCCCCATGCACGGGTGGATCATTGAGTATCTCTACCGCCACCGGGACGAGCCGGTGTTCCAGCGGGACATCGAGCGGGAATTTTCCATCACCCGCTCCACGGTGACGAACATTTTGCAGCTGATGGAGCGCAAGGGCTACATCCAGCGGCTGAGCGTACCGCAGGATGCCCGGCTCAAGCAGCTGGTTTTGACCGAGGAGGGCATCCAACGGCACGAAAAGACCCTGCTGTCCTTCCACCAGACCGACGACTATGTGGCCGGACTGCTGACCGAGGAGGAGAACGCAGAACTGCTGCGGCTGCTGAACAAGCTGCGGGAAGCACTGAAATAACGATCTTTTCCGTCAAAGCGCCGAAAAAGGACTTGTTAAATTAGCAATTATGAACATTTTACGAAACGTCTTGACATTTAAATTGTTATGTATAAAATTGTTTTGTACCAAACAAATAAATTCAACAGGAGGGAACTCAGATGATCAAAAAGCTTGTGTCGCATCTGGGCGAGTATAAAGCCGCCTCGATCAAGACACCGCTCTTTGCTGCGCTGGAAGCCATTATGGATGTGCTGCTGCCCACCATCATGGCCTTTATCATCGACCAGGGCATTGAAAAGGGCGATATGAACGCCATCATCCGCTACGGCCTGCTTACCTTTCTGGTGGCAGCCATTGCGCTGGTGCTGGGCGTGCTGGCGGGCAAGTACGCCGCCGAGGCATCCACCGGCTTTGCCGGAAATCTGCGCGATGCCATGTATGAAAACATCCAGCATTACTCTTTTTCCAACATCGACAAATTCTCCACGGCAGGTCTTGTCACCCGCATGACCACCGACGTGACCAACGTGCAGAACGCTTTCCAGATGATCCTGCGCATGTGCGTGCGCGCCCCGGTGCATCTGGTGTTTGCAATGTTCATGGCTGTGATCATCGGCGGCCCGCTGTCGCTGGTGTTCGTGGTGGCGGTGGCCTTTCTGGTGGCGGTGCTGGCTGCCATCATGATCCCTACCTTCCACATCTTTGACCGTGTGTTCAAGAACTACGATAACCTCAACGCCTCGGTGCAGGAGAATGTCTCTGCCATCCGCGTGGTCAAGAGCTTCGTGCGCGAGGGCTTCGAGAACGAAAAATATACTGCTGCCTGCGAGAGCCTGTACAAGCAGTTCGTCAACGCGGAAAGCCGCCTGAGCTTCAATAACCCCGCCATGCTGGTGGCGGTGTACGGCTGCAACATCGCGCTGAGCTGGTTCGGCGCAAAATATGTGCTGCACGGTGCTATTACCACCGGCCAGCTGAACGCCCTGTTCGGATATATCATGAACATCCTTATGGCACTGATGATGCTGAGCACGGCCTTTGTCATGATCGCTATGTCCGCCGCCTCTGCCAAGCGTATCGTGGAGGTGCTGGACGAGCACACCGACCTGCCCCCGGCAAAGCAGCCGGTGCAGCAGGTGGCAGACGGCAGCATCCAGTTTGACCACGTTACCTTCAAGTATAAGCACGGCAGCGGCCAGCCGGTGTTGAACGATATCAGCTTTACCATCCAGCCCGGCGAGACGCTGGGCATCATCGGCGGCACCGGCAGTGCAAAGTCCAGTCTGGTGCAGCTGATCCCCCGCCTGTACGATGCCGAGAGCGGCACCGTGCGGGTAGGCGGCGTGGACGTGCGGGATTATAACCTTGATGTTCTGCGCCGCGAGGTCTCCATGGTGCTGCAGAAGAATGTGCTGTTCAGCGGTACTATTCTGGATAACCTGCGCTGGGGCGATGCCAACGCCACCGAGGAAGAGTGCATCCGCATGGCAAAACTGGCCTGCGCGGATGAGTTCATCCAGCGCTTCCCGGATAAGTACAATACATGGATCGAGCAGGGCGGCTCCAACGTGTCCGGCGGCCAGAAGCAGCGCCTGACCATCGCCCGCGCCCTGCTGCGCAAGCCGAAGATCCTGATCCTCGATGACTCCACCAGCGCCGTGGATACCGCCACCGACGCAAAGATCCGGAAGGCGTTCCGGGAGGAGATCCCCGGCACCACCAAGATCATCATCGCACAGCGCATCTCCTCGGTGCAGGATGCCGACCGCATCCTTGTGCTGGACAATGGCCAGATCAACGGTCTGGGCACCCACGAGGAGCTGCTGAAGACCAACACGATCTATCAGGAAGTCTACAACAGCCAGACACAGGGCGGCAGCGGCGACTTCGACAAGCAGGGAGGTGAGCAGTAATGGCAGAACAGAAAGCAAAGGTCGTCCACGGCCCCGGCCCCCGCGGCATGGGAGGCCCGCGTCCGAAGGTCGAAAACCCGGGCAGACTGCTCAAGCGCATCATGGCAGAGGTCTTCCGGCACTATCTGCCCCACTGCATCCTCGTGCTCATCTGCATCGTGGTCAGCGCACTGGCCAACGTGCAGGCCAGCCTGTTCCTCCAGACCCTCATCGACGACTATATCATCCCCATGACCCAGCAGCAGGACCCCAGCTTTGCGCCGCTGGCCGGTGCACTGATGCGGGTGGGCTGCATCTATGTGGTGGGCATCCTCGCCGCATGGCTCAATGCCCGCATCATGGTCAACGTCACGCAGGGCACCCTGCGCAATCTGCGCATCCAGCTCTTCACCCACATGGAGAGCCTGCCCATCCGCTACTTTGACACCCATCCCCACGGCGACATCATGTCTGTCTACACCAACGACGTGGATACCCTCCGTCAGATGCTCAGCCAGAGCATCCCCCAGCTGGTATCCAGCGCCATCACCATCGTTTCCGTCTTTGCCAGCATGTGTATGCTGAGCTGGCAGCTCACCATCGTCACCATGCTGATGGTGGCCCTGATGATGTTCTGCTCCAAGAAGATCACCCAGCAGAGCGGCAAGTTCTTCATCGCCCAGCAGCGCGACCTCGGCAAGGTGAACGGCTACATCGAAGAGATGATGGAAGGCCAGAAGGTCGTCAAGGTCTTTACCCACGAGCAGAAGACCCTCGAGGGCTTCCGCGAGCTGAACGATAAGCTCAAGGACAGCGCCAAGCAGGCCAACAGCTTTGCCAACATCATCATGCCCGTCACTGCCCAGCTGGGCAACATCAGCTATGCCATCTGCGCTCTGGCGGGCGCAGCCATGGCCGTCAGCGGCGTCGGCAGCGTGACGCTGGGCACCGTCATGGCCTTCCTCGCCCTGAACAAGAGCTTCAATATGCCCATCAGTCAGGTATCCATGCAGGCCAACAGTATCATCATGGCGCTGGCCGGTGCAGAGCGCATCTTCAAGATGATGGATGAACCCAGCGAGGCCGACGAGGGCTATGTCACCCTTGTCAACGCCAAGTATGATAAGGACGACGCCCTCGTGGAGACCAGCGAACGCACCGGTATCTGGGCGTGGAAGCACCCCCACCACGACGGCACCACCACTTACCACAAGCTGGAGGGCGACATCACCTTCACCGACGTCGATTTCGGCTATCTGCCGGACAAGACTGTCCTCCATGACATCAACCTCTATGGCCGTCCGGGCCAGAAGATCGCCTTTGTCGGCTCCACCGGTGCCGGCAAGACCACCATCACCAACCTGATCAACCGCTTCTACGATATTCAGGATGGCAAGATCCGCTACGACGGCATCAACATCCACAAGATCAAAAAGTCCGATCTGCGCCGTTCGCTGGGCATCGTGCTGCAGGACACGCACCTGTTCACCGGTACGGTGATGGAGAACATCCGCTACGGCCGCCTGGAGGCCACCGATGAGGAGTGCATCGCCGCCGCCAAGCTGGCCAACGCCGACGGCTTTATCAAGCGTCTGCCGGAGGGCTACAACACCCTGCTGACCGGAGACGGTGCCAACCTGTCCCAGGGCCAGCGGCAGCTGCTGGCCATTGCCCGGGCTGCTGTGGCAGACCCCCCGGTGCTGATTTTGGACGAGGCTACCTCCTCCATTGATACCCGTACCGAGGCTCTGGTGCAGCAGGGCATGGACGGCCTGATGTATGGCCGCACCAGCTTTGTCATTGCCCACCGCCTGTCCACCGTTGTGAATGCCGACCGTATTTTTGTATTGAAGGACGGTCATCTGACAGAAGACGGGACTTTCGCGGAGCTTTCCAAGGGTGAGCAGAGTCTGTTCGGAACGATGTGGAGAGACTACCAGCAGTCTGTCCAATGGAAAGTGGCAAAGGAGGCTTAAACGATGATCAAATACCTACAAAGGCGTTATACAGTACCTCATCCACGCTTGCTTTGGACGCCTGCGTCATGCGGCGGCGGGTGTAGGTGGAAAGGGCTTCGAGATAGCGGCGGGAGCCCTCCGCATACAGCACACCCAACGCAAGGGAGGATTTGCCGGAACCAGACACCCCGGCAATACCCACGATTTTCCCCAGCGGAATATCGACGTCTATATTTTTTAGATTGTGGACTTTCGCTCCGCGAATCAGCATTTTATCAATCACGGTTCATCCCTCTGCTTTCTGCCGTTTTGGAATCAAATTACATTTCAAGCTGCGCCTTTGTGCGCGGCAATTTTTCCGCACAGCAATCGGCGCAGTCTTTTTTCCTCTTGAAGCAGCTTTCCTGCTGCCATATTGTTTATAGTAGCACATGAACTTAACTTTAAGTCAAGCGCTTTCTGATGTTTTTAGAGAAGCGCGATGTATACGATCGAACAGGTACAGAGTTATTTGACTTACCCACGCTGTATCTTGGCTGTCATTATATTGGGTCACACAAAGCCCCGTGGAAACCAATGTCGGGGCCGATGAAAAAACGTGAAGCCTGACGATTTTACGGATTTTTTATATGTCAGCAGAATTTTTTCTTGCGCGGACACATAATGCATGCTATTATAAAAGTGTAATCGCAAGTAAATTATAAGGAGGCAGTGATTTGCCGAAAGGAAAACTGTTAAACGGTCTGGTGACGCAGCAAAAGGTATTGCGGGCAGCGGTGACGTTGTTCCTGGAAAAGGGCTACACCAGAACTACAACCGGAGAGATCGCAAAGGCGGCGGG
>OIWL01002511.1_pt1 | contig 15075 bp, 9 predicted proteins | sample 1587561 | NCBI WGS metagenome assembly OIWL01 (sample SAMEA3888903, study PRJEB22519) | human gut metagenome | biome: human gut; feature: human-associated habitat; material: faeces | place: Denmark | collected 2010 | reverse complement strand
CTACCTGCTGAGCTAGCGAATCAATCCTTATTGCTGTTAAGCGGGTGCAAAGATAGAGGGATTTTTTTAACTGCCAAAGGAAATCTAATATTTTTTCTTATCTTTGTACCAAATTACATTTTACACATTATTATATAATATGGCAACAGTAGACGATAAAAAGATTATTTTCTCAATGGTGGGAGTGAGTAAATCCTTCCAGAATAACAAACAGGTATTAAAAAATATTTATCTGTCCTTTTTCTATGGAGCAAAGATTGGTATCATTGGTCTCAATGGATCGGGTAAATCGACTTTGCTGAAGATTATTGCCGGACTGGAAAAATCCTATCAAGGTGAAGTAGTCTTTTCACCGGGGTATTCGGTTGGTTATCTGGCTCAGGAACCTTATCTGGATAATACGAAAACGGTGAAAGAAATCGTAATGGAAGGGGTACAACCCATTGTTGATGCGCTGAACGAATATGAAGAGATCAACCAGAAGTTTGGTTTGCCTGAGTATTATGAAGACCAGGATAAAATGGATCTGCTCTTTGCCCGTCAGGGAGAATTACAGGATATTATTGATGCTACTGATGCCTGGAATCTGGATAGTAAGTTGGAACGTGCTATGGATGCTCTTCGTTGTCCCCCAGAAGATCAATTAGTGGAAAATCTGTCAGGTGGTGAACGCCGTCGTGTAGCACTTTGTCGTCTGTTGCTACAGAAGCCAGATATCCTTCTCCTTGATGAGCCTACCAACCACCTTGATGCTGAGTCTATCGATTGGCTTGAACAGCACTTGCAACAATATGAGGGTACGGTAATTGCCGTAACGCATGACCGTTACTTCCTTGATCATGTAGCCGGATGGATTCTTGAATTGGACCGTGGTGAAGGTATTCCTTGGAAAGGTAACTACTCTAGCTGGCTCGAGCAGAAGACCAAACGTATGGAGATGGAAGAGAAAACTGCAAGCAAACGTCGTAAAACACTTGAGCGTGAGCTGGATTGGGTACGTATGGCTCCTAAAGCCCGTCAGGCTAAAGGTAAAGCTCGTCTGAATTCTTATGATAAGCTGCTGAATGAGGATGTAAAAGAGAAAGAAGAGAAACTTGAGATATTCATTCCCAATGGTCCTCGTTTGGGAAATAAGGTGATCGAAGCCAAACATGTGGCAAAGGCTTATGGTGATAAGTTACTCTTTGATGATCTTAATTTCATGCTTCCTCCTAATGGTATTGTAGGTATTATCGGTCCTAATGGTGCAGGTAAGACAACCCTTTTCCGTCTGATAATGGGGCTTGATGCCGTGGATAAAGGTGAGTTTGAAGTAGGAGAGACTGTCAAGGTAGCCTATGTAGACCAGCAGCATAAAGATATTGATCCTAATAAAACCGTTTACCAGGTTATTTCCGGTGGTACGGAATTGATTCGTATGGGGGGGCGTGATATCAATGCGCGTGCTTATCTTTCACGTTTTAACTTCTCTGGTGCTGATCAGGAAAAACTTTGTGGAATGCTTTCAGGTGGTGAACGTAATCGTCTGCACCTTGCTATTGCATTGAAAGAAGAGGGTAATGTACTTCTTCTCGATGAACCTACCAATGATATTGATGTGAATACGCTTCGTGCACTTGAAGAAGGCCTTGAAGACTTTGCAGGATGTGCCGTTGTTATTTCGCATGACCGTTGGTTTCTCGATCGTATCTGTACTCACATTCTTGCTTTTGAAGGAGATTCAAATGTGTTCTATTTTGAAGGTTCATATTCGGAGTATGAAGAGAATAAACAGAAGCGATTAGGCAATGAAGAACCCAAACGTGTTCGTTATAGAAAGCTCGTTAATGACTGATATTTATGATATTCTGAAAGCTTTCTAAAGCTTTCAGTTTCAAATGGGAAGCTCCGTAGTTTTACTGCGGAGCTTCTCGTGTTTTATAATGCAATAAAATGTTTGTTACTCTTAAAAAACGACATGAAAATGTAATGTGATTTTAAATCTTATTAATTATATTTGCACTTCAAAACATTTATTAATTAACAAATTCTATTAACTAACAAACAGAATTTATGAGAAGACATCTAATTCATTTCCTGCTGGTTGCAATACTGACAGTTTGCTCTGCTGCTACTGCCTTTGCACAGACTACAGTGAAAGGTCAAGTTGTTGATGCGGAAACCGGTGATCCATTGATTGGTGCAGCCGTTATGGCGGAAGGTACTTCACAAGGAACTGTTACCGATCTTGATGGTAAATTTGCCTTAAGTATCGCTCCCAATGCAACATTGCTATTTAAGTATGTTGGTTTCAAAGACCTGAAAAAGAAAGTAATACAGAAGGGAGCTTCTGTGGATTTAGGTATTGTAAAGTTAGAACAGGAAGCTGTGATGTTGAATGACGTAACAATTACTTCATCTATTGCCATTTCACGTAAAACTCCGGTGGCAGTATCTACTGTTGATCCGGTATTTATCTCAGAGAAGTTGGGTACACAAGAGTTTCCGGAAATATTGAAATCTACTCCGGGTGTATATGCTTCCAAAGACAATGGTGGCTTTGGTGAATCTCGTGTGACCGTACGTGGTTTCGGTACTTCCAATGTGGGAGTGATGATTAATGGTGTCCCTATGAATGATATGGAATGGGGAGGTATTTATTGGTCCAACTGGGCAGGTTTGTCAGATGTAACGCGCTCTATGCAGGTACAAAGAGGATTGGGTGCATCCAAACTTTCTTCTCCGTCTGTAGGTGGTTCTATCAATGTTATAACGAATTCTACTGATGCACAAAAAGGTGGGACGCTATCCTATGGTGTTGGTAATGACGGATATAACAAAGTATTGTTTAGCCTTTCTTCCGGATTGACAAAAGACGGTTGGGCTTTTTCTGTCTTAGGTTCTAAAACATGGGGTGACGGATACATTCAAGGATGTGAATTTGAGGCATACTCCTGGTTTGTTAATATATCCAAGCGTATTGGTGACAGCCACTCTTTGTCATTGACTGCAACCGGTGCACCTCAAACTCATAATAAACGTTATGATGAGTTGACCATCGAAGAATGGGATAAGCAAAAGAAAGTAAACAAAGGCTTAGGTTATCGTTATAATGCTGCTTTCGGATATGATATTAATGGTAAGGGCATGACTGGTACCAGTTATAACTCTTATCACAAACCACAGATTTCTTTAAATCATGTATGGGATATCGACCGTAAGTCAAGCCTTTCTTCTTCTGTGTATATGTCTATTGGTGACGGTTTCGGATATAGAGGTGTAGGTAACACAGGTAGTCTGTATGGAGCTACAGCCGGTATTCCTAATACAACCTATCGTAGAATAGACGGAACGATGGATTATGCTGCTATAATGGAGCAAAATGCAGCTTCTGACAATGGTAGTAAAGTTGCTTTAGCCAAAAATATGAATACCCATCTTTGGTATGGACTTCTATCTACTTATACCAATCAGGTCAATGATTACCTGAATTTGCAGGGTGGTATCGATCTTCGTTATTACAATGGAGGCCACAAAGCTGAGATTGTAGATTTGATGGGAGGTGATTTTGTAGTCGATCCTGACAGAAAAAATGTTGGATATAAAAAGGATGATACAGCTTGGCAAAATGAACGTCTGGGTGTAGGTGATGTTGTTTATCGTAACTTTGATAGCTATATTGCACAATATGGTGCATTTGGTCAGGCTGAGTATTCTCAGGATAAACTTTCTGTTATCGTATCCGGAAATGTAAATGCAGCTTCAAACTGGCGTAAAGGTTATTTCTATACAGACAATGAAAAGTCTGCAACGAAGACTAAGGTCGGCTATGGAGTCAAAGGTGGTGTAAACTATAATATCGATAGTCATCATAACGTATTTGCCAATGTAGGTTATTATTCTCGTACTCCGTACTTCTCGGGTGGTATCTTCCTTAACTCTCAAACAAGTAATGCGCTCAATCCTAATTGTAAGAATGAAGGTGTATTCTCTTTTGAATTAGGTTATGGATTCGTTTCTCCTATTTTTTCTGCCAATTTGAATCTTTATCGTACAACTTGGGATGACCGTACTATCCAAAAACGCTTGTCGGTATCCCAAGAAAGTTCTTATGTGTACCTGAATGGTGTGGGTGAATTGCATCAAGGTATTGAACTGGACTTCATTTTGCGTCCTGTTCGTTCGTTGACAATCAATGGTATGTTCTCTTTCGGTGATTGGACGATGACAAAAGATAATGTACTTGGATATATGTATGACGGACAGGGACAAGCTGTTGACAAAAGTATGAAACCTGTAGCTCCTGGTTCGGAAGAACATGCACGCTTGCTTATGAATACAAAAGGCGTTAAGATTGGTAATGCTGCTCAGACAACAGCGTCTTTGGATGTAAATTATGAGATACTGAAAGGGCTTCGTGTTTTTGTCGGTGGATTATTTAATGGTCGCAACTACTCAGAATATGATATTGCAGGTCTGATTACTACCAGCACTTTGAATGGAGATCCGGTAGATGTAGCACAACCATGGCGCATACCTTCTTCTTTTACTTTTGATGCAGGGGTTAGCTATAAGTTTAAGATTGCCGGTATTGATGCAACCTGGACTGCTAATTGCAACAATTTGCTAAATGAACAGTATATTACTGATGCTACAGACAATGGTGCCAAAACCGGTGGTCACGGATGGAAAGATGCAACTGTGTTCTATGGCTTCGGACGTACTTGGTCTATGGGTATGAAGATTAGATTCTAATTTTATGATAATAAAGAATATAACAAGTATGAAAAAGATATTATTGGCAACTGCAGCGTTGGCGCTCGTATTCGTTTCATGTAATCATGAACCCGAATTTGACGGAATGAAAGAATATAGTCCTGGAAACGTTTTGAAATTAGAATTGACCTATGCTGGTGATTACACTTCGACAGGTGGATTTCTTGATGGTGAAGACAATCCTGATAATCCTACAGCTCCTGCTAAGGTAAATATAGAAAAATGGATGAATTCCACTTATTATACGGCAGAAAAGGGTTCGGAAGCTACCATTAAGTATAATCTGCTTAAAACATCTTATTCTGATGAAGTAGGGTTCAATGAAGATTTCCAAAGAAATTTTGTAAATGGAGCCAATACTGAGATTCAGGGATGGATGAATTATTTTACTGGTGATAAGACTTGGGTTAATAAGATATATAGTGGAAATGCATATACCCAGATGGCTAATGGTGATGCTGAAACTACTGAGGCATGGCTGATTACTCCTAAATACACAGTAGTAAAGGGTGATAAGTTCAGCTTTGATGTTTGCGTCGGATATTATAAAGGAGATTGTTTGCAGGTTCTCATTTCTGAAGATTTTTCTGGTTCAAGTTCGGATGTTACTTCCAAATATACTACCTGGAAAGATGTGACGGAGAGCTTTAACATTCCTAAGGAACCAACAAATGCTTATGGCAAATTGGGACCTGCCGGTGAGATAGATTTATCTTCTTATGAAGGAAAGGCTATCAATATTGCATTCAAATACTCAGGTGCTCTTGATACAAAAACTACCACCATTCAGCTGGATAACATCCATATTGCTCGTGAAGTATCAGTGACATCGACTGTTGTTAAAGAAGCACGTGCAGTAGTTGATAACGATAAGAGCACATGGATTGTGACTCTTCCAAGCGATATTCCCGATATTCTGGTGAATGAAAATTTTGAAAAAGGAAAGGATTATGATAATGTCGCTTTGGATGGCTGGTGTAACAGCAAGATGAAGGGTGAAAAATCTTGGGAATACAGATCGTACCAGAATAACAGATATGCCAGTATCACAGCCTTTAATAATGGTGAGTTAGAAGCATGGCTGATTACTCCTGCACTTATTCTGCAGAAAGAGATGGTATTGAACTTTGATTTTGAGTATAGATATCTGGCGGGTGATGTATTTACGTTGATGATTTCTACTGATTTCAATGGTGATCCATCAAACATATCTTCTGCTACTTGGGTTGACATTACACCGGATAACTTAGACAAAACCAATGACAAAGCGTTTACTTCGTATAGTGTAGACTTGGCATCATATATCGGGCAAACTATCTATATCGGTTTCCGCTATATTGGTGACAATGCTACCGGACTTACAACTACTTGTCAGATTGATAATGTATATGTAGGTATTCCTAAATAAGAAACTGACGTTCGATTTTATAAGAAAGAACTGGTTTATAAATAAAAGTGCACCCCAAAGGTCTGATAAAACTTTTGGGGTGCATTCATTTTTGAGATACTTTTTTCTCTTTTTTTCCTTGTGTTTCAAAGATTAGTTTTTCTCTCAGAACTTCATTCTCATCACCACTGGTTTATGATCGCTATAATCCACTTCCGGAGAGAAATAATCCAACCCTTCAAAGTCTTTTGTGTGTAGGATATAGTCAATCCTCAACAGTTTCTTGAAATAGCGGAAAGTGTACATATATCCATGTCCACAGGTTTGAAAGCCATCTTTTAGTTTATCACCTTTCATGGTGCGATATGTATAGGATGAAGGCAGTGAGTTGAAGTCACCGCATACCAGTGTAGGGTAGGGGGAAGCGGTTATCATCCTATGCAGTTTTGCTGCTTGAGCAGCACGTTTCACAAAATTCTCTTCCAGTCCTGCTGCCAGTTTATGAATTGCATTTTCAGTACCAGTGGTATTCTCTGTAGCGAGTTCTTTTTCTAAAATACGTTTGTTACTGCTCACCTCTGTTGTCTGGAGATGGTTATTGAAGATACGGATTGTTTTTCCATTCACATTGATATCGCATTGCATACTACAATTTCTGCTGTCCGGATGCGTGATAAGTACAGTATTTTGGATGGGATACTTGCTGAACAGAGCTACTTGCAAAATGGACGTTCCGTCTGTTGGTTTGGGTATAGAATAGTAGGGCCATGCAGAAAGGACCTGCTTTACACTATCCTCATTGAACTCACGGTTACTGCCAAATTCCTGCATACACAGGATATCTGCACCTTGTTCCTCCATGAAGCGGGCTATCTCTTTACAGGAATATCCGGTCTGATCTCCATTAAAAGCATCTACGTTGTAGGTAGCGAGAGTTAGTGATGCTTTAGCTGTATTCGGAGAAGAGAACTGAATAATCCGGTTCAGGTATGCCCAGTTGCCAAGGATGGCGATAAGGGGGATAAGTAACCATATACGGAGCCGTGTGGTCCAATAGATAAGTAAGATAAGATTTATCAGCAATAATACCGGCAATGCAAGGCCTATAAAGGCAAAGCCAATGTATTTGTCCGGAGATGCGTAACCGGAGAAAGCTCCTGCCAGAGTTATACCTGCCAGTATAAAGGTTATTACAATTGATATGCAATAAAATAGTTTGAATACAGCTCTTTTTCCCATAATTGTTTAATTGACAATTGTCAACTGTCAATTGTCAGCTCTTTAAGTATTTCTTTATAATTGTTTTTAATTTCTCTTGTGCTATCGGCTTTGGGATAAACTCTGTACATCCTGCATCCGCAGCGGCATTCCTGTCATATTCATAAGCAAATGCACTTTGCATGATGATAGGTACATCCGGAGATAGTTCACGAATGATCTTGGTAGCCTCCAATCCATTCAGGTTGGGCATTTTGATATCCATTAATATTAGATCCGGTTTTACTTCTTCAAACATCATTACTACTTCCATACCATCTCGTGCACGTGTCAGATTATAATTCTTTTTCAGTATTGCATTCAGCAGATCATAGTTACTGTCCGTATCTTCAGCAATGAGAATGGTTGGCATGTCTGTTCCTTTATCTACATTGCCGGGTTGTAATTCTACGGTAGCTGTGTTATTTTCCGTATTTGTAGGTAAAGACTCTTTTGCCAGTGTAGATGGTTCTGTTTCCACATTGAATTTTGCAGGTAGCCAAAAAGTGAATGTTGTTCCTTTTCCTATTTCTGAGGTTACGGAGATCTCTCCGCCCAGCCGTTCAATGATTGTCTTGCAGATAGAAAGGCCGAGTCCCGTTCCTTGTGCCGTATTATTCAGTTTCATAAAGCGTTCAAACACTTTGTTCACTTTATCTGCTGCGATGCCTGTTCCTGTATCCGTCACATGAAAGATCACCTTTTCTCCTTCTTGTCGGTATCCGTAACTGATACTCCCTTCTGTTGTAAACTTTAAGGCATTTCCTATCAGATTGGACAATACCTGGAAGATACGATTCTTGTCAGAGTCAATAATAGTTGTTTCATTTGAAGGTTCATACAGTAGTTGTACACCTTGCGGAGTACGAAACACATGTGCATCATGAATCTCCTTACATAATCCATTTAACCTTACAGGAGCGTAAGTAAATTCTACAATACCCGATTCTATTTTTGATAAGTCCAATATCTCATTGATCAGTTGAAGTAACCGTTCATTGTTGGCATCTACAATGGTATAGTACTCTTGTCTTTCGTCAGCATTCTCACTTTCTGCTATGAGGCGTGAGAATCCTACGATGGCATTTAGTGGGGTACGTATTTCGTGACTCATGTTTGCCAGAAAAGCCGACTTCATATTATCCGATGTTTCTGCTTTTTCTTTAGAAATCATCAACTCCCGCTTCATCAGTTCCAACTGTGTGATGTCCCATTCAATACTGATGACAACCGGTGAAAAGTCTTTCCCTTCTACCTTTATCTTCTGTTTATCCAGGATAATCAGATTTCCATTCTTATCTTTTTCTTCCGTCACCCAGTGTTTGCATTTTCCGGTGGCAGCAACCTCCATATCTTCTTTTCGCTTCTGCTCGGCCACCTCTTGAGGATAGTAGTCAAAATCAGTCATACCGGTGGTTTCGTTCTCAAAACTCATATCCCGGTTATATGACTCCCGGTTACGGTATATATAGCAGAAATCGCTATTTACATCTTTGACCACAATGCCTGCCGGCAGATTTTCCATCGTGGTATCCATGATACTGTTCAGGCGTTTTATCTGCGATTCGTAATGCAGACGTTCTGTGATATCATGTGTGAATGACCAGTAGCTACTTTCCCCTTCGTCACTTGTTACGTGATACATTGTTCCCTCAAAGGCTAATATCTTCTTGTTACCGGGTATCGGCTGATACGCGATGAAATTACAGTAACTTCCTTCATTTATTTGCTTATACCTCTGTTGCCAGTCTTCGGCTGTGTTTATATCACCGGCCAGTTCATAGATCTTATACAGGTTTAATTTATCTTCTTCCGATATTCCGTGATTCTCTTTGAATAATCTGTTGGCGAATATCAGTGTGCCATCTTTCCGGGCAGCAAAAATACTTTCTTTGGCATTGTTGATAGCATGTGTAAGCGTATTTATATCATTCCGATGGCGTTGTATATCCGTCACATTTTGTACATATCCTTCCATGTAAAATGTCCCATCGGACAGTTCTTCCCGGGTGTACGTTTGTATTCTCAGATAATATATTTCGCCATCATAGGTAATACGGTAGCTTGTGCTATTCTCATTCATTTCTTTCTCATTATTCTCCAACCACTTAGCAAAAAGGCTTCTGTCTTCTTCTACTATCATCTCATAGTAACGTTCGATTGGAATAGAGCGTTGCGCTTCTCCACAGAGGATACCTGTGTATCCCCAGTAATAGAACATCCGTTCTTTACTGACGTATTTCCATTGTCCGATCTGGGCAGCCTTTTGAATCTCTCTTAATTCATGGTTGGTGCGTTCCAGCTGTAGTTTCACATTGCTTCGAGCCGTGATATCCCGATATTGGCAAAGTACTTTATCCTCATAAGGATACATGATACATTTGAAGTAATACGTTCCCTCTGTCAATTCTAATTTATAGTTTTTGCTAACGCTTTTTTGTTTGTCTATAACCTGTCGGAAAATCGGGACCAGCTTCTGACGGGTATACAGAGGTAATAAATCAAATATGTTTTTTCCCAATAGTTTCTCTTCCTGCAGAAACCAAAGACTACTGTGTGTATCAATGTCTACGCAAGTCCCATCCTGATCTACCAGTATCATTGTATCAGCTGTGATTTGCAGTATTTTTTTGGCGTTCTGCGCGTCATGCAATGTTCTGTCCATATGGTATTATGATTTATGGTTTATGATTCATGAATTATGAGAGGATGTTGAATTATGATTTATGAGGATTTATTTCCCTCTTTTAGCCTTTTCCCACGCACCGGTTCCACGCTTTTTCCTCAGATATCCTATTCCCTTCAGTACATTGACGTTCATAAAAAGAAAATAATAAGGAATAAACAGCAGTTTGTTTTTTATCTGTCGTGTTGACAGGTAATACCCCAAAAGTCCCAGAATGTAGAACAATATCTGAAGTATCAGAATCGTTCCGTAGATCTCACACGAAGCTCCCATACACAGTAATAGCGCATTGAGTGGCAATAACAGAAACAACAGTATGGGAGTGAGCGACCATCGTAGTACCCGGTGCGATACATATTGGAAACTCAGTATCCCATAGCGGAACGGATTCAGCAACGGGCGCAGTCTCCAGATAGATTGCAGACCTCCGGCAGCGATGCGTACTTTTCGTTTTTCTTCTTCGTGCATATCTGCCGATCCGCTTTCGATAGCGTATGCTTCTGTACAATAAGCGATTGTATGTCCTTGCATGGCAATACGCAGTGAGAGGATGAAGTCGTCCAGTAATGTATCCTGCTCCATCTCTTCAAACAATTCCCGGCGTACGGCAAACAGTTCTCCAGCCGCTCCTACGGCCGAGTACAGTCGTGCATCCAAGGCTTTCAGGGTTGATTCATATTTCCAGTAGATACCTTCTCCTCCGGCAGCTGCACCATCCCGTGTTTGTACGGCAATTCGTTTCTCTCCGGCCACACAGCCTACGCGTGTATCCTCAAACGCCAATACGATTTCGCGGATAGCCTCCTGGTTTACCATCGTATTGGCATCAGTAAACACTACAATAGGCGTGTTTATCAACTTCATACCCCGGTTCATCGCAGCAGTTTTTCCTTGTCGTTCGGGTTGGAAGAGTACGGTGGCTTTTCCTTCCCAACGAGTGCGTAGCTGTTCGTTTGTTCCGTCATTACTACCATCTGTCACCCATACGATGTGTAGTTTATCCTCTGGATAGTCCAGTTCGAGAGAATTTTTCATCTTTTCGTCCACCACCTCTTCTTCGTTGAAAGCGGTGATAAACAGCGTTACTTCGGGCAGTGTACTGTCTTCGGGAAGTTTCCGCTTTATTGGTTTTACAAAAAGCTCTTTCAGCTTTACGAGCAGGTAGAGAACGATACCATAGCCCAGATATGTGTAGAACACAATGAAGAGGGCTATCCAAAAGATGATTTCAATCCAAAGAGTATTCATAAGTAAGACAGTATCATTTTATTGGGTTGTTTTTTTCATAATACTCGCTTAAAAGCATTGGTTGGTGCCTATATAGTTTACTTTTCAATTTTGACCACATTATGTACCATAGTGCGCTACCTACTTTCTGTAACTCTTTGAAAGAACTGCGTGGTGGATACAGCTTTTCAACCATTTTTTTGTTCCAAGGTTGTGTGAAAAAACGTAGATAATATTCGTCTGTCGGATTTACGATAAAATCAATTTCTCCTTCCCATTCGTAACGGTTTAACATCATATTCCCTTCCGTCAACCAAAGCAACTTATATACTAATGATTGGTAGGGAAGGTAGTTAAGGAACAATTCACCATAATTATTACTATAATTACCCGGCATCTTACTTTTTTCAAATAGTACCAGTTTATTGTCTATATCTAATATGATCCATTTGTGTGATTTCTTAGGAAATAGAAATTCTCCAAGCAAACTGGGTGTTTCCATATATCCTCTGGATGCTATGCGACACTGTTCACGAATAAATTTTTCCGGATTCTCTGCGTGTTCCAACACTTGGTTGCAGATAACATAGTCAAATTCTTTATCCTTGAATGGTAGATTTTCACCGTCTGCATTGATAAATGTTTGGTGCGAATAGATTTTTACATCTCCACAACGGTGATAGTTTGTGTCAATAAATTTTTCGACAATAACATTAGAACGAAAGGATGGACTATGCCCTGGTCCTACTTCCAATACACGATCTCTTTTTTTTATATGTAAGTTATTTCTATCATATGGAGTTCTTTTCTTCATTTTTGTTTATTATTAAATTTATATTCATTTGACTGTTGTCTTACTAAACCGGATTTTCAATGTTTTATTTCTTACGGTTTTATCAGATTATTGTCCTTGTCTTCATATACTTCTTTCTTGTAGAAGAGGCCACCCATCTCTTTCAAAGCTTTGACTATCCGTGTTTTAAAGCTATTCAGTAACGAACCATCGGCACTGATGGTGCCATATCCTGTCACAGCACGTGCTTTACGTTTACGTACAAATGCTATTTTTCCGTATTTTTTTAATCCCAGCGCCAGAGAGCCGTCTTCACCACGTCGTATATCTGTGCGTATACCTATCTGGCGGGCATAATCTGTGCGGTATGCAAAAACTAACCCCCGAACACTTAATTCCGGACGTTTGAAAGATTGCAAATACAAATGTACATCTCTTGCAAACTCATAGAATTTAAGACCTATCCAGGAGTGATCTTTGTCAGGGATATAGCTCCATAATGAGCTTGCTGCCACTATTCCTGGTTTCTCCAGTACCTTTATCATCGTTTCTACATAATGAGGTGGGTATAAAGTATCAGAGTCTATGTTAATATGATATTTTCCTTTGGCATTATTTAGTCCGCAGAGTCTGGCAAAGCCACAACTATGCTGGTTTTCTGTATAATAAGGTATCCCTGTAGCTTGATATATTTCTGCTGTACGGTCTGTTGATTCATTGTCTACCCCGATGATTTCCACCGGATATTTACATATCATCTCACTCAGAGACCAGAGACATGCCAATAGGTGTTTCTCCTCGTTGTAGCCAATCAAAGATACTGTAACCATAGGTTGGCTGTTTTGCAGTTTTGCCAACTTGTTGCGTACTTCGTCAATAATATCTTGTGGCGCATCTGCAAATGGTTTTTCATAAACCTGCAAGTACTTGGTATACCATTTCATCTCATTCTATGTTTTAATTTTTTTAAGCAGTACTTCATATCTATAAGACCGAGTTTTATTGAAACGCAAACGACCGCAGGTTTTCGCCGTTTCTAAATGGCTGCGCCATGTTTGGGCGATGATACTCTATGTGTGTGAATCTGCGTTTCAGTAATAGTGTCCTGCAATTTCGAACGATTACTTATGCCCTTTTATTCCCTGCCGGAAGCGTGGGCAGCTTGTATTTCTTCAAACAATGATTTCCATTGTCCGGCAATGTTTTCTATTTTAAAGCGTTCTATACCGGCACGTGCCCGGCATCCCATTTTTTTTCTAATGTCATCCTGTTCTATCAAGTACATTATCTTTTCGGCCATTTGTGTAATATTTCCGTTTTTAATCAGAAAACCATCTTTTCCTTCATGGATGATATCGCGCGGCCCACATGGGCAGGCAAAAGAGACCACAGGGAGACCGCAAGCCATTGCTTCAGCAATCACCATACCAAATCCTTCAAAGCGTGAGGATAGTACAAAGATAGAACTTTCACAATACTTATTTACAATCTCTTGTGTCTGTCTTTCTATGTAAAGGGAGGTTAGTCTGTATCGTTCTTTCAACTGGAGATACTCGTCCTGCTCTCCGCCTCCATAGATTCGCAGGTTCCATTCTGGATATTTTTCGGCCACAATTCGCCATGCCTCTATCAGAAGGTCAAATCCTTTTTGATAACAATATCTACCCACAGCAATGACCTCTTTTTTTGAGCAGTCCGATGTCTGGTCCGGATAGAAAGGGAGTGGATTATGGATGACAACTGTATTATTCAGGCCACTCCATTTGACACGGTCTTCTTCTGTCAGCACGACGAAACGGGATAATTTTTTTAGCTTTTGTTTAAGTTGCCACATCCATATTTTGGCCAATCCTTTTTTGATAAAACCACTCATACCTTCTTCTGCAAAGTCGCGGAAATTATCCTTATTAACGTGTATCTCGCCTATCTTTATACTCCCGTCGTGTATGGAAGTGATAAAGTTGATTTCTCTTCGTAGCATAGAGATTGTGATATCCGGCTGGATTTCTGTCAGGCATCGGGTCAATCGTTTCTTGTAAAGTCTTTGTTTTTTCAGATAGATCCAGAGCTTTTTGTAAAAAGGCTGATCCCACATCTGATTGAAGTTCAGATTCAGATGGATAATATGGATTTTAGGGGAGAGTTCATAAAACGTTTTTTGGCCTTCGCCATCAGTAAGAATGATAGATATGTCATATCCGTACACTTCTGCAAAATAGTTGGCTTTAATGGTCAACACCCGTTCCATACCACCCGGAATATGTAAAGAGGGGATACAATAAACTAATTTAAGGGGAGTGTTCGTCATATCTGTTTAAGCATTATGAGTAGTCATTAGTGAAATCTGGTTTATCACTTCCTGCATCTGATGTTTCCATGATAGGTTAGCTATAGAATTCCGTATTTCTATTGGTTGGAGATGGATGCTCTGATGAAACTCTATTAACTTTTGTATATCCATAGAAGTCTCATTTGCAGGCACTTTCCATACGTATGGCATATTGTCAAAGTCTTCATCCGTTTCCGAATATGTGAAAGCTAATCCGCGGGCAGCGTATTCCCTGTTTTTTAATACTTTTATTTTGTCAATCCCGCTTCGATGGCGTCCTAAGCTTCCGATCCCTAGATCAGCCTGCTCGAAAAGTTCGTCCAGTTCTTTACCATAGCGTGCACCATGAAGTATCACGTAAGGTGTTAGTCCGTTGTTGTAGATAGCTGGTATTATCTCTTGTCGTTCGCGTTCACCACTTAATTGACCTACAATGTGAAAAAATACCTTGTAGGATTGCTCTTGAAGATAATACTCCGCTAATCCTTGTATCAGACGGTCAAAACCATGCCAGTAATGTACTTCGGCCACTCCGATCAGATGTAGTTCGTGGGAGGTATCGTTTATGCGTTGTTTCAAAGGTATAGCATCAAAATCAATACCATTGGATATACGAATGGTAGGAACTCCGAATATTTTTT
>OIWL01002497.1_pt1 | contig 15157 bp, 7 predicted proteins | sample 1587561 | NCBI WGS metagenome assembly OIWL01 (sample SAMEA3888903, study PRJEB22519) | human gut metagenome | biome: human gut; feature: human-associated habitat; material: faeces | place: Denmark | collected 2010 | reverse complement strand
ACCTCTTTTTAGTGCGGCCTTTTTTTCATCTTTTTTCTATGTTTTATTCACACTTGATAGCCTCTGCTTTATTAAATTCATCAACAGCTTTTAAATATATATTATAAGCTTCCTTCATAGAATTCAATTTAGCATACAAACCATTAATAATCTCATCATCACTACTTACTACATCCAAAACTCCATTTGGATTTGCACATAGCTTATCATATGTATCCATTACTTTTTGAATTTCAGCTATTCTAGCCTTCATTGAAGCCTGTTCATTCTCTAATTGTTTGATAGATGCATCTAATTTAGAAACAGCTTCCTTAAACGATTGAATATCCTTTTGATAACTATCTATTACAGATTTTTTACTAACAATATCTTGTTTATATGTATTAACCGAACTCTGCTTTTGAATCACACTATCATAAGCCTTCTTAGTATTTGATAAAGTATTTTCTTTTGTAGAAACACTATTTTTAGCTGCTAATAAATCCTTATTCAATTCAGAAAGTTTTGCATTTAAACGATCCAAACTATTCTTACTAGAATCATACAAGCCCTTTTTACTAGATTCATCCGATTTAGCTGTTTTTAAAACATTTGTCTTTTCATCCAAATTCTTTTTGGCAACCTCTAGATTTGACTGAGCCAACTCTACACCCTTATTTGATTCGGCCAAAACCTTTTTCTTTGAATCTAAATTAGCCTTAGCATCATTCACCAATGCCGTTTTATCTGCAACATTTTGATCAGCAATCATTTTCTCTTTTTGAGCATCCGCTAAAGTCTTTTGAGCATTTACCAAATCATTTGTTTCCGCATTTTTTTTAGAAGCCTTTAAAGAATTGATTTCATTTAATAAACCTGATGCAGCACTATCTTTCATCAATTGATCAAGACGAGCCTGTTTTGTATCTAACTTAGATTGAGCAGACGTAACTGCATTTTGTGCTGAAGTTGCTTGATCAGTTGCAGTTTGAACATTTGTTTGTACACTTGATTGAGTTGCTTGTTTAGTTGCTAATAAAGCCTTTTGATTTTCTAATTCAGATTTTAAACTATCTAATTTTGTTTGATTCTCACTTAAAACACTATCTGCATTCATTAGCTTGTTATAGTACTCATTAAACTTAGCCTCAAATTCATCGATCGTCATTGTATTTGCAGTCGTTATGTAAGAAGAGTGTTGAACAAAATCAAACACTTGTCCTGCATTGCATTCCCATCCATCTGGTGCTGGATCTTTTGAATAAATATAAGCTGTACCTGTAGTTGTATAATCCTTATTAATAATATTAGTGTAATGGCCTACCTGAGGATATTTTTGATTTAAAGCCTGTTGAACTTCTTTATATTTAGCGGCATCATTGTACAAATCATCTTCTGTCCAACCTTTGGCAGTAATATAATCATATACTTGTTTTTCTTCTGTATACCAACCATTAAATAACAATTCATCATTACTTTTATAAGTAGCAGCCGCTATGTTTTCTCCAACACGATAAAGCTTAGAATGCCCAAATATTTTCCCATTGGCTGTTGCATTAAGTTGTACCTGCGAAATCGCAAATAATGTTGGATTGACCGTTAAATCACTTAATCCCGGTGCATTTGTATCCGTTGTTCTTAATGTATTTCCATAGCGAACCATACTTAAAGCGCGCTTAAAGTTTTCTAAACTTGTCGCATCATTTTCGGCACCGATATTTGTATATCCACCATTTAAAGTACTCTGTTTTTCTAAGATTTTTAATGCATCTGTGTATCCATAAGCTTCAAAGAATCCTTTAGAACCTTGGGCAATCTTAGCCTGTGCCTGCTCTTTATCTGTTCTTAATTGATCTACAAGTTTTTGTTGATTTGTCACTGCATCTTGAGCTTCATCAACCTTTGTTTGTTGAGAAACAACTTCTTTTTTAGCACTCTCTAAAACTTGTTTTGCATTCTCCAAAGCTGTATCCTTATTTGCTTTATCTTGTTTTGCAGATTCAAGTTCGTTTTTTGCACTTTCCAATTCTTGTTGAGCAACACTAATATTTTTATCTAAGCCATCCAATTCTTTTTGTTTAGAATCAATTTGTGATTGTAAAAATTGAATATTTGTATTTACTTGATTTAAATTGGTTTGAGCTTTATTTACTGCATTTTCTTTAGCACTCTGATCATCAGTAGCACTCTTTAAATTATTTTGAGCTGTAGTCAATACATTTTCAGCAGTTTTAACATCTGCTTCATATTGAGCTTTTAAAGTTGGATCACTAGCACTATCATAAATAGACTTCTTTTCATTATAATTTGAAGTCGCACTATCTAAATCCTTTTGAGCTTGTAAAGTTACACTCTGTGCTTTTTCATAAGCTGCTTTGGCATCCTCATAACTCTTTGTAGCATCCGCAATACTTGCTTCAACACTAGCCTTTTGTGCACTTAAATCATCCACTGTCTTTTGTGCATCAGCCAAATCTTTTTGTGCTTTTTCTAAAGCTAACTTTTTAGCTTCCACATCCTTTGACAAAGCTTCTTCACTACTACCATTCAATAAAGCATCATACTCTTTTTGCGCCTTATCCAATTGAGTTTGTGCTTCAATTAATTTGTTAGAAACATCATCCAATTTAGATGACAATTCCTTTTTCTTATCATTGGCCAAAGTTAATTTTTTCTGATTTTCCTCTAAATTTGAAATTTGTTGTTCTAATGCTTTTAAAATTTCATTTTGAGTTTCAAGTGAAACTATATCATAATCATTCTTTTTAGCTAATTGATACGCATTTAAAACATCATACGTCGAAGTTTTATAATTTTCATACTTCGATCTTGCATCACTCTCAACCTTTTTAGCTTCTTCTGCTTTTTTAGAAGCATCCAAAAGCTGTTCTTCTAATAATTCTTTTTTTGTTTTCTTTGCATTCGTATTCTCCAAAACTAAATGATTTTCTGTAGAATCCATTGCTGCACCTTTTGCGAAAACATTCAACTGACCAGCTTGAGTTATAACCATACTGGCAGCTGCAAATCCCGTTAATAATTTTGATTTACTCTTCATAGTACCCTCCAAAACTATATATATAACCTAATCATAGCACTTAGATAAAATTACAAATTAACTTTTGGTAAAAAATAAAAGAGTTAGAAAATCTCTAACTCAATGATTTTTGGGCTGTCTTATTTACTCGCATAAATTTGTAGTGCTTGTGAAATGTTTTCAATACTAGCTACTAAAGTCTCTTCTCCTTCTTCACCATCTAATGTCCAAGCTAGTTTTTCTTGGGATTCAATGATGATGGATTTAGCTTGATATCTCTCTACATATTTCATATTTAATTCTGGATGTAAAACACCCAAAGGATAATTATATAATTCTAATGGATTAGGTGTATGTTCCACTAAAATTATGTCAAACAAACCATCTTTAAATGTATTGTCGGCTTGTTCTACCATTTCAAAACCTGCAACACGATTGCCATTAATAATTAAGCCAAACATTAAATCCTTTTCAAAAACTTTACCATCCAAATTCATCTTAACATGATAGGGGTGTAAATTTGGAATCTCATGTATTGCCTTAATAATATAAGCAAGGTTACCAATTTGTTTCTTTAATTCTTGTTTCGTTTCATAACTCACGTTACAAAAAGCTCCAAATCCAGCTACATAATTAAAATAACGTGAGTTCATCTTGCCTACATCAAAAGATTCAATATGACCAGCACATGCAATGTTTGCGCATTGTTTCATATCGTTTGTAAGACCAAAGTTCGTACCAAAATCATTCATTGTACCCGTTGGAAAATAGGAAATAACAGGTTTATATTTTAATTTCATCAATCCATTTGTAGCCTCATTTAAAGTACCATCTCCACCAAATACGGCTACCACATCAAATCTTTCGCCATTTTCTTCAATATAACGAGTTACATCCATTGGTTTTTGTGAAAAATAAATTTCCATTTGGTAATTGTTGGCAGAAAATACATTTAAGGCATCTAATACAGATTCTTTTGAATTTTTCTTACCCGAATTTGGATTAATCAATACAAGAACTTTTTTTCGATTCATTTACTCTTTACTCTTTCCATACAATATATACTTATCATAATAATTTGAATGCATCATTGTTTGCTTATTCAATTTTTTATATCCAATCTCTTCAACGACTGTAGGCGTATCTGTAAATAAATTTGTACCCAAACCTAATCGTGGAGAATCATAAGTTATTCCTAAACTAGCTACAGTTGTAGGATACAAATCATAAGTTGAAACAGTACGCGAATTTTGTGTGGCAGGACTAATAGCCGGATTTACAATCGTATAATACACCTTACGATCATAGCCACTATCTTCTATATCCTTAAACCAATCATTATCCATACTCTTATGATCTCCTGCAAGTACAATGGTAGTATTGGCATACCAATCTTGTTGTTGAATCCATTGTACTAATTCAGTTACATGTTTACTTGAACAACGAATCACATTTGAATATTGATCTCCATACAAGTCCTCACATTCTGAACATAAATAACCACCCACAAAATGCGTATCGGCTGTCAACATATTAAAATTGAATGGTTGTCCACTTGCGGCTAAATTTGTTAATTCAATTTTCGCAAATTCAAATAATTTTATATCTTCATAACCCCACCAAACATAATAATCCTTATCGATCCAGCCATTTTCAACAGCTGAATCATAATCGACAATCTTATAATTTCCATGAAGATTAAAATAATACTCTCTACCACCAAATTTAGCTTCTGAACCAATCAATAATTCATTTTGATAGCCATTATCCTCTAACAAATCACCTAAAGTATAGGCACCTGGTAAAAAGGACTTATCCGATAAATAGGCATTAGCACCAGCAGGCGTATTTAAAGGAACACCACTAGTTTGCCCAACCATAGCAGCCGCAGTCCATCCAGACATAGCTGGTGCATAAAAACCATTATTACTATAATCACCATTGGTAAATGTTAAATTATTTTCCGATAATTCGGTTAATTCTGGAATCAAAGATTCTTCAAAATAACCACCATGTGCCGTATCTTCATACGTTGTTTCCATAGACTCCATAAAAATATAGATTAAATTACGTTTTGTTTCAGGAAACGTATAGTTTACAGTTGAAGGATCCACATAATACTTTTCATAAATATTCGATGGATGCATGACATTATACCAATACTCATCAATTCCAACGGCATAAATGCAATCTGTAATTCCAAAAACATATACAATTAAACAACAAATAGATGAAATAACAATTAATATACAATTTGTTTTATGTTGAAGCTCACCATTTTTAATATCTACACTTGTTTTCCAATCACTTATCATTAATAGTAGTAACAAAATACATGAAATGATAATTGGCATAGGTAAGCACTCTGAAACAAACGAATCTAATACAGCTGAATCTGCACCATCCATTGGCACCATTATGTGAAATAGTACCTGTTCAAATGGAATATCACCAAACGCTTCTGGTACCCATTTAGCTACTTGAAATAATAATAAACCTATAAAAACTAATATTACTGTTAAAACTGAAATCATTCTTCTTTTTTTCATTGATATCACCCTAATGTAAAAAACAAGTAAATTTTAACACAAAAAAAGAACATTCGAAATGAATATTCTTTTTAAAATGTATTTATTTTAAAGCTCCGGCTACATAGAGACCGTTTGAATCGACATAATAACGATCATGATCAACCCAAGATGACTTTACATATTTACCATCACTTCCACACCAGTAATTACCTACCCATGTATTTGTAACTTTAACACCTGAACCATTTAGATAATAATCACCAATCCATTGGTTTGTTAGATAAGCTCCATCACTACCTACATAATATCCATCTGGAGTAAAGGTATTTGTATACATGACTCCATCAGATCCTAAATAGTAAGCACCTACCCATGTATTTTTAGTCATATGACCATAAGCATTCATATAATAGTCTTTTTCGTCTACTTTGATCCATGCATTTCTAACATACTCACCATTTGATCCACAATAATATCCATCCGGTGTAAAGGTATTTTTAACATATTTACCATCACTACCACACCAGTAGCTTCCAGCCCATCTATTTACATATGGATTTCCATTTCCATCTAGATAGTAATCGCCAACCCATTGATTCTTAGCTACGTTACCATATGCATTTAAGTAGTATTCTTTATCACCAACTGTAATCTTTTGATTTCTTAGGTATACACCATCAGCTCCTACATAGTATCCATCTGGAGTAAAGGTATTTGTAAGTATTGCTCCATCTTTACCTAGATAATAAGCTCCAACCCATGCACCTTTAACAATATTTCCATATCCATTCGCATAATAATCTTTACCATGATCTTTAAACCAGCGATTCGTGATATAAGCACCATCACTGCCTACATAATATCCATCTGGAGTAAAGGTATTTGTGTACATAACACCATCACTACCTAAATAGTAAGCACCGACCCATACATTTTTAAGCACTTTTCCATATGCATTCACATAATAATACTTACCTTGATTCTTAAACCAACAATTTGCAATATAAGCACCATCACTACCTACATAATATCCATCTGGTGTAAAGGCATTCACTAACATCTTGCCTTCAGCATTTAAATAATAATTCCCTTGCCAACTTGAAGTTTTCATAATACCAGATGCATTAAAGAAATAGTAAGTTCCATCGATTTGAATCCATCCCGTAACCATTTTTCCACTCGCATTAAAATAATAAGTATTTTGATCAATTGTAGTAAAACCTGTAACTACACTTCCTTCTGAATCAAAATAATAGTATGCGTCATCAATTTGAATCAATTGATTTATCACAAAAGAATTCGTCTTATTTGAATAATACTTTTTCTTGCCATCAATAGTTTTCCATTCATAAGGATGTAAAGAAGATACCCAAAGACCATTTTCATCTACATAACAATCACCAATCCATTGATTTTTTGCGAGTTTTCCATCACTTAATACATATCTATTACCAATCCAGCGACTTGTCAATTTTTTACCAGAACCATCAAAATAATATTGTGCATCATCAATAGTTTGCCATCCACTAAGCATGATACCATCTTCATTTAAATAATACGTATTATCTAAAATCCAACCCTTCTGCATAGCACCATTCGCATCAAAATAATACCAATTTCCTGAAATAAATGTCCAACCAATAGACATACGACCCCATTGATTAAAATAATACCATTTATCATTGATTGTTTGCCAACCATATAATGGATTACCATTTTCATCATAATAATACCAGTTCCCATTTATATTATTAAACCCACTTTGGCAGCTAACAACAACATCAACATTGTTTACACGACCAAATAAAACTTCAGCCTTACCACATACATATTCCGTACATCATGAACATAACCATATCCAATCGAATCTCCGGCATTAAACATCATACCGTTTCCACAATAAATTCCTACATGTGAAATATAATCAATAGCTTCATAAGTACCTTTAAAAAACACTAAATCTCCAGGCTGAGCATCACTTTCACTCACTGGTGTACAATGACTTGTATATAACATAGCTGCATTTGTATTGATTAAATCAAAACTTGTACCACAAATTTTATTATAAACATACATACACAATCCAGCACAATCAAATCCACCTTGTGAAGGATAACGCCCACCCCATACATATGGTAATCCTTCATATTTTGTAGCTTCATACATAATATCCGCAAAAGTAACACGAGAACGAATACTTGGATTTTCTGATTTTAATTCTGCAGTCTCAATTTCATCTTCCGTTAAAAACTTATCTAATGAAAAATGATAAACAGGAGTTGTATTTGATGATTTTGGAAGTTCTGATTTTGATTCTGAACTTTCTTCATCCACATTCTCCGTTTCTGTTTGCGTATCTTCTTGCGCATAGATATTTGTTGGCAATAAAGAAACACTCAACAAACTACTTAAACAAAAAATAAAAAATAATTTCATTCCATATTTCATTGTATACCCCTCTTGACCTCATAAATTATAGTAAAAATCAAACCACTTGACAAATAATATTTTTAAGCATTCTAACTTCCAAACTCAAAAAAGGAGTTAGACAATAAATCCAACTCCTCATTTAATATTATTTCATATAACCATTACTATCAAATGTATAAGCAATACCATTAATATTCAATGTAATATCTTTCGCATATACACTTCCAGCATAATAACACCAACCATTATCATATTTGACCCATCTTCCTGGCACATAAACACCATTAGCTCCAACATAATACTGGTTATTGTCTACCCATGATGATTTAACATACTTACCATCACTTCCACACCAGTAGTTACCTACCCATGCATTTTTAGTGACTAAACCAGCACCATTCAAATAGTAATCGCCAATCCATTGGTTTGTGACATAAACACCATTTGGCCCAACATAATATCTACCATCATCAACCCAACTAGATTTAACATATCTTCCATCGGCACCACACCAATAGTTTCCTGCCCAATGATTTTTAACAACATTACCATTCATATCAATAAAGTAATCTCCTACCCATTGATTTTTAGCTACTTTACCAGCAGCATTTAAGTAGTATTCTTTACCATCTACTTCAATCTTTTGGTTTCTTAAATAAGCACCATCAGCTCCTACATAATATCCATCAGGAGTAAATGAATTAATCATCATTCCCCCATCACTTCCAAGATAGTATGCTCCAATCCACGCATTCTTTACTATTAGTCCTGCACTATTTGTATAGTAGTATTTATTTTCATACTTGATCCAACGATTTCTATAATAAGCTCCATCACTACCAACATAGTATCCATCTGGTGTAAATGTATTTATCTTCATTACACCATCAGACCCTAAATAGTAAGAACCAGCCCATGCATTCTTTTTCATTAAACCATTGGCATCCATATAGTAATAGTTGCCATTATGTTTAACCCAGGCATTTCTTACATATACACCATCCGCTCCACAATAGTATCCATCCGATGTAAATGTATTTGTCTTCATTTTTCCATCAGAATCCATATAATAAGAACCAACCCAATTGGATGTAATCATACAACCTGAATTTTTAAAGAAATACCAATTATTGTTAACTAATAACCAACCCGTTTTTACATAACCATTACCTGTAAAATAATAAGTTTCATTCTCAATCTTTTTAAATCCAGAATTTTCATAAGTACCATCCGAATATTCATACCATTTTCCAACATTATTTGAAACCCATTTACCAACAAGTTTAGGAATTGATTCTTCTTTCGTTTCCTTACATAAATTACAAGTGTAAACCTTTTTACCCTCATGATCTCTTGTAGGATTTACTGTACTCGTTAATATCCAATCATGAGATAACTTAGGAATAACTGTTGCATCAGCTTTAGAACCACATCTTGTACAATGATGAGACTTACTACCTTCTTCTAAACAAGTTGCCTTCTTATCAATTGTCCATTCATTCGAATAATCATGGCCTAAAGCTTTAATCAATTCTGCTTTAGTCGTCTTACAATCTTTACAAGTATATGTTTTGACACCATCTTTTGTGCACGTAGGACTTGTAGTAATCACACCATTATCAAAGTTATGAGACAACTTAGAAATAACGGTTTCATCAACTTTAGAATCACAACGAGTACAATGATGAGACTTGCTTCCAGATTCTGTACAAGTAGCCTTCTTATCAATTGTCCACTCTTTAGAATAGTCATGACCTAAAGCTTTCATCAATTCTGTTTTAGTCGTCTTACAATCTTTACAAGTATATGTTTTGACACCATCTTTAGTACAAGTAGCCTTTGTAGTTATCACACCATTATCAAAGTTATGAGATGTTTTAGAAATAACTGTTACATCTTGCTTTGAATCACATCTTGTACAATGATGAGACTTACTTCCAGACTCTGTACAAGTAGCTTTCTTATCAATTGTCCAATCTTTAGAATAATCATGTCCTAAAGCTTTCAAAACTTCTGTTTTAGTTGCTTTGCATATTGAACATGTATATATTAAAGATCCTTCTTTAGTACATGTTGGTTTTAAAACTATTTTCCCTTCTTCCCATTGATGTACATCTTTATTATCTCTCGAAACAACAAATATATATTCATTTTGAATAAATGTCTTTATTTCTACGTTACCTACCGCATCATCTGCTCGTACAGCTGCAACACGCCAATGTCCATTTGGAATAGTCTCATCAATTTTCATTGAATATATATATACATCATTCTTTTCATCATATTTTGGATCATGTATAAATATTTCTTTTTTTGTTTCCAAATTTTCAACATATATTAACGAACTCTTAACCCCAACATTATCAGTAATTCTTACAGAAAACGTAACAGTATCACCCTTTGTTGCTGATTTTGTACTCAATTTAGCGCTACTCACATCAATTACAGGTGCTTCTGAATCTACGTTTGATTCATCTTTATTAACAGGAATTACTTCTGTTTTTGTCTCATTGCAATTTTTACATTTGTATGTTTTTATTCCAGTTTCTTTATCAGTTGATTCCTTGGTAACTGTACCATTATCCCATTCATGTTCTTTTTTAGAGATTGATGTTACATCCTTCTTAGAATCACAACGAGTACAATGATGAGACTTACTACCTTCTTTTGTACAAGTCGCTTTCTTATCAATTGTCCAATCTTTAGAATAATCATGACCTAAAGCATTCACTTCTTCTGTTTTAGTTGTCTTACAATTATTACAAGTAAATGTTTTAACTCCTTTAGTTGTACAAGTAGGTTCAGTCGTGATTACACCTTCATCCCAATCATGATTTGTACATTCAACAGGATAGGTTACTGTAAAATCAAATTGTTTATCATTTGTCTTTGCAACTAATTCAACCTTTTTACCATTCACAAACCATTCGTTTTGATTCATTACATGGGCAATAATTCCATTTTGAATACCATAAATACTAGGTGGATATGTAGAATTATCTGCTTGAATTGAAAACTCTGTATTTTTATTATTTAAGTTTTCTTGAATTCTATTTCTATAAGATTCTACCCATTGTTGTGCATCCCCATTTTGAACAAAGTAATTATGTTCTAAACTATTAGACGGTGTTGCATAGCCTTCAACCGTATAAATATTGTTATGTCCTTGATGGGCGATTGTCATTAATTCATCTGAAAGTACAAAATATAGATGTTTACGATTGAAATTATAATAATTCTCACTCGAATCATCCCAAGTACAATCCACCTGATACCACTTTCCATCTAATTTCATGGCATTCCAAGTATGACCATCATATGTATCTCTAGTTTCCGCGTTTTCAATCCCAGCAGCACTCAAAAGCTTTGCATAAGCTCTTTCATAAGCTTGACAAGTGCCACTACTTCTAGTTAATGCACTTTCTGCACTCGACCATTTTAATGAATTATCATAATCCAATTGTTCTAAAAGCCAATCATGTAACCACAAAGCTTTTGAATAATCCGAACCATTCGTTTCACTATTACATTTTGCGACTGCGTTTTGAACAATTGAGTTTACACTAGGATACTCAGAACTTGAAATTTGAATATATGTATTTGTTCGTAAATATGTTACGCCCGCCTTTGTATCCATAACATGAAAACGAAAATTATATGTTCCTGTAGCCATCATAGTAAATGTATAATCTTGAGATTCACATTCTGATGTATATTTTGTCCATTCACCCCTGCTTGGATCTGCAACACTTTCATAAGCCAACTCATCCGGATTTGTATAGCTAGGTGCTTCCATATTAAATTTATAAATTCCACTACCACCTGTAGCTGAAACATGAAATGTAGTTGGTTCACCTAGAACTGGTTCATTCCATTCTACCTTTAATGTAACTCCATTTGAAGTTGCACTATCACTATATGCATATGCACTTATTTCTTCTGCCTTCACAAAACTTATATTACAAATGAAAACCATTGTACATATAAGTATCGAAAACAACTTTATTCCCTTTTTCTTCATAAATTGTACCTTTCCATTATATTTTTATATTCAATCCATTTAAAATCATATACAAATAAAAAATATAAAAATATAGTTTTTACCTTTATATACAGTATAAATAAATAAAAAAAGGCTTGTCAACAAAATTATAAAAAGTTAGAAAACAAAAAAGGAGTTAGACTTGAAATCTAACTCCAATACTATTGTTATTTCATATAACCATTGCTATCAAATGTATAAGATGTACCATTAATATTCAATGTAATATCTTTCGCATATACATTTCCTGCATGATACTTCCAACCTTTACTGTCTTGTTGCCATGCACCTTCTACATATACACCATTTTCATTTACGTAATAACGATTATTATCTACCCAAGATGATTTAACGTATTTTCCATCACTTCCACACCAGTAATTTCCTACCCATGCATTTGTGACTTTAACACCTGAACCATTTAAATAGTAATCACCAATCCATTGGTTTGTCACGTAATTTCCATATTGATTGACATACGATTTGTCATTATCTACCCATGTGTTTTTAACATACTTACCATCTTCACCACACCAGTAGCTTCCTACCCATGCGTTTTTAGTAACTAAACCAGCACCATTCAAATAGAAATCTCCAACCCATTGGTTTGTAACATAAATACCATTAGTTCCTACATAATATTTATTGTTGTCTACCCATTGTGATTTAGCATATTTACCATCTTCACCACACCAATAGCTTCCTGCCCATTGGTTTTTAGTAATATTACCATTTTTATCTAGATAGTAATCACCGACCCATGCATTTTTAGTAATTAGGCCAGCACCATTTAAATAGTGATCTTCAACCCATTGGTTTGTAACATAAATACCATTGGCTCCTACATAATATTTGTTGTTATCTACCCAAGATGATTTCATATACTTACCATCACTACCACACCAGTAGCTACCTACCCATGCGTTTGTGACTTTAACACCTGAACCATTCAAATAGTAATCACCAATCCATTGGTTCGTTACGTATACACCGTTTTCGTTGACATAAGATTTGTTATTGTCTACCCATGCGTTTTTAACATACTTACCATCTTCACCACACCAATAGCTTCCAGCCCATTGGTTTTTAGTAACATTACCATTTTTATCTAGATAGTAATCACCAGCCCATTGATTTTTAGCTACTTTACCATATGCATTCAAATAATAGTCTTTACCTTCTACAGTAATCTTTTGGTTTCTTACATATGCACCGTCAGCTCCTACATAGAATCCATCTGGAGTAAAGGCATTTGTAAGCATTGCTCCATCTTTTCCTAGATAATAAGCTCCTTGCCATGCATTTTTAACTAATTTACCAGAACCATTTACATAGTAATCTTTACCTTGATCTTTGAACCAACGATTTGTATAGTAAACTCCATCACTTCCTACATAGTATCCATCAGGAGTAAATGTATTTGTAAGCATTGCCCCATCTTTTCCTAAATAGTAAACTCCTTGCCAAGCATTCTTTTTAGCTTTTCCATTGGTATCCATAAAGTAGTCTTTCCCACCATCTTTAATCCATTGATTTTTTACACGCTTACCATCAGTTCCAAGATAATAACCATCTACAAATGCATTGGTCTTCATCTTACCATCTTTCTCAAAATAATAATCACCATGCCATCCAGTAATCATAGATCCATCAGCATTAAACATATACCAACTATTATTTAATAACAACCAGCCAGTTTTTACATAACCATTGTTTTGGAAATAGTATGTTTTGCCTTGAATAGTTTTAAATCCAGACTTTTCATAAGTACCATCCGAATATTGATACCACTTACCATTACTATCTGTAACCCATTTACCATTTAATTTTGGAATGACTTCTTCCTTCGTTTCATTGCACAAAGTACACTTATAGACTTTCTTACCCTCTTTATCTACTGTTGCATCTACTTTAGAATCCAATTTCCAATCATGACTTACTGCTACTTTACAACTATCTGTTAAACCACTCTCACTCTTCACTGTAATTATTGCTTCACCACAAGATACAGTAGTAACAATACCATCATTATTTACTTTAACAACTTTATCATTACTTGAAGACCAAGTAAGCTTTTCATCATCAGCATCACTAGGAGTTAAAGTTACACTCAATTTCTTTTCTGTTTTACCCTTTAACTCAAGTTTATTTTCACTTAAAGTTAAACTCTTCAACTTATTCGTAACAGTTACAACACACTCAATACGTTTACCCTTTTGATCTGTAACACGAATTGTAGCTTTACCACTCTTAACGGCATGAATATTACCACTTTGATCTACTTGAACAGTTGTCGGATCACTACTTGACCATGTTAATGTTTCATAATCACCATTAACCTTAAGTTGACTTCTTTCTCCCTTAGTTAATTCTACAGAATCTTTTTCAAATCGAATAGGAATAGCCTTTCTATATGTCGCATAAATATAAGTATATGATCCATTAACTCCATCTGGCATCACAAATGTTGTTTTCATACTTGTTGGATCTTTAATTTCAACATTGGGTATTGAAACCCAATGATCAAATTCCATACCTTCAGGAATAAAGGATTTATCTAATTCTAAATTAGCAACCTTACCTTCAGGTACTGAAACTACATACATCATATAGTGATATGTTGATACAATTGAATCAGCTGTTGCTCCAAATCCAAAAGAATACTCGTATGATAAATCTTTATGTGATACATATACAATTGAAGATTGATTTCTTTTTTCAACATAAACATCTGTGTCTTTTGTGAATTTTACACGTTGTCCTGGATAATATGTTTTCCCATCGATAACGCAACTGCCCATTGGAACAATTGATAACCATTCATTCTTAGCTACATTTTCTTTTCGCGTTGTATTATCTTCATGAATGGTTAAAGTAATTGTATCTGCATATTTTGCATACAATGTTGCATCTGCATCAAAATGATAAGAATTATCATCAAATTCAATCACATCACCATTTCTAGTTAATGACCATCCAACAAACACTTTATTAGTAGGTACTTCCATAAATGGATCTCTTAAAATTTGATCTTTGACAAAACCACCCTTTGTTTGAATTTGAGTAAGTCCGCCTTTACCACCATTGAACTAACACACTCTGGCGAGTGTGGGCTTTTTTTAATATAGCCTAGTTCTT
>OIWL01002488.1_pt1 | contig 15222 bp, 9 predicted proteins | sample 1587561 | NCBI WGS metagenome assembly OIWL01 (sample SAMEA3888903, study PRJEB22519) | human gut metagenome | biome: human gut; feature: human-associated habitat; material: faeces | place: Denmark | collected 2010 | reverse complement strand
TTAAGGCTGGTGCATTCGCAACCGATGACGCCGACGTCACCCTCTCGGTCCTCGAAGTGAAGGAGACCGGTACTGCTACCGTCGATAGCGGCACGCTGAACGTCACGACGCTTAAGACCGCAGCCACGACCAACACCGTCACCGTCGAAGATGGCACGCTCGCGACTTCGCTTACCGGTCTCGGCCTGAAGTACACGGACAGTGGTTTCGCACCGGCTGATGCGACGACTGCTGGTGCCGGTAAGGTTGCAAATAAGTCGATTGTCCTTAAGACATCCAGTCTCCTCGACCTCGATCTTGGTTCCGTCACGGAAGTGACAAGCGCTCAGCTTTCGGGCCTTACGGGCCTTGTGAGTGATGACACCAAGGGTCTCATTGACATCGGTGCTACCAAGATCAAGGATGTTGAGGCAAAGATTGAAGGCGGCAAGATTGCCTACACTGAGCTCTCCAGCATTGCCGGCGTAACCAACGACACCATCAAGTCCGTTACCGTTACAAAGGTTGGTGAATCGATCTCTGGTAAAGACGCGATCTACGGCACTATCGAACAGGAAGATGAAGCGGTCGCATCTAAGGACTTCACCATCTCCGATCTCAGTCTTACGCTGACCGGCACGGGCAACCTCGTTTCCTACACGAATACGACTGACGGCAAAAAAGTTCCGACGCTCAGCACCATTAAGTTCACTACCGCTGACTCCGAACTCGTCACCACCGGTGAAGGCGCTCAGATCGGTCAGGTTGGTGATAGCGATCAGAACGGCTCCCTCTACGTCAAGTCTGGCGACCTGACTGCCAACGGTTCCGTTACGATTAATAGCCTTGAAGTCGAATCCGGCGCCAAGCTCTCGATTGCCGATGATAAGGACGGCAACGGCTATGCCGTTACGACTGGGGATGCTTCTAATGAAGCTACCGCCCTTATCTCCGGCGAACTCGCCGCAGCCAACAGCGACGTGACGTTTGGTTCGACGGCAATGGCCAGCTATGACGCGGATGGTGCTGTCTCCTCGTTCGGCTATGTCAACAAGGTCACCGGCAAGCTTGCTGCCAAGACTTTGACGCTTAAGGGCGATACGCTTGTTGCTCAGGGCGGTACCGTCGAAGCCGGTAAACTCGATGCCACCGGCAAGACTGTCTTTGTCGGCGACTCTGCGAGCGCCGGTTCCCTCTCGGTGGGTGAACTTACTGCCGGCAGCATTTACGCCGATCCGACTTGGAAGGAAGACGGCTCCGCCGCCGCGGTTTCCCTTGTTGCGGTGAAGAAAGCTGCTGCAACCGGTGCCTCCGTTGAAGCTGACCGCTCCTCGATCGTTTCTGTCGGTACGAATGACGTTACCGCCGGTACGGCCGCTTTCGCCAAGACGGGCTTCACGCTCGCCAAGACGGATGCCGCCAAGAAGGAGTATTCGATCAATACCAAGACCGTTAACTCCGTCGTCTACGCTGAAGGCGCACAGTATGCTGGCGCTGTTTTGGCCGACGGCAACGGTACGAAGGATACTGTTAATGGCGTCACCATTGGTACCAACTCGATGCTCTTGATCGATGCAACTAAGGTTGATGCTACGGGTGAGAAATCGGTTTTTGTACAAGGTGTCAACATGGCTGACAACTCCGTTCTCTACGTTGACAACGTCAAGAACGGCGACAAGATCAGCCTGAGCGCTGCAGCTTCGAAGATCGGCGGTAAGCTCGTCCACGAAGGCGACTTGCTGATGGGTGCCAACGAAGCTGATCGCGAAAAAGGCGTCCTCAGCTTCGAAATGGAAGATCAGGCAGATTTGGCTAAGTCCGGTATCACTGGCGCCGGCTTCGGCGTCATCTATGCCATGTACGAAAACGGCGAAAATGTCGGCAACGACAATGCCGTGTTCTTCCGCAATCTCGTGTCGACGCAGACTTCTGCTGCCTACCAGCAGTTCTCTAACGGCAAATATGAGTGGAACACCCAGACGCTCAACACGATCCTGAACGACGTCGCCGCCATCGGCGCCACGACGGGTGCTCAGGCCGTGACGATGGATGCCGTCAACCAGATGGCTGACACCGTTGCTGCTCGTACGTCCATCCTCACGCAGCGCGCTCAGGGCGTCAATGTGTGGGTCGACGTCAACGGCGGCCGCTTCGAAGGCAAGAAGGTCATGGATGGTGCGGGCTACTCGTCCGACATCTATGCCGGCACCCTCGGCGCCGACTACCAGTTCGCCAACGGCGCCGTGCTCGGCGCTGCGCTGACGATCGGCACGGCCGACACCGACAGCAAGGGCACCACCGCCAAGACCTCGATGGATTCCGACCTCGTCGGCTTCTCCGTCTACGGTTCGAAGACGTTTGCGGACATCTGGAACGTCGCCGGCGATATCGGCTACCTCCAGGCCTCCAACGACGTCACGGAATCGGGCTACGGCTTCGGCGACTTCTCTGAAGACGTCAATGCCTTCACGCTCGGCGTTCGCGGTGAAGTGCTCACCAAGGCCGGTTCGGTCAACATCGTTCCGCACTTGGGTCTGCGCTACACGCGTCTCTCTACCGACGGCTTCACGGCCGGCTTCAACACCGAAATCGACGATCAGAACATCTTCCAGATGCCTGTCGGCGTGACGGTCTCGGCCGACTTCGAAACCAGCGGCTGGACGATTGCTCCGAAGTTCGACCTCTCGGTCGTTCCGACCTTCGGCGACAAGGACGCTGATCTCAAGCTCGGCATCACCGGTGTCTCGGCTTCGGACGATCTCTCCGTGCGCGTCATCGACTCCAACCCGGTTCAGGCCACGCTCGGCGTCAGCGCGACGAACGGTGCCTGGGGCTTCGGCCTCAACTACAAGCTGGGTGTGGGCTCCGACGACCGCATGAACAACTCGTTCAACGCCAACGTCCGCTACGCCTTCTAAAAGGCTTGTACCGCAGTTCTGATCGGGCGGTCCAGAGACCGCCCGTCAGGATGCGCGCAGCGCTCCCGGGCTTCCTTCCCGTCGTGCTCCAAGGGCGGCGGGAAGCCCTCTCGGAGCGCATCCACAGGCCTTCCGGGAGTGATCCCTGAAGGAGCCTCGCAAAGAGGCAATTGGAACCCGTCTCTCGCAGCAGTGCGCGGGACGGGTTTCTTTTTGCCTGCATTTTCCGGTCGGAGAGAATGATGAAGAAGAGTAGAGCTGAAACCTCGGGCGCTTTGTCGGGTGAGTTTGCCGATCGCGTGCGCCCTCCGTATGCGTCCGATGAAAAGCGCCGGCAGGCCGCAGAGCTCTTTGCACACGGGATTGGCTACCAGCGCGCTTCACGCATTTTGGATCTGCCCGCCAATACGCTGCGGGATTGGGCCAGAGCATGGCGTGCGGGGAAGTTGCGCACCACCATCTCGCCGCACCTCTATCGATATTCGGATGCCGTCAAACGAAAAGCCGTGCGCATGCGCCAAAAAGGACATACCTGGCATGAGATTGCGGAAGCTACAGGCGTCGGCGCGAGCACCTGCAAGCGGTGGATGGATAAACTCGGCCAGTCAGCAGCCAAGGGCCGTGCGGATGAAATCAGACCCTAAGCGGCGCATAAAAATCAGCGGAAACGATCCTCAGGCGAGAGGGTGGGGCACCCAAGGACAGGGTCGCCGTGCGGTGTTGCCGGACTCTATTTTTTCGTTCAGCAGGATGATTTCGGATCCGTTTTGGGGTGAGCCCTGTCCGCCGAAGGGTTCGTCAGCGGCTGACTTCTCCCAGATGCTTTCTTTGGCTTGATGTTCGCAGCTTTGGTGGCTTCATCGTTGGTGCCTTGAATATCCGTTCTTTCGCTCTGCGGCTGCACGCCAAAAATCATGGTTAAGTAGCCCTTGAAATATTCTTCAAGGTTAAGCGGCATGACCTTGTCGATGATTCCTGCCCAGAAAATGCCCTGTATGACGGGCGCCATGAGCACCATGGGGTACTTCTTCACGAAGTCGGGGACATTGGAGGCTTCAATTTCCGTTCGAAGCGGGCTGCCTGGCGCGAAGTGCGGAATCAGAAATTTTTCGTAGATCGGACGCGTGAGCTCGGGGCGGTGGAGGCCTTCAGACCAGACAACACGCAGGATTCGAGCCAGCCGTCCGTGACCATTGTCGGCGAGGAGCCCGGCTTCCGTTCGCCATAGCCTTTCAATCAGCGGCAGCGATGCGTGTTCGCTCGGCTGATCGAATTCTTTTTGGATTAGGACAGCGACTTCTTCGGCAAGCCCCAGCAGCAGCGCTTCCTTTCCCTTGAAGTATCCGTAGATGGTGCCTTTGGAGACGCCGGCCCGATGTGCAATATCTTCGACAAGCGCAGCCGAAAAACCTTTTGCTTCAAATTCGTCGAGTGCTGCATTGAGAATGCTTCTGCGGCGGTCTTCAGATTTTTTAGCCATATGCGTTGTCCAGTAAGCCCGACGCTGGCGTTTTGTCGGTAGCGGTCGGCAGTCTATTGAATCTTATGCCGGAAAAGCCAGGACGCCCAGGCAAGCGAGAGCATACCGGCTAATACGATCGGGATGAGAGAAGGAACAAGATCAGCGAATCCGGCATTCTCGAAGTAAATCGCCCGAAGCGCCACAATGGCATGCCGCAGGGGATTGATAAGCGTCAGAGTCTGCAGCCACTCGGGCATCGCACGGATCGAAGTGAAGAGTCCCGAAAGAATAAAGCACGGCAGCAGGAAGAAAATCACCATCACCATGGACTGCTGAATGTTGTTCGCCAAGGCAGAAATAGCGAGTCCCACGCCAACGAAGCAAAGCGATATGCCGACGACAAAGAGGCCGAGCGTCAGGTAAGAACCCGCGAAGGGCAGTTCGAACCAGAATAGCCCGATCAGGAAAATCGCGAGCGCCTGAAGACAGGCGATGATCGTGGGCGGAACGGCTTTGCCGGCCAGAATTTCAAGTGAGGAGGCGGGCGTCATGAGCATCATGTCAAACGATCCTTCTTCACGTTCGCGGGCAACGGAGAGTCCTGCCAAAAGCAGTACCTGCAGCATGGAAAGCAGAATCGTAAGCGACGGAATGATGGCGTAGCGCGTAATGCCGTTCTCATTCCAGCGGTAGCGCTCAACGACGGCAAAAGCGGCGGAACTGCCGCGGTCAGCATTGATCTGGGCAACGATGCTGTTCACGTAGCCCATGGCAACGCCGGCCGTCGTGGAGTTTCTGGCGTCTGCGGCGGCGAACACCTGACCGTTCTTTTCAAAATCCGGCGGGAAGTAGAGGCCGAGGAGCGCTGTGCTCGATGAGATCGTTTCTTCAAATTCGCCGAGCGACCGCGGCGCGGCCTTGAGTTCGAAAATACCGGTTCCGGTTATTCGGCGCACGACTTCCATGGAGCTCGAGGAGTGCGAAGCGTCGTAGTAGGTCCAGGGGACGCGCTCGAGGTTGAAGGTGGCGCCGTAGCCAAAGAGAACGGCCTGCACAATGACGGGAACAACGAGAATGAGGCGTGAGCCCTTGTCCTTTAAGAGCGCGACGAATTCCTTCCCGGCAATGGCAATGATGCGGTTGACCGAAGCCCAAAGCGCATCAAGGAACTGAAAGCGGTTCGAGCGGGTCATGATGCGGCCTTTTTGGGGGAGTGCTTAGCTTCAAGCGGAGATTTGCCGAGCACTGTCAGGGCGCCGGCAAATAGCCCCGCGGTCCAAAGCGCGATCACCAGCGCGTTGACCGCAAGGGTCACAGACTGTCCCCCCGAGAGGAAACAGATGCGGAAGGTTTCAACCGCATAGGTGGGCGGCAGCAGTCTGCCGACCACTTCAATCCAAACAGGGACGCTTCGCAGGTCGAAGATGAAGCCCGAAAGCATCATGGTTGGCATAAAGGAGGCGAGCACTGCCGCTTCGGTTGCGAGGAACTGACTTTTGGTTTTGGCCGAGACAAAAAGCCCCAGAGCTGCCGCCCATCCGATAAAGAGAAAGCCGGTGCCGAGGAGGACCCAGAGACTTCCGCGAAGCGGTTCATTGAAGAGCAGGAAGGCGAGGATGAGGCAGAGCAGAAAGCCGCAGTAGGCGATGAACGAGTAAGCCGTCCATTTGGAGAGCAGTATTTCAAGCGATGAGGCAGGCGTCGCAAAGAGCGACGTGAGGGTGCCGCGCTCCCATTCTCGGGCGATGACGATGCTTCCCATCAGGCTGGCGGACACCGCCGAAACGATGACCAGCAGGCCCGGCACGAGATACCAGCGGGAATTGGCTTCATCGTTGAACCACGTTCTGGGGACGATGGTCACGGCCGGCAGATCGGTGTTCTGCACGCTCGAAGGGATGCGCCCCTCCTGGATCATCTTGGCAGCGGTCTGCGCCAAGATGCCGGCGGCATAGTTGCGAAAGATCACGGCTGAATTGCTGTCGACCCGTAAATCGTGAGCTGAACCTGTCCTCGGCCGGAGGTCAGGGCGCGTTCGAAGCCGTTCGGAATTTCGAGAATAAATTCAATGTCTCGTTTTTCAAGCAGCGCTTCGGCTTGCGGACGGCCTTGCACGGTGCGGACGGCAAACTGCTTGTTGGCTGAGAGGTCGCGCGTAAATGCGAGCGCAGCCGGGGTGCGCTCCTTCAGTACCACGGCAGCCGGCACGGCTTCCATATCCATGGAAACGCCGTAGCCGTAAATGAAAAGCATGAGAAGCGGGAGCGCCAGTCCCATAAACAGGATGGAGCGATCGCGAAAGATCTCAATGGCTTCCTTTTTAAGGAGACTCAGGAAGCGGCGGGGTGAAAAGCGCAGGGCGTTCATGAGGGCGTCTCCTGACTGCGGCGGCCTGCTTCAACGATGGCGACGAAGGCATCTTCAATCGACATGCGGTCGACAACGAGACTTTGTCCGCTGACGGCGGAGAGAACGGCTGCGCGCTGCTTCACTTCCCGCGGCGTTCCCAGTGCCAGCACTTTTCCCGCATCCTGAATGAGGAAGCGGTCGCAGTATTCCGCTTCTTCGAGAAAGTGCGTCGTCACCACGACTGATGTGCCCGCAGATGCCAGCGCATTGATGCGGCGCCAGAAGGCGCGGCGGCTGGCGAGATCGGCCCCTGATGTGGCTTCGTCCAAAAAGAGGATTTCGGGAGAATGGATCAGTCCGCAGGCCATGGAAAGATCTCGTTTGGCGCCGAATGAAAGCGATCCGGCTGTGGTGTCGCGACGATCCGTCAGGCCGAAATCTTCGAGCGAAGCATCAATGCGGTCCTGCAGCGCTTGGCCGAAAAAGCCGTAGCTGCGTCCGAAATACCGCAGGTTCTGCTCGACAGACAATTTGCCGTAGAGGGAAAACTTCTGTGCAACGTAGCCTATGCGGGCGCGTGCTCCCGCCTTGGCGGTGCGCAGGTCGTAGCCCGCTACTTCAATTTGACCTTTCGAGGGCACAAGGAGCCCGCAAAGCATGCGGAAAGTGGTGGTTTTCCCCGCACCGTTGGGGCCGAGGAGTCCGAAAATTTCTCCGCGCCTCACTTCAAACGAGGTGTCAGCGACGGCCACAAAATTGCCGAACTTGCGGGCAATGCCGTCGGCGCGAATGACGACGGGACGCTCGGCGGTGTCATCGGCCGAAGCGGCCGAAGCGGCCAATGCGCCAGAGGCGTCTGACGGGGGACTCGCGAGATGATTCGCGGTTTTGGGTGCTCGCGGGAAGGTAAGGAGTGCATAGGCATCTTCGAGCGAGGGTTGGCGCGGTATGAACCCCGAAGGCACACGGGCGTCTTTCACCGGAAGCGTCGGCGCGAGCGTCGTTGCCGCTGCGCCCCCCATCCGCGGCACGATGTCTAGAAACAGGGCGTCCGAGCGCGTGGCGGCGGTTTCTTCCGATAAGCGTCGGCAGAGCATTTGCGCGTCGTGTTCAGCGCGGTTGGCAAGCGGGAGCAGGTAGGTTCGCCCCTTGGCGCGCGAGATGAAGCTCTGCGGATTTTCGTCGGCAATGATGCGGCCCGACTCAAAAAGGAGCACGCGGTCAGCGGCCTCGGCTTCTTCCAAATACGCTGTTGAAAAAACGCACGTCATGGGGGTGTCTGCGAGCATCCTGCGCACCACCGACCAGAGTTCGCGTCGTGAGAGGGGATCCACGCCTACGGTGGGTTCGTCTAGGAGCAAGAGATCGGGAATCCGCAGGAGTGCGCTCGCGAGCGCGAGTTTTTGCTTCATGCCGCCTGAAAGCTTTCCAGCCTGACGTTCTTCAAATCCGGCAAGTCCGGTCATGCTGAGGAGCTCAGCGATGCGGCGCTCGAGGCCGGCAGCGCCATCGGCCTCCCCCTCAAATCCCCGCAGGCCCGCAAAGACCTCCAGGTTTTCGCGGCACGAGAGTGTTTTATAGAGACCGAGCGTCTGCGGCATGAAGGCAATGCGGGTGGTGAAGTCCTCGTTGTCGGGGTCCGGCGTCGTGCCGAGGACCGAGAGACGGCCTTCGGTGCTTCCAGACCGCAGAGGAGCCGCATGAAAGTGGATTTGCCCGCGCCGTCCGGTCCCACCAACGCAATGAGCCGATCGGAGGCTTCGGCGCCCCCCGCTTTGAGGCTGATGCCGTCCACCGCACGGATCGGACGGGCAGCGTCGAGGGGGTTGGGAAAAGTCTTGACAACACCCTCAAGACGGATCGCTGGGGCTGAAGCCTTCGTCATGGCGCGGCCTTGCTTGAAAGGTCCAGGAAACCGCTTTGGGCCTCGGCTTGCGGCGCGAAGTCCACCGTCACGGGCTGGCCCAGACGGAGCTTATTTTCCGGATCCGAAAGCGTGAGGCGGACTTCATAGACGAGGAGTGTGCGCAGATCCTGTGTCTGCACGGTCTTAGGCGTGAATTCCGCTTCCGGGGAGATGTAGCCCACTGTGGCTTCGTACGCCGGCGTCGTATCCGTGGTGATGCGGGCCGGGGCGCCCTCTTTAATGAAGCCGAGCTGGGTTTCCGTCACATAAGCCCGCACCCACTTGGGCGAAGTGACGGCAATTTCATAGACGCGCTTGCTCGCACTCGCCATGTCGCCCGGCTCAAGGAGGCGGCTGCGGATAACGCCGTCGACGGGCGACTCAATGCGGCTTGCCACATCAATCTGGTAGTCGAGCGCCTTAAGCGCAGCCTCCCCTGCATCGCGGGCAGCCTTTTTGGCGCGAATTTCTTCAGGGCGCAGGCCCGCAGTGAGGCGCGCAAGATCGGCTTGCGCCGCCGCGAATACCTTGGTCAGATTGTCGGCATTGGATCGCGCTTCATCGAGCGCCTGGTCAGACGCCACATGGGCGCGGTAAAGCTTTTGCGTGCGTGCCAGCGTGGTCTGCGCCAGTTTGGCGCTGCTTTCGGCCGCTTCGGCCTGCGCGCGAGCCGCATCAATCTCTTCGGCGCGATAGCCTTCAAGCGCAAGCTTCCAGTCAGCGTCAAGGCCTTCGAGCTGCGCGGCCGTGCGTTCACGCTCGATTTTCAATGCCCTCAGATCGAGTTCACCCAAGGGTTCGCCTTTTTTCACGCGTTCGCCTTCCTCTTTGGCAAGCGAGGCAATGCGGCCGGAGGTTTCGAACATGAGGTCAACGGTGCGCATATCGACGGTTCCCCAGGCCACAGTCGGCGGGACACTGCGATGGGCTTCCCACCAATTGAGGCCGTAGTAGAGGGCTGCTGCGGCGGCGGCAGTGCCGACAAGAAGAACGATCTTTTTTGCGCTCGACATGGTGGCGAAATCCTTAGCGTGTATTCTGAACTGACCAGTCAGTTTAGAATCATTTTAGGCGTATTCTTCGCGCTCGTCTATGCAGACAGCCATGGCCGGAACTAAAAATAATCAAGAGACCGTATAGGAGACATTGCGCAGAAGAATGCCGAGAAAAGCGGCAGCGACTGCGACCGTGAGGAGTGCATAAAAGGCCCAGCCTTCAACGGATTTTTCTTTGGTCTTCAGGTCCCGCACGGTCGAAAAGCCGATGTAAAGGCCAAAAAGCCCCACTGCGCCGACAAAGAGCATATTGCCGGTACTGAGTGCCGAATGTGACGACCAGAGGGCATAAAGGAGCATGAAGCCGCAGGCCGTGGCGACCAATCCGCCCAGCAGGGCGAGCGCCTTAAAGAGATAAAGCCCAGCTTTAAAGAAGCGCCGGCGGCGGGGCTCAGGAATTTGATCGAGTTCAGAGACTTCCATAGCGTATGCACTCAGGGGGTCAGCGGCGAGGGGGCTTAGAGGACCGAGAAACGGCAGGCGCAGATTTGCCGCCTTTAGGCTTCCTGAGACTCATCGACGATGTGCCGGGAGCGGCTGGGGCGGGCGGAAGCGGTTCCGACGGCAGGGCCAGTTTGGCGAGCACGTCATAGACCGTCTGCAGGCGTTTCTCGGGGTCTGGGTTGGCGACATTAAGTTTGAGGCGCTCGGGCCCAAGCATCTGCGCGTCGCGCCGCGACTGCAGGAGCTTCACGAGGGCGAGCGGATCGAGGTTGGGCTTAGGCGTAAAGGCAATAATGATCGCCGCGGGAGCGGCATCAATACGGCGGATGCCGATCGCTTCGCACTTGAGGCGCAGTTTATGCACTTCAATGAGGCGTCGGGCGGCGTCAGGAAGTTTCCCGTAGCAGTCGACGAGCGCTTCGGTCGATTTTTCAAGGGCCGCGCGGTCTTCGGCCGAAGCAAAGGCCTTGTAAAAGGCCAGACGCTGCGAGACGTCGGGCACATAGGCCGAGGGGAGGAGCGCCGGGGCGTGAAGATTGATATCCGTCGAGAGCTGCAGCGGATCGCCCGCCTGCGGCGTCTCGCCGCGCTTTAAGGCCTTCACGGCCTGCATAAGCATGCGGTTATAGAGGTCGTAGCCCACCTCGGCGATTTCGCCGCTTTGATGTTCGCCGAGCACCTCGCCGGCGCCGCGGATTTCCAAGTCGTGCATGGCGAGGTAAAAGCCTGACCCCAAATCTTCAAGCGCCTGAATGGCATCGAGACGCTTCTGGGCATCCTTCGTGAAGGCCCCGTCGGGCGGCGTGAGCAGATAGGCATAGGCCTGATGGTGCGATCGGCCGACACGGCCGCGCAGCTGATGGAGCTGCGCGAGACCGAATTTGTCGGCACGCTCAATGATGATCGTATTGGCCGACGGCACATCAATGCCGGTTTCAATAATCGTGGAGCATAAGAGCACGTTAAAGCGCTGCTGGTAGAAGTCGCGCATCACGTGCTCCAGCTCGCGTTCGTGCATTTGCCCGTGGGCAACGGCAATGCGGGCTTCGGGCACAAGTGTTTCGAGCCGGGCGCGGGCGTTTTCGATGGTGTTCACTTCGTTATGCAGGTAGTAGACCTGTCCGCCGCGCTTTAATTCGCGAAGCACTGCTTCACGAATCGTTCCGTCCTGTTCGCTCGTCACAAAGGTCTTCACAGCGAGTCGGCGTTCGGGAGCGGTGGCGATGACGGAGAAGTCGCGGATGCCCTCAAGACTCATCGAAAGCGTGCGGGGAATCGGCGTCGCCGTAAGCGTGAGTACATCGACTTCAGCGCGGATTTTGCGGAGCACTTCCTTTTGGCGCACGCCGAAGCGGTGCTCCTCATCAATGACGACGAGCCCCAGATTTTTGAACTGGGCTTTGTCGGAAAGAAGTTTATGCGTGCCGATCACGATGTCGACCGTGCCGTCGGCTAAGCCGGCGAGTACTTTGGCTGATTCTTTCCCGGTGCGAAAGCGTGAGAGTTCGGCAACCGTCACCGGCCAGGCACGGAAGCGGTCGCGGAACGTGGCGGCGTGCTGCTCGGCCAAAAGGGAGGTCGGACAGAGAACCGCCACCTGACGCCCCGACATGGCGGCGATAAAGGCGGCGCGAAGTGCGACTTCAGTTTTGCCAAAGCCCACATCACCGCAGACCAGCCGGTCCATCGACTTCCCTGAAGTCATGTCGTCGACTACCGCATTGATGGCCGTGGACTGATCGGGAGTTTCATCAAAAGCGAAGCCTTCGCGAAAGGCTTGATAGTCTGCCGGATCGATCTTGAAGCGGATGCCTTCGCGCGTGCGGCGAATGGCATACAGATTTAAGAGTTCGGCCGCCGTATCACGAACTTCCTGCGCGGCCTTGCGCTTGGCCTTTTCCCAATCGCCGCGCCCCAATTGATGGAGCGGCGCATGCTCCGGATCGGCGCCTGCGTAGCGCGAGATGAGCTGCAGATTGGTAATGGGCACGAAAAGTTTGGCGTCGTTCTTATAGGTGATCTCCAAAAATTCCGCGTCGCCATCCGGCGTCTCCATATGCACGAGGCCCTGATAGCGCCCAATGCCGTGGTCGGCATGGACGACGGCGTCGCCGGGTTTGAGTTCGGCGACGTCGCGCACCATCATCTCGAGCGTCGTCGCGTGCTTCACGCGGCGCAGACGATGGCGGCGGGGACTGGCAGCATAAAGCTCCGCTTCCGAGAGAATAACGATTTCCGGATGATGGAAAACGGCGCCGGAAAAGAGCGGCGCGGCGGCGATGCCGAGCGCTGAATCGGCATCGAGGAAGGTCTGCCAATCGGGGAATTCTTCTACGCTCAGGCCGCCCGTGCGCAGGAGCTGAGACATGGTCTCCATACGGCCGGCGGAGGGCGCGGCGATCAATGTGCGCACTCCCTTCATTGCCGATTCGCGCGTACGTTCCAAAAGCTTCCCGACCGGATTCTGACTCTTGCGGTCAACCTCAATGCCGGTCAAGCGTTTCAGATCCTCTGCGTTCTCTTTTTCCTCGACCGTGAAGCGCGCAAAGTTCGCGAGCGACTTGAAGAATTCTTCGGGTTTGAGCCAAATGCGCTCGGGCGCAAGCGCCGGACGCTGCGGGTCGGCCGCAAGCACTTTGTAGTGCGAGGCCATGTCGCGCCCGAATGCCTGCAGCGCGGCTTCAATGTCGCCCAAGAGAAAGACCCGTGCATTGGGAGGAAGATAGTCCGTGAGCGCAGCCGTTTCGTCAAAAAAGAGCGGGAGATAGTATTCGATCCCCGGCGGGAGAATTTCCTTTTCAATGTCGCAGTAAACGATGCTCTTTTTCGGGTCGCCCGCAAACTCTCTGCGCCAGCGCTGACGGAAGGCGAGGAGCGCCTCCGGGTCAACCGGGAATTCGTGGCCGGGAAGGAGTCGGATTTCCTCGGCAGATTCCATCGAGCGCTGCGTATCCACATCGAACCAACGGATGGATTCGATTTCGTCATCAAAGAAATCCAGTCGGAAGGGACGTTCAGACCCCATGGGGAAAACGTCGACGATGCTGCCGCGAACGGCAAATTCACCGGCGGCGAGCACTTGCTTCACATTGGCGTAGCCCGCGGCGGCAAGGCGCTTTTGCAGCGTCGTCAAGGAGATTTGTTCGCCCTGATGAAAGAAAAACGTATTGGCGCCGATATAAGAAACGGGTGAAAGCCGCTGAGAAGCGGTCACGGCAGAGGTGAGCAGCACGTCAGCGCCCCCCGTCGGCGCGGTCAGCCGATAAAGGGCTTCAAGGCGCTCAGAAACTAATTCTTCCTGCGGCGAAAGCACGTCGTAGGGGAGCGTTTCCCAATCCGGCAGCGGCCGAACATCCAGCTTCGGCTCAAACCACGGCATCTCCTGCGCGAGACGCGGCACGTCGGCCGGGTCGGCGCAGACCACCAGAACTCGTTCGCCTCGAGCGCGTGCTTCAAGCGCAGCCTGAGCCAAGGCGGCAGCATCGCTGGTTTGAGCGGAAATCGTAAGGCGAAGCCGATCACCCGGCTTTATGCGGGCAAGGTCGTCGGCAAAGATCGGGCCGAGAGAAGTCATGATGAATACGGGGTGCGGCAAAGCGCCCGGAAAGACTGCTGAAGCGGAAAAATAGAGAGATCTCCATTATGCACAAGGCGGTGGTCAATGGAATGTTGAACAGAGTTTCCCTAGAAACGAGAGCGTTGCGAGGAATGGCGTGTGCTAGCCTTAGAGCCTTTTCCTGAGGAGGAGGAATTTCAGAAATGCAGGCATTAACGCTCAGGCAGCGAAGTTTGGTGGGCCTCACGCTTTTTGCGATGTTTTTTGGCGCAGGCAACCTTATTTTTCCGCCCTGGCTCGGCGTGCAGGCCGGAACAGAGTCGCTCTCGGCCTTCATCGGCTTTCTCATTACCGCTGTCGGCTTCCCGATTCTCGGTGTGATGGCTGTAGCGGAATCCGGGGGCTTAAAGAACCTCGGCGCCCGAGTGCATCCGGTCTTTGCCTTCATCTTCATGTTCCTCATCTATCTCTCGATCGGCCCTTGCCTGGCGATTCCGCGTACGGCGAGCACCTCGTTCGAGATGGTGGTGCGGCCGCTTCTCGCCGAGAACGGTCTGCTCGAAGCCCCGCTCTTAGGCTGGACGGCGCTGGGCTTTTCTCAGCTTGCCTATTCAGTCCTTTTCTTTCTGGCGGCTTTTTTGGTAGCCCTGAACCCTGAAAAACTGACGAGCCGTCTGGGCAAATTTCTCTGTCCCATGCTCATTACACTCATCTGCGTGCTCTGGCTCGGCGCCTTTGTCAATCCCATTGGCGAAGCCGGTGCGCCCGCAGCTGCTTATGCGGGCGCAGCGCTTGCGCACGGCTTCATCGACGGCTATCAGACGATGGATACGCTCGCGGCTCTGAATTTCGGTCTCATCATTGCAATGAACATTCGTGCGATGGGTATTAAGAGCGAAGGCGCCGTCGTGAAGGAAACGGTTTTTGCCGGCTGCATTGCCGCGGCCGTCTTCTTTGTGGTCTACGGTGCGCTCACGCAGATCGGTGCAGAAGCGGGCGGCGCATTCACCGGGATGGAAAACGGCGCTCAAACGCTCACGGCTGTCGCTGACAAACTTTTCGGCACGGCGGGACAGGTGCTCCTTGGGCTCGTCTTCTTTATTGCATGCTTTAATACCTGCGTGGGTTTGATTGCCTGCTGCTCGGACTATTTCTCTGGACTCTTTCCCAAGCTCGGGTACCGCGGCTGGGCCGTGGTATTTGCGGTCGTCAGCATGGTGATCAGCAATGCCGGTCTCACGCTCATTCTGAAGTTTTCGATCCCTGTGCTGGTGGCTATCTATCCGCTCGCCATCGTGCTGATCGCGTTGGGTCTCATTAACTTGGCCTGGAAAAATCTTCACCTGCACCGCTGGGTTTATCCGCTTTCGATGCTCTTTACGGGTGTTGTTTCCGTGACTGCCGGGCTGGAAGCTTTCGGTCTCAATGTGCCCTTTTTGTCGAATCTCTGCGCAGATCTCCCCTGGTCCAACATTGATTTGGGATGGATTTCGCCGGCGATCGGCGGTGCGGCAGCGGGGCTCTTCCTCTCATGGAAGATTCCGCATGCCTGT
>OIWL01002485.1_pt1 | contig 15232 bp, 10 predicted proteins | sample 1587561 | NCBI WGS metagenome assembly OIWL01 (sample SAMEA3888903, study PRJEB22519) | human gut metagenome | biome: human gut; feature: human-associated habitat; material: faeces | place: Denmark | collected 2010 | reverse complement strand
ATCGTAACACTTTATAATACCAGTTAGGTGTTAAAGAATTGTAGGTATCAAAATTATAAATTATCATTGGATATTTTGCTGTTTTCATTGTTCCATCTACAATTTTATTTTCCATATAATTTTTCAACCACATATCTAGTTGTATAGCAATCATAATGTTCTCTGTTTTTGCATATAAAATAGCAATTGCATTAATAATCATAATCTCATCAAAAGTCAAAAGATTATTTCTCAAAGGGGTTTTACCATCAAAATCCGGTAATGTTATATGTATTGCTTTCATATACATTTTCATCGCCTTTTTATCATCCTTCTCTTTCTGTCTAGCAAGTTCTCCCTTTGCAAAATACAAGCATTGATGTTCCAATTCTGTTGTATTCACCGCTAGTTTTTCAACCACCTCTATCTGCTTTTCAATTTTTACAACATCATCATCAGTTATATTTCTAACTAGCTCTTGTATTGCAGAATACAACTCCATTTCTTCCCTACTCACGAAAGAGTCAAATAAATTATTTTCCGTACCTAATCGCTCAAACAGCTTTTCTAAAATAAGTCGTCCCGGTTTTTGTGCACCATTTTCAATTCTCGACAAAGACGCAGGTGTACAGATTCCGTAACTGACCTCTTCCTGTGTATACCCTTTTCTCAATCTGGTTTCTCTCAAAAAATCACCAACAACATATACTGCCATATTGTATTTCACCCATTTCTCTTTTTTGTATTCGATACTTATAATATAGCGAGTTTTCAGTTATAACACAACTTTTTTATCAACAAATCTTGCAATTCATATATTTTTTCTTAGTATTCAAGAATTTTGTCCAAAAATTCTCAAAATCAGTATTAGAATCCCAGAATTTTTTAGTATACTATTTATTTAGTACTTTTCAAATAAAGTCATCCTTTTCTTCTTTTATAAAATATCATCCGTCCATCCGATATCTTCCCCATCACCACCGGAAGATCCTGAACCAGAGTTTCCTGAATCGCTGCCGCTGTTTCCTCCACCGGAATCTGTAGATCCACCAGAGGATGAACCACTGTCCGGTGCACTGCCTCCTGAAGCTCCACTGCCTCCCGAATCTGTTCCTGCTGATGGTGTGCCTGCTGTTCCACCACCAGAGGATGAACTACTGTCTGCCGATGAACCTCCGCCAGAAGACGAACCTCCGCTCGCTGCATTATTACCCGTGGATGTATTTCCTTCTGCCGGAGTACTGCCTGTGGATGTTCCTGATGCCGGCTGCTGCATGGAAGTATCTGCCCCAGGTTGTGTTTCTGCCGGAGTTGCTGTCCCTGCGGCATTCTGTCCCGATACTGTATTCCCTTTGCCAGCCTGATTTTTTCCATTCTCCTTAGATGCCGTATTTTTTCCATTATCTTTTTTCTTATTAGGATTATTGGTCGTATTCTTCGTATTGTCTGTTTCCATTTTCCAGCTTACTTCTGTCTGCGGCTCCATAATAACCTCTCTTGTAGCAGCTTTCTCTAACATTGCAAACTCGGAATTCACATCTTCTAACAAAGTTCCTGCATTGACCGCATCCTGATTGCTCTTTATTAGATCTGACATTTTCTGTTTTCCAGCCTCAACAGGATCTGACTGCGCAAATTCTTCAATGGTACAATAGTCAACCCATTCATTATCTTTTTGAACCTGCACCATGCCATCCATCAATCTCACAGAATCAGCGCTGGCATTTACGTCCTGTTGTTCCTGCACTGTTACACTTTCAGCCACGGTCTGTTGCATTTCCTTTATCACTTTTTCTGATCGATACAATAATATGCCAAATACAATAGATACCGTAAAAAAAGTTATTGTCATGACAATCCAGATGTTCTTTGTATCTTTTTGTTCCTCCATAAATGTCTCCTTCACTTATCTTGTTGTCTCTACGCTATCCGTAATGTTTTTCAAAAAAGCATATCCGGCAGATCCCTGTTTAAAATCTCCTCTGTCCAATATCTGTTTACATACGGTATACATACTGCGTGACATTTCCGGTCCATAAATCACAACCTGTGTACCATTGTGTTCCATCACCGCATATGCACGGAATACATAATTTGTCGCATAGCGGCTCGGTGGCAGACCAACTAAGACATTTGCAAACTGCTCTCTTCCATTTACGGTACGGATCACTTTATTATAGGTTTTTCCATTTTCTATGTAGAACGTTCTTCCACCCGCTACTTTGTCTCCTCCATAAACCATTGGATAGTTGTTGCGATTGTCCGGATTCATGATGAGAGTTCCCATCTCTGTTAAACGATATCCTCCCATTCCGCCTGTGCTGATCAACTGGCTTTTCTTTGTTGTATCAATTCCAAAACTGCACCTCAATCCTGTATTTCCGGTATATCTGACTGAAAAACCATGATACGAAAATAAATCCTGCAGTTCCGGCACCGCCTGCGCAGTGTAATACGTTCCGTTATATTCTAACAGCCACACATACATCCCAACCGGTATACCAGAAGCATTATATTGATACATCACTGCTGTTTTCGCACCCTGCTTTCCTACGGATACTAATCTGGCAGACGTATTCTGACTCCACGAAGCAGATGTATATGGCACACCATCAATATAAATCTCCGTACCTGCATCATATCCTGCCGGCAATTGGATCACCACTTCATTGCTGCCTGGCACCGTAACCGGCGGAGATGGTATCTCCGGTGTTCCTTCTACCGTCTTCATTTTTCTTAATGTGACGCCTGACGTCAATGATGAGTTTCCTACATAAAGCACATTCTTGATCACAACCGTGTCAAATACATATGCATCTGAGCAGATCTGCGTCGACATATCTGTCCAGATACCATTTTTCTGATATCTGGCTCTCAATGTAGCATTATCACACCAGATCACATACGCTACCCCATCTTTCCATTGAAGCTGTACCCGGTTACTTGCACTGATACCACTCAGTTTTTCCTCTGTGAAACCGCTTTCCGGGGTTCCCGAAATAAGCAGTGGTTCTTCCGACGCATCATTTGACGCCACAATATTTATCTTATTCGCCTGCACTTTCACATCAGATACTTTTACCGTAGAAATCCCATTAATGGTATAAATATCCTGCCATTTCTGCTGATCTTCTGAATATTTTGCTATCTTTCCTTGATCATTTGCAAAATAATCTGCATATATGGCATATAATTCTCCTTCATAGTTAAAAACCGATGGATTTCCAATAGATAAACTGGAAACCTGAAGCATGGCTTTCTGCCTTCCAGACTGAAAATCCCATATCTTTAAAATATTAGCCGATGAATACGCTAGCCAGAGTTTTCCCTGATTTTCTACAAACTGGTAATTCTCCCAGTATGTATTATCATTACAAATGATCGGTGCACTCCATCCATTTGCCTGAAGTCTTGACACACAGGTCTGATACTGTCTGTTCTGATATGCAAGATACAATACACCTCCATAAAAATACACTTTCGGAGAAGTTCCTGCAGCTGCTTCCAGTTCCTGCCCGGTCTGCTTCCATCCTGTTCCATCCAAAAGATTGGCATATACTTTCACAAAACTGTTACCGGTCTGCCCCTGAACTCCGGCCAGATACATCATCCCACTATCCGTATCCTCTGTCATGGATAATGACTGCATATCTGCAAGCGTGGTGTCCTGCTTTATCCAATAGTTCTCCTCACTCAGCGCTGGAAATTCCACATGAAAAGTTGCTGTTCCGTTCTCCTGAAAACGGATATTATCGATCACAATTCCACTGTTAGATCCATCGGAATAAAAAATAGTGTCCTGCGTACATGGAGCTGACATATCACTGCTGCCGAGTGAAGTGCGGTTTCCGACTCCAATGGCTGCATCATATACCGCATTCCTCAGACCGGAACTGCCATTTGATACCTGTTCTTTGGCTGCCTCGTGATCTTCTGACGTCCCCGGACGATAAACATAGATATAGTTTTTTCCGGCTTTATTCGTCTGATTTTCCACTGCCTCATTGACACGATAAACGATCAGTCCTTTTTCAACCGGCAAAAAATTATCATATTCTTTTTCCTGCTGTTTCTTCTGCCTGTACTCAATGACAAAATACTCACTCTCTGACATGGAAGTTTTTAAAATATATGCTCTGTTCCCTGCCTTTGCACTTGCAGGTTCAAGCGTATAATCTCCGCTCTCTGTCACTTCCTGAATATCCATCCAGCCCATCTGGCTTCGTATATAAGCCAGTGGATATTGGGCTATCCGGGGCACCTGTGCCATCTGGTCCCAGATACCGACCGGAATCCCATCATCCCCGGTTGTCCGGTACAGATCCGGTGCTCCAAGCGTGTGCAGAAACTCATGGCTTACCAGCGAATAGGCTGTTGATGTTGCCTGCGACCGGAGTGCTTCTGTAGAAATAACATTGTATGCTCCTACCCGTAGTCCGAAGCATACCTCTTCAGTTCCGCCATACTCACTTTTGTGTGAGCCAAAAGATCCTGTGTTCTTCCCCTGCACTAGAATCGTAAGATTATCAATACACCCATCCTGATTCCAAGAATCAAGTTCGGCTGCTGACAGGTTTTGTGAAAACGTTGTCTTCTTAAGCGCCTCTATTACTGCTCCGACAAATCTGCTATCCTCCACGCTGTCCGGATTCAGATAATCGGTTGCCTTTCCGCTAAGTCTGATCGTTGTCACCTTCCCAGCACTGTCCTCCTGTGGGAAATAACAATTCACCTGCACTTTTCCATCCGATATCGTGTTGATATAATGGGGCAGACTTCCGGTCTCCTTTGTATAGATGTCTTTAAAATAGCTGACTCCTGGTTCCGATCCCTTCCCCGACTTCTGATTCCAGCAATAATACTTTCCAGTCTGCTGATATCCATCGGCAAATTCGTCCGTCAGATTATTTCCATCATCATCCTTTTCAAAAGTAACCATAATGACCATATTTCCGACAGTCTGTTCTGCTGCCTTTACTCTTTGCGGCATGGACTGTACCGTAAATAACAGCGTAATTATCATCATCCATATGATACTTTTTTTCTTATTCACTAATCTCTTTTCTCTCATATTTTTATTCCCACATTGTATACACGCCAAACTGTTCCGCGTTCACTTCCGTTTCACTGTCTTCGTCAATTTCTCCCTCGTATACCTGCAGATCTGTATTCCGCATCTGCCACGCCTGCAATGCCCCTGCACTCATATCTAGTGTTCCACTGCTCACCCGCATGCTGCCCTGCACCTTGCCATCCGAAGAAATGGTTCCCTCATACTTTCGATATGCACCATCTTCCATTCTTAATATCTCACTGGAAAATGTTCCCTGAAGCTTTTCATCCTGCCACTCGCAGACAAAAGAATGGATCTCTGCCGGGGTTATCTCAAGATAAATAGCCTTTCCGTCTTCTGTTCCACATTCCAATGCCGTGTACTGCTGCCCCAATTCATCTGATATAACAGTAATTCTTTCAGGTATTTCCGCAGAATCTGTCCTATAATTCCTCTGACCGATCACAAGTTTTGGCAGCATAACAGACATCCAGGACGCATCCGTAACCGTTGCCACTGCACTGTCCACATCGCCTGCCTTTAAATAATCCAGAACCGTCTGTCCCATCATCCGGATTTCTTCTGTATCATCATTTAAATTTACCTGCAGTTCCGAAAGATTTCTCTGTCTGTCAGAATCGTAATCCAACAACTGCTCCCACTCAAGTTCATTGCGCTGCTCGATTGCGGTTGTTTCTTTTTTCTCACTTTCCGCGGTTCTGTCAGAAAGTATCTCTGTAGTCTCTGTGTTACTTTTTGCTGTGTCTTCGACTCCACAGGAAGCCAGCAGTAAAAAACTGAGGCATCCTATTAATATGGCTGGTTTTTTCATCAAATTTTCTCCTTCGTCTATCGGGGGATTGCGTTCAACTTTCAACAAAATCATCAACAGTAATGTGTTTTTTCATTATACATAGATGCCCTTATTTCTTCAACCTGTTTATAATCTGTTTTGCATATTTATTTGAAATTTATATTCTTTGTTATTATGAATAACTTTATATTGCATTCTTTGATTCTACACGTTATAATAATTGCAAAAGCAAGTTGTTTTAAGTAACTTTTATACAAAATATGTTATTTTAAATATCATTTTTCACAGGAGGCCGCACATGAAAAAACTTTCCACCACCCTTTTGGCTGATATTGTCCAGTCCAAAAGGAAATCTTTAAAAATGACGCAGGCTCAATTATCTGAATTAACCGGTATCAACCGCGCACAGTTGTCCCGTCTGGAACAGGAAGATTACTGTCCATTGATCCCCCAGCTGGAAAAACTGGGCGATGTATTGGACTTTGATATCGATGACGTTTTCGTGAATACCGCAGCATCCAAAATTCCATCTCCTTCCCCACTTCGCATCGCAGTGGCTGGAACCGGATACGTTGGATTGTCAATCTCCGTTCTGCTTGCCCAGCATAACATTGTCACTGCCGTTGACATCATCCCTGAAAAGGTAGACCTGATCAATCAGCGTAAATCGCCAATTCAGGACGAATACATTGAAAAATATCTGAAAGAAAAAGATTTGCATTTAACCGCCACTTTGGACGGCGAATCCGCTTATAAGAATGCCGACTTTGTAGTGATCGCAGCTCCAACCAACTACGACAGCAAAAAGAACTATTTCGATACATCTGCTGTAGAAGCTGTGATCGAACTTGTTCTGAAAGTAAATCCGGATGCGGTCATGGTCATTAAATCCACAATCCCGGTTGGCTACACAGAATCGGTGCGCAGGAAATACAACACGGAAAACATCATTTTCAGTCCGGAATTTTTACGGGAATCCAAAGCTTTATATGACAATCTATACCCAAGCCGTATCATTGTCTCAACAGATAAAAATAATGAGAAACTGGTAGATGCCTCCAGGAAATTTGCTGCTTTACTGCAGGAAGGTGCCATCAAAGAAAATATTGACACTCTGTTTATGGGATTTACAGAAGCCGAGGCTGTCAAGTTATTTGCAAACACATACCTCGCCTTAAGAGTTTCTTATTTTAATGAATTAGATACTTATGCTGAAATAAAAGGTCTGAACACAGAAGATATTATCAATGGCGTGTGTCTGGATCCACGAATCGGAACACACTACAACAACCCTTCCTTCGGCTACGGCGGCTATTGCCTCCCAAAAGACACAAAGCAATTGCTGGCAAACTACAGCGACGTTCCTCAGAACATGATCAGCGCCATTGTGGAAAGCAACCGCACAAGAAAAGATTTTATTGCAGACCGTGTCTTAAAGCTTGCCGGATATTATGACTATTATAATCAGAACGATTATTCCACCAATCAGGAAAAAGATTGTGTCATCGGTATTTACCGGCTTACCATGAAGAGCAATTCCGACAACTTCCGCCAGAGCAGTATCCAGGGCGTCATGAAACGGATCAAAGCCAAAGGCGCAACTGTTATCGTTTATGAACCCACACTCGAAAATGGAAGTACATTTTTCGGCAGCAAAATCGTAAATGACCTTGCCAAATTCAAGAAATCAGCAGATGCCATCCTTGCAAACCGCTATGATTCCTGTCTGGATGATGTGAAAGAGAAAGTGTATACAAGAGATTTGTTCCGGAGAGATTAGGCTTATGCCGTAAACTGGCAGAAGCCGGAACTCTTTGTCATAAAGAATTCCGGCTTCTGCTTTATGCATTACATATTCTTTTGTACCTCTTTTTGGTAATCTTCATAGTATTGGTTCCATTCTGAGTATGTCTTGTCATCTCTATGGTCTTCCACTTCATAATTTTCCGAAATATATGCACCAAGATAATCTGACACCTTTTCTGCTCCATAGACATTCAAGTGTTCTGTACCATCCAGGACATCCAGATTCCAGTCAATCCCTATCTCCTCTGTCAAAAGATTCAGATCTAAATATTCCACTCCATATTTATCTGCAAGGCTCTGTGCCGAATTGTGATTTTCATACCGATAATCTTTCGGTGACGGTACACTGACCATCATAAATTGACTCCCATTCTTCCTGCATAGCTGAATCATGCGTCCTAACAGGAAACGTTCTACACGCGGCACCTCCCTGGCAGCCATCGTCTCTATCATATATTCTCCACCGGCATACGGAATACAATCTTTCTTCAAACGAAATCCCTTATATTGATCCTGTTTTTCATAAACAGCATCCTGAAGATCACTGGGATCTAACTTTTTCCATTGATCGTGATATTCAAAAACCGGCAGATAATACTCTGCTGCCTCAAAAAGTGTCTTATTGATCTGTTCTTCGGTATCAGAAGGCCAAAACAACATATTTGTTTCGAATACAACCACTTTCGGACTCTGTACTTCAAAAACTCGCTTTAACATGTAATAGGTTTCTGACATTCTCTGGGCAGTTCTGGAACAATTATATGAGGTAAACCCATTTTCATGCCACATTTTCAATGGAGAAATACTCGTATATGCCAGACTGTCTCCAATGATAACAGCATCCATAGAATTCCGGGGTTCCGCATAAACAGCATAAGCACTCTCATCCCGCTCATCTATTCCTGCCTTAACGGTATCATTCTTTGGAACAAACAATGCAGAAGCCCCATATAATAAAACGAGAAAAAAAGCAATAAAAATAATCCCATTTCTAACTTTCACTTCTGACCTCCTAAAATCCTGCATAAATCAAGTCAACCACCTGATATCCTGCTCCATATGCCCCAAAAATAATCACTGCAAAAATTGCAGCATAATAAATCATCCAACGAACCGGTAGTCTCAGCTCTGATATTCTCAATCGCAGATTTACGCCTTTCTCCTTTAAAATATCTGCAACAATGACCACTATAGTTCCTGCTATGACAACAGCAAAATCCCAGATGTCTAACCCAAGTGACAACAATGTTCCATCCCACAGCTGTGCCGGATCAAACTTTGTAAAAATGCTTATGAACATTGCTTTTCCCTGTGCCACACTTGCAGACCGGAAAAACATCTCCCCAGTAAAAATAATGATCCATGTTTTTGCAATCTGCAATCCATGATAAAAACGGTTCTCTTTTTTGATGTTCCATTTACGAAGCCAGAACTCTACTGGCGGCTCTAATACATTTTCCAGGGAAATGATAACAAAATAATACATGCCATAGAAAAGATAAGTCCAATTGGCGCCATGCCATAATCCATTACAAAACCAGACAGGAAATAATGCAACAACAGTTAATACAATTTTGGTCACATACTCTCCAACATGCGCCCGGCCAAACTTATTCCATTTCTTCATGATTTTTGACATGGATACCGGATAAAAAATATAATCCCGGAACCATGCACCCAATGAAATGTGCCATCTGCGCCAGAATTCAGATGCATTTCTGGAAAAAAACGGCTGTCTGAAATTTTCTGGCATCTGAACTCCGAAAATTTGGGCACTTCCAATTACAATATCGATTGCTCCGGAAAATTCCATATAAAGCTGTATCGTATAAGAAATAGCTGCTGCAATCACTACGATTCCACCAAAATCTTCCGACACTCCATATACAGCTGCCACCAGAGTGTTCAGCCTATCTGCGATCACAATCTTTTTGAACATTCCCCAGATAATTCTCTGTATTCCAAACAGCAGATTTTCTCTGTTTATCTGTTCTCCTGCATACAATGCAGCCGCTGTTTCTCCATATCTGCAGATAGGGCCTTCCATAATCTGAGGAAAGAACCCAAGAAAAAGTCCAAGTTTTCCTATATTCTTCTCTGCCGGAATTGTTCCTCTATATACATCAATCATATATCCCAGTGACTGAAGCGTATAAAAAGAAACTCCAAGTGGAACTAAAATCGCACGTGGCTGAATATAAAAACCTATTCCATGCTGCTGGCAAAACTGATCCACCACTGCTGCACTGAAATTGAAATATTTCAAATACCACAAAACTCCTATCATTGCAGCAATTCCACAGAACAGCACACCACGTTCTTTTCGGATATATTGTGCTTTTACCTCTTTCTTTTCCCCGCGTTCCAGACTCTTAATCCTGCCCTTACATTCTGTCTGCAATGTTTCCAGCCAGATTCCAATGTAATGTGTTAAAACTGTTGCCCCTAACAGATACACGAGCAGCTTTCTGCTCACACTGTAAAAAAATAAATAGCTAAATAATAGCAGCACCTTCCAGCGATGTTTTTTCGGACAAATGGCATAACATAGAATTGCCAGCGGTAAAAATAAAAACAAATAAATCGGTGTATGATATGCCATTACTATTCATTCTCCTGCATTTTCTGAATCATCGCCCAGATTGCTTTTGCCGAATTAAAATTTGCCGGAACGATCTCTCCCGGTAATACCGACACATCAAAGGTATCCTCAATATCTGAGATCAATGACAAAATTGCAAACGAATCCAAAAGATGATCATCAATCAATGTATCACATGTCTCATAATCTACATCCGGGTTAATGTTCTCCAAAATTTCTAATAATTCTTCCATTTTCTAATTTCTCCTTTTTATATAATCAGACAATTGTGAAACTTTTCATAATATTTCTTTCAATTCACACTTTCATGAGTTTCACAATTGTATTTATAAATATCCTGTTTTTTTCTTACTTCCACCATGCCTCGTTCCTCAGAGTACATAACAACTCCCGGCAGGTCCCTGCTCAGGAAAAGTGCCATTCCTTCCATTGCCGCATATGCGCCTGTTCGTTCAAATACAAGCACATCACCAGCCTGTGGGGGCATAAGTAAAGCCTGTCTGCACAAAACGTCATTGACGGTACACAGCGCACCGCATACGTTCCATATGTTCTGCGCTTCCTCTGTTTTCTGCGCCGGTATCTCATATACTTTGTGTGCAGACAACTGTTTCATATAAGGAAGATACATTCCTTTCAGCTGTCCATCATAATTAATCTGATGAATTCCACCATCTACAATGACATAATTTTCATTTCCATTGCTTTTTATATCGCAAATTGTCGTAAAATACTGCCCACACAAAGCTGCAATAAATCTTCCCATTTCCAATGTAATTGTACCTTCAAACTTCATCTGGTCAATGCAATCCCTGATTCCGCAAACCATTTCTTCCAAAGACAGTACATTCTTATCAGACGGGAAATAACTGATTCCTGCGCCCGGTCCATACTCCAGCTGTTCTACTTTAAATCCATACTCCTGCAATAGTTTTCCACAAAACGCATCCAGATACAACAGTTCTTTTTCTATCTTCTGAACCTTTTTCTTCTGTGTGCCCGAAAAATAATGAATTCCAACAATCTCAAGAAATGGATATCTCTCCCTATCCCTGACAATCCCACAGACTGTCTCCTCATCCATTCCAAACTGATTTCCACTTGTCAGCCGCAACAGAATCTGCACCTGCTTTTTATTTTCCGCTGTCCACTCATCCAGATAGTGCAGATGCCTCTCCGACTCAACTGTGAACAGACTGTCGTGGGCATGCTTTTCCAATGCTTCCCATAATGTTTTCCTATCCTTGTATACACCGGAATAAATCATCCCCTGATCATACATATCACACTTTTCAAAAATATGATATTCTCCGGGAGAGCAGATTTCAAACCGATCCACAAGATTTCTAAGGCTTCTGATCAAAAAGGGATTTGCTTTCATTGCAAAGCACAAAGAAGCTCGTCCTTCTAAAAGCTCTGTGATTTTTTTCACCCTGTCCTGCAATGCATCTGTATCAAACAGGTAAAATGGAGTCGGAAAAGAATCCGCTGCCCGTATTATCAATTCATCTTTCATTTTGTTATCCCTCTGTCTAAAAAATATTTCCTGTCAATCTTACCATTCTTTGTCATTGGGATTTCATCCACCTGTTTTATAAATGTTGGAATCATATATACCGGCAATTTTTTCTTCAATGCATCTCTTAATTCTTTCTTGTCACATACTCCAACATAATAAGACGCTATTCTGTTCCGCTCCTGATCAAATACACAGAATGCCCGCTCTACTCCCGGTGCCGCATTCATTGCCAGTTCAATCTCTTCTAATTCAATCCGGTGTCCCATATGTTTAATCTGAAAATCCTTCCTTCCACAAAAAACGAGATTTTCATCCTCATCATAAAATGCGAGATCACCTGTTTTGTAAATCATTTCCGTATAATCTGTCTGAAAAGGATTTCGGACAAAACTTTTTTTGGTCTGTTCCGGATTCTTATAATATCCGTGTGCAAGCGATGATCCTGCAACACAGATTTCTCCTGTTTCCCCAGGCTTTGTTACATTTTCACCAGCTTCATTGACCAGATAAATTCTGCGATTGGGGAACGCCCTTCCGATTGGAATCTTCTCTTCCTTTGAAAATTCTCTCTCAATGCGATAATAGGTACAATTACAAGTAATCTCTGTCGGACCATATAAATTAATGAACTTCGCATGCGGAAGATACTGTCTCCAGATATTCAGATGTTTAACCGGCATCGCTTCTCCACTGAACAATATTTTATCCACCATTTCCGGCACTCTGTAATCAAGACCTTTCATGCCGGACACAAGACAAAGTGCAGATACTGCCCAGATCAAAGTCGTTACTTTCTTCTCACACAGATAATCTAACAAGATCGGCGGTGTGGAAAAATATGCGGTGGGAATAATCACCATAGATGCCCCTGTCTTCAATGTCGAATAAATATCTTTCACTGAGACATCAAAATCAAATGGTGCCTGATTTCCGATCACATCCCATTCCGTAATATGAAACATTTCTGTAAAATATCCAATAAAATCCAGAACTGCCCGATGACTGACCAATACACCTTTAGGTGTTCCCGTAGAGCCAGACGTAAACATCGCATATAAAATATCGGTGTCGATCATCTGCTCTCTTATCGCTGTAAGCTTTTTCTCTTCAATCTCATGTTCTCTCAACTCCTCCATGTAACAGGTCTGACCTTCATAACCAATTGCATTGATACGATCCATAAGTTCCGGATCCGTCACAAGGAACTGCACATCTAACGTATTTAAAATCTGCCCAATACGTACATCCGGCTGCACCGGATTCACTGGAACATAAAAACATCCTGCCTCAACAATCCCAAGATATATTGCAAGCGTTTCTGCGCTCTTATCCATCACTACAGGAACCGGTGTCCCCGGTTTCGTATGTCCGGCAATTGCACTTCCAATCCTCCTTGCCAGTTCATGCAGCTGACGGTACGTATAAACAGTTGTCCCATCATCTACTGCAATTTTATCCTGAAACTCTTCCGCAGAATGTTCCAGATATTCTAGTACATTTTTCATAGCTGTCCTCTTGAATTTATTTTCTTTCTGTAAACCTTATTGTCAAAAAGCAATCCACTTACAATCGAATATAGAATAGCATATATTTCTATTTTTGTTCCTTAAAAAATGTTTAAGAAACGCTTAATTTTGTACTGCGGATTACTTTTTCTTCACCATGCACCGTTTCTTAAAAAACGAAATGCCATAACAAAGAATTTGGTCGTAATCATCCTCATACTCTTTTGCATACATTCTGTCATCAATCTGCTGCAAGGCAGCATCGCACTCACTTTCCAGTTTGTCCAGAGACTTCGTATACTTCGCTTCAAAAACTGCCACCCGGCTATTGATGGAATCATACACAACCACATCACTGCGACCTTCACCATGCTCTTTGTTCGAATCCACCATATATCCTGCCCCGGTGAAAATACCTGCAAGGAACGCATGATAGAAATCCTCTTTATAATCATGGTAGCTGATAGTTCTGCGTAGCAACGCATTCATCTCTCTGGTAAGGTTCCCGCTGTCACCGTTCCACACGGCATCGAACAGCGCACTCCGGTTACATTTCTTTGTGCTTTCATCGAACCATTTGATAACGGTCGTTTCAAAGATTTCCTTGATTTCAGCGTTCGGAATCATAAGCGCCACTGTACCATCCGCCAGCTTACCATTGTAATCTTCCTCACGTGCTTTTGTCAAATATCCAGTCAGATACAGCATACTCCAAAGATTATTCTCTGAAGAATGCAGATAATCATAAGTCAGGTTCTCATCCACGCGCTGAACGATTGTACCTCCTGCCAGCAAAGTTTCCAGTTTCCCGGTGATGTTGCTTCCAGCATAATCAATGAACGAGCGGATGACTGCATTATCACTCGTGTTCTTCCAATAGCTGACAGGTTTTGCTTTAGGATTGCGCTGTAACTCCAGCAGATAATTCATCACGTCCCACGGACAGTAAACATCAAAATCACCGAAGTGGTATCCGTCATACCACTCCCTGATGCTTTCTGCTTTATCCAAAACGTCCGCATCTTTAAGAATCTGGTCTACCTCACTTTGAACAAATCCAAAATACTCATTCAGCCTGGAATCCGTAATCGTGTCTGAAATAAAATTATTTGTTCCAGTAAAAATGCTTTCCTTTGCAATTTTCAAGCAGCCCGTAATCACTGCAAAGCAGAGTGCCTGATTGTCCTTCAAAGCCTGCATCAGACCCTTCATGACATCTAACATCTCCTCATAGTAGCCATTGCTGTTTGCCTTTGCCACAGGAACATCATATTCGTCAATCAGGAGAATCACAGGTTTGCCATATTGCTGATACATCAATCTCGTAAGCAGCATCAGGCTTCCTTTCGTATCCTTGGTCGAAGCCGTACCCTGTATCAGTTGTTTTACGATTTCTTTATCAAAACTATCTACCTTGTCGCTATCCAACAGATACAAGTGCTTCTTATACAACTCCGAGATGACAAGTGTAAGCATATCGTATGCACTGTTAAAATTCAGACCGTCAACCTGCCGGAACGAAACAAACACAGTCGGCCACTGATTCATCCATTCCATACACAGTTCATGCCTCTTTGCAATCTCAAGTTTCTCAAACAGTGCCTTGTTGTCCTTTTGGATATCAAAAAAGCTTTCCAGCATACTCATGCCAAGTGTTTTTCCGAACCGCCTAGGGCGAGTGATCAAGGTTACTTTTGTTCCTGTTGTACCAAGAAGTTCGCCTATCAGACCTGATTTATCAACATAATAATAACCATTCCTGCGGATTTCCTCAAAATCAGATACCCCAACTGGAATACTCAACAATTTCATCTCTATTGCTCCTCCTATTTCTTCTAAATAAAGAATAACAGTAATTTTGCTAACTGTAAATGAAAAGTACGTCGTTAAATAATTATTCCTTGAATGAAATTTTAAATTCCACATCTATGCTGAATTTAGTCTTTCTCTCTTC
>OIWL01002480.1_pt1 | contig 15263 bp, 19 predicted proteins | sample 1587561 | NCBI WGS metagenome assembly OIWL01 (sample SAMEA3888903, study PRJEB22519) | human gut metagenome | biome: human gut; feature: human-associated habitat; material: faeces | place: Denmark | collected 2010 | reverse complement strand
CGCCTTGATTCCGTTGATTTTCATTTGTGCTCCTTTCCGCGGTTAAACCGCTACATATTTGTTATACTGATGCCGGATTGTTTCATCCGACATTTCAGCGTAAATTTGTGTAGTTGCGATATTCTCATGGCCTAACAGCCGCTGAATGACCGCAATATCCATGCCGCCATTAAGAGCCAACGTCGCAAACGTATGACGCAGCAGGTGCGGGTGCACCCGCTTATCCAGACCGGCCCGCAGGCTGTTGATATGCGTTTGCAGCGACGTTTCCTTGAGATTGCGCGTCTCGTCCAAAAAAGCAATGTAACCTCGGATGTCGTCGGTGGTGATTTTGGCCGTGCTCTTGGTCACTTTAGATGCAAATAATTCAAGGTGGCTGCGGTAGTTCGCCAGCGTTCTGGCGGATAGACCATCAATCTTCTTTGCGCCCAGATAGTGCTTGATCCGCCGCTTCAAGTCACTGCGCTGCTCATCATTTTCCTTAAAAATAATGTAGCCTTTTAAGATAGCGTCGAGTTCTTCCGCGGTCGGCGTTCCCGCCGCAAAAGTTGCGAGAAGCTGCCTTATCAGCTCTGTTTTTGCCGTCATGTTGTAATTCCCCTTTCGGATTTTGGTATGTTTATTATACATACCAAAACGCCAAATGAGGAGTGTTTGCGTCGCATTAGGTTGCTATGGCGGCGGTAGCAGCTTCTCAGGTTGCTATGGCGGCTATCATCGGCAACCCGACTGCGCTCAATGCCGTGGTGACCTCTTCGGTTGCTATGGCGGCCATCATCGGCAACTCGACTGCGCTCAATGCCGTTGTAACCTCTCAGGTTGCTATGACGGCGGTAGCAGCCTCTCAGGTTGCTATGGCGGCTATTGTTAAATCGCCGGTAGCAATGGCTGCTATGTGGCGCAGCGACACCGCAATCAAAGCGCTGCAGGCCAACGCGACCGCGTGGAAGACGTTCACCGGAGCCACCAGTGCGGTCATGGGTAAGACCGTTGCAATCCTCGCTAATCTGGATCCGTCGGGCTATGCTGACATGACCGCGATTGCATCCTCTCAGGTTGCTATGACGGCAGTAGCTTCCTCTCAGGTTGCTATGGCGGCCGTGGCGGCCTCCAACACCGCTACAAAGGCCATCGCCGCATCTCAGACCGCTTTGAACGCGATTGCGGGCAGTACAACGGCGCTGGATGCACTTTATGCCAAGAAAAGCCGCCTGACCGGTGCCAGCGCAGCTAAGTCCGGCAAGTTTATCATTCTGGAGATCAGCGCCAACAGTGCATTTGATACATCGCAGTATGGTTACGCCACTCTGTCTGACGGCAGCAAGCCTAATTGGCAGGATTATAAGAGCAAGTACGCCTACTTTAAGCAGTTTAAGAAGATCGCCACATACATCAAAAACGACACTGAAGGTGATGACTGGATCGACTATTTTCCGTGCGGTTGATGGCCTGAAACAGCCTGTTCTTTGTTGCGCATTATCTTCCTAAGACGTACCACGCACCTCAAATATGCTGTTTTGACACAGCATATTTGAGGAAACGCGGTGCGAAGATGCATAGCTATACAAAATCAGCGGGCAAATCAGGCTATATTCGGGCGGTTACTGCGCATTAGGAAGATAATGCGTAGTAAATCACGTCTAAAATTCAGGCTGCTTTGCAGGGAATATAGACAAATGTAACCTGGCCCGAGGAAGAAGAATCAGCGTTGGCGAAAGCCTCCAAACCGGCGGATGTAGTGAACAGATTGATGCTCTGTGCACTGCCTGTTGAAGAATACGTCTTGGCTCCGGATGCAGTTTCCGAAGTGTACACATAGCGCACACCGAATGTCCAACCAGAATTATTATGAGTCGCAGAGATGATAAAGCACGGACCGTTCGTTACCAATTTAGCATAATTACCGTTGTATGCACTGGTACTTACGCTCTTTTTCAGCGGACTGGAAGCCAAAGCAGCCAATGCAACGGAAGAATTGGTAATTGCAACCCGAGCTTTACCCGATCCGGCAATGGCCGCCATAGCAACCTGAGAGGCTGCAATCGCGGTCATGTCAGCATAGTCGGCCGGATTGAGTCCTGCTGCACCGGCTGCGTATTTAGCGGTTGCCGTGCTCGATGCGGCAATCGCGTTGAGCGCAGTCTGCGATTTCTGAATGGCCGCCATAGCAACCGAAGAGGTCACCACGGCATTGAGTGCAGTGGCGTTTCCAATCACGGCCGCCATAGCAACCTGAGAAGCCGCTACCGCGTCGATGTCTGCATAGTCAGCGCAGGACAGCCCCGCCAGCGTAGCGATGGACTTACCAACCGCCAGCTTACTGCCGCCGACCGCGCGCCAGATTAGCGGGTTGTTGGCCATCTCCTTGCAGCGAGCGGAATCACTGAGCAGATCGTCCCAACCGGTAAACTCGTAAAACTGGTGCAGCCACGTTTCTACCGCATCATCGGCAACCGTACTGCCGAGCAGCAGCTCAAGCAGCTTGTCGCTGTTGCGGTCCGGCAGATCCACCGGAACGCCCAATACCACACTCACGCCGCCGAGGTTGGCAGCAAACTCCTTTGCGTGGGTCGGGTTTGACAGAATTGCCTCCATGCGGTGTACGCCTTTTCGGTAATTACTTTTGAGTGCGCTCATATAGGACATAAAGTCCGACTGATTTACGCCAAGCATTATCTCTCGCCTCCATATTCAATCGCTACATAGTTGATTTTGATGCTGTCTGCCGTGGTGGTCGTGCCGCTGACCAGTGTAGTCGCGTTATGCGCCGGACTGGTACCAGTCGCCGCACCGGTGTAGTAACTGCCGGTCTGCAGCGTGCGCAGACAATAGAGGAAGCCCTCTGCGGTGATGTCCTTGACCAGCACAACGCCATCGAAGTCCTCGGCCTGACAAACCACATTGGGAACGCCCTCAAAGGCCTCGCGGAAATGGTAGGTGTTCCAGCCAGCGCCGCTGTTGGTAATCGTGCCGACCTCCATCTCGGTGTCCTGCAGTTCACCGGTACCGCTGTCACTCTCGCCGCCGATCACGCCGCCGAGCTGGTCAGCGGTCAGACGGCCGTCCTTGTCCAGCACCGCCGGACCGTTCGGCTGACCGAGCAGGGTCAGTGCGATAGCACCAATCTGCGCCGGCGTGACCTTGTGCGGGTTGCCAGTGTCCTTGGCGTGCGTCGCAAGCGCATCAAGGACCGCCTTAAACAGTGCAGCGTGCGCCGATGTACTCTTGTTATGCTCATCTACGGCGCCCTTGCCCTCGTAATTCATTTCAGGCAGCTGGTTGGAGGGCACTTTGCCATTCCCGTCCAGACCGGCCACACCATCGGCCTTGCCCTTGGTATCAGCTGATACGGCGCCGAGATCCTTTGCGGTCAGACTGCCGTCCTTGACGGTCTGCTTGACCTTCTCGGCCAGTTCAGCGGTTTTGACACGCTCGCCCACCGCGTCAGCGTTCTTTTTCAGCTCAGTGTCGATCGCGGTAAAGTTCTGGTTGAGCACTTCAACATCGCCAAACTCCTCGTAGCCGGGCGTATTCAGATGATAGTTAGGTGTTTGCTCCATCCGGCAGCACCTCCTCCTTAATTTCTCGCCAGGTGAGCTTTTTCAGCTCGCCCCATGTCAATTCCTTGATCTGCTCCCATGTGTTGTACAGCAGCGATGTTGTGCAGACCATATTCGCAGGCACAATGTCCGCGAGCAGTTCCTCGACCGCCTGCTGATTGCGTTTTGCGGTCAGCGCCACCTTAACGGTTAGCGTGTATTTGCCGCCATCCAGCTCGAGCTTATAGCCGTCATCGCCACACAGCGTTGCGAGCTGCTGCCGCAGGCGGCGCACCGAGAACGGCAGCTGAGCATTGATTTTCGCCAGCACCCGAAACCGGCGCTCGTCCAGTGTGTCTGTATCCATCGACGTAATCTTGAAGATTTTCTCATACCGTGCAATCGCCGTTTCACCGGCGGTACTGATAAACTGCGCATCGAGCACCGCGTCAGCGGCATCGCGCAGGCGGTCAATCTCCGGCTGCTCGGTGTCGCACAAAAGCGGAAACTCGTAGGTTTTCAGCAGGATCGGCGGCAGGTAGTCTTGCAGCTTCTTTCTCACGGCGCACCGCCAATCTCGGCCAGCCGTGGAATTTCGTCCGCAGCCAGCTCAATGTTCCTGGTATCGCCGTTGACGGTCGTGCCGTCCACATCGACAACGCAATCCGCGGTCAGCAGGTGTGTTTCGATCTGCGAGATACGAACCACTGTTGTTTCGCTGTCCGCCCATGTCTTGCGCAGCTCATCAAGATACGCGTTGGCGGCGCTCACGAGCTGCGACTTGCCGTTGTCCCAGCTCCATCCGGCGGCAAAGGTGACATTCGCCGCAATAGTGAGGTCGGCGTAGCGTGCGCCGGTGACGGTTACAGTGTGTCCGATCGGCGCAAGTCCTAAGCCTTCGCCCTGATTGCCCTCGGGGTCGATGGCGGTCTGTACCTTGCTGATAAGTTCGGTACTGGGCGCAGTGAAGTCCGACGCGATAATGGTCAGCTTGACTGTACCGCCGCCGTTCCAAACTGGATAAACCTTGACGCCGCCCACGCCGGTAATAGCGTTGACCTTCTCGCTGTAGTCGGCCACGTTGCCGCCGAACGCTTCACCGTCGATACTGGCGTAATACTTCTCGCGCAGCGTGTCGGTCGTGTCGCCGTCCTCGGCCGGGATGAGCACCGCCGCAATCTGAGCGGTTTCCAGACCGTTCACCGTCTGGATCGGCAGCAGCAGGCCGGTGTACTTGTTGCCGACCGTACCGAGCGTTTCCGCCTCCAGCTTGTAGTGACCTGCCGATATCTTTTCTGTGATGGTGTAGTTCACTTCGTCGCAGTTGAACCGCAAGCCCGCGGTCAGTTCCACACTGGACGGCGTGAACACGCCCTCGATAACAGCCGCCGTTTCGCCTTGAATAGCTACGCCGCGCTCTTTGCAGCGCAGCATAAGGTACTGGAGCGACGCCGTATCAACAAAGGTTTCGTCCATGACAACATCAAGTTCCATGTACGCCTTTGCAAGTTCTGCGGCCGCCGGTGCAAGCGCGTCATAGATGATACTGCCCTCTCGCTTGTCCACCGTATCCGGCACGGATTCCAGCATACGGTTCATAATGTAGTCAAACGTCATTTCATCGGAATACTTTCCGATCATGCCGCCTCACCTCCAAACTCAAATTCGCTTTCCACGTCGCCCTCGGTCGTGGTTACGGTAAATTTCACAAGCAGGCTGCGCTTGCCCTTGGTGAACGAGAACTGCTCAACCGAGAGCACACGATCATCCGCCATGAGCGCATCTTCAATCGCCTTGGCAACCTTGGCCTGCAGATACGGCGTCATGGTCTGACCGAGCAGGGCGTTCAGCTCGATACCGTAATTCCAGCTGTAAATCGCGTACTGAAACCGTTCGGTCTGAAGAATCAGGAAGATGGCCTGCTTCATGGCTTCCAGTCCGTCCAGCTTGCCGCCGGAACACGGGTAACCGTCAAACCGCAGCGCATAGGTGCGCGTAGGCTGTGTTTCAATCTCGAAATCCTGCACGAGATCGTCATTATACTCTGTCGGCAGCATTACAGCGCCCCTTTCTTGTCTAAAATGAGATATTCCTGACCGCCCTGTTTCCTTAGCAGAATGAGCTTGTCCCCTACCTTAAACGAGGACGCGCTCATGCCAGTACGGACGGCCAGAAACTCTTTTTTGAGCGGCAGTTTCTGGTCAATCTGCACCTGAAACGGGTCAAGCGAGATGACCTTTCCGTAGCACCAGTCAGCAGGTTGCAGCGTGTCAAAGACGTTTTCTGCAATCTGTTTCATAGCGGTAAACATATCAGGCACTAAACTCACCTCGGATTCCGCTCAAATACAGGTCCATCGTGTACAGGCCATTGCTGAACGTGTGCTTAGCCTTCTCCACGCACATATAGTTCTTGATATTGATGTCACCCAGGCCCATGCCGACGCAGACCGAAGTACCGGCACGCGCTCGAACATCACCGAAAACCTTCTGCATGGTCAGTTCGCGGTGAATAACGTTGTAGTATTTCATCAGCGCCTTGGCCTTGGTCTGCAAATCGGCGGTGTTGAGGGCGTTGTCCAGCTTTTCGTAATACTGGAGCGTGCCCCATTTGCTCTGGCTGGCGGTATTGTTCATCACATGAACCTCACGCACGCCTGTTTCGTCATTATCCCATGCCAGCTTGATGCGGTTGTACACATCACTGTCGATGGACGAGGTGTAGCTGTATCCCTGGGCGGTGTCCTCGTCGATGTAGAGCGGCAGGAGCAGGCTCTCGTAGGGTTTGAGGCACAACTTGCCGAAATCGTCATACAAGACGTACACCTTACCGGTGTTGATGATGGTCAGGTCACTGGCGTTACCTAACATGTCAAAGAGCGTGCCCTCCTCAATCCTCTGCGAGATTTTGTACTTGGTATCGGTCACGGTACCAACCTTGAGGCCGTAGTCCGCAGCCAGCATTTTCAGCACATCGGCGTAGGTCTTGTTCGTGTACGAAATCGTGTCCTTGTTCTTGAAGTACCGCAGCTGGTCGTAGGCCGTGACCTTAATCAGCCGGTTATCCGAACGCGACTTCTTAAAGACGTAGCCGTAAAAGACATTGGAGCCATCGAACCGGAACGACACCGGATTGCCCTCATGAAAGTTGAGGGTATCGTCCTTGACCACCGTAAACGTCAGCGAGGACGCCGCGCCACTGCGGGTGGTTTCCCACACGATGTCGCCCTCGATCATCGGCTGCTGAAGCTGACCGTTTTTGTTCTGGATGATCAGCTCGGCGCCCGGCATCTGGCAGGACGGCACATCCCGCAGGATTTCCTTGCGCGTACCTGCTGCACCTGTGACAGACTTAACAACAACGGTCGTGATATCCTTCTTTTTCTTCTCGGTACTCGAACCGGATGAACCGGACGAACTTGAAGAACCAGAACCGCCGATGATGGCGGTACCTTTTCGCCTGCCCCAGTTGTTACATTCGGCGTTCGAGGACATCAAGAGGTCGAAGTGGTACACGCCGTTTTCGATTTGAATCATGCCGCCGCGGTCATTGACGGTGTAGGTCACGCCGTCAAGCGCTGTACCTGTACCCTGCACGGTGATTTTCGTCCCGAACGGTACAGACGGCGGTGCAGCGCAGGTGTGCTTGCTTGGGTCTAACCTGTTGCCGAGCGCATCAAGGAAACCGCCCTCCATTGCATTATTCGCCGGATAGTATGCCGTGAACAACGCCTTTACAGTGTTCGTTGCCGTGCCGCCCGACTTCGCGCCGGAATAGTTAGATACTGTGTCCTTCGACGATACATAGTTCAGCGGATTGACCGACGAACCGTTCAAGTGCATACCAAAATGCAGGTGACAGCCGGTCGAGTTGCCAGTTGTACCAACGGCCGCGATTTTCTGACCGGCGGTGACTTTTGCGCCCTTGGAAACATACAGTTTCGAACAATGTCCGTAGAAACTCATCAGACCGCCGCCATGGTTAATACTGATGTAGTTACCATAACCTCCGTTCAAACCGGATACCGTTACCGTGCCCGACCCAAAAGCGAGAATCGGCACGCCCGATGCCGCTGCCAAGTCAACACCATCATGAAACTTGACAGTTCCGTAAATTGGGTGTACGCGGTTTCCGTAACCGCTCGAAATGCGCGAGTAGGACGGACACGGCCAAACATATTTACCCATGTTCTCCCCTCCTTAACCCGGCAGCTTGAGCACGGTTCCGGGATAAATCCACCAGCCGTTACTGCTGCTCGATCTGCCGTACTTCTTGGCGGCGGCCTCAATGGCAGCCTTGTTCAGATTATAGATAGACTGCCACTTAGTACCGTTCCCCAGCTTCACCCGGGCAATGTCCCACAGCGTATCACCGGATTTGACGGTGTACGTCTTACCGGCCGGTGCAGTCGTAGTGTCGCGCTTCTGCGTGACGGTCGCTTTCTTGGTGCCGCTGCTGCTGCTCTCGCTTTTCTTAAACTCGATCAGCTTGGTCTTGACATCCACATAAGTCAGCAGTTCGATTTTCGCCATCACGTCAACGCCGTAGCTACCGGCATCCTCGCTCAGTTCGTAGCTTTCCAACGATACCATGAGTGGCTTGTCCGGGTCGTTCGTCATCAGCAGATTGCCTGCGTCATCCGTGCGGATAACCAAAAACTCAAACGGCTTGCACTCGCGCTTGAGCTTTTCCAACAGTGACATATAATACTGTGCCGGCTGGTAGCCGTTCGGGTAACAGGCAAACGGGTATTCCCTGTTCGGCAGGAGCGCGTTGAAGCTGTACTTGCTCGATCCGGGTGTCTTGATGATGTTGCGCTGACCCTCGTTGATAAGGTTGATGGTCTTGTTCTGGTTGCTGATCTTGATGGTCAGCGCACTCGGCGTGACCGGAAGACGCACACCGTCCATGTAAAACTCGTACATATTTAGATGTGCACTCCTTCCGCACTGGTGACAAGCGCCTCGGTGACCTTGGCTTCCAGCAGATTGACTACGCCGTCCAGATCCATCTCGTTCGAGATGTTGTTGTGGTTGACCATTTCCACCTTGATCTCGGCGGTGGTGTACTTGTTGATGACCTGCCGCTCGGCAATATCGCGCAGCAGCTTGATGTCGTCCGAGGATACGCTCACATCGTCCGCAATCTGTGCGGTGTTGTCCGCGATGTTGGACAGCAGGCCCGTTGCCGGATCGTCCGGCAGGTCAAGACCCAGCTTTTCGGAGATGCTGTTCTGAAGGTTTGCACCCCAGTTGTAGCCGTTTGCGTAAGCCGTCGAATACTCGATCTTCTCCTTGTGCTTAACGTACTCCGTCCACCCGGACTGATCCTTGATCTTCTGGATGCTGTCGGTGTAGCTGTCGTAGAATGTATCCAGACCGCTGGTGATGTTGATCTTCACGCCCGGAATAAGATTGATGAGCTTCTCGATCGTCCTCACCATACCGCGGATGACGCCGACAACATACTGACTGAGCTGCAGAAACAAAATCTCAATCGACGCAATCGGATGCTGGAACACGTTGCCGAGGAAGTTGATAAGATCGGCAATGACGTTGTAGACCGGCAGATAGAACATGTTGTAGACGAACGCGCCTGCCATCGCAAACAGGCCGCAGATCACGCCGACGGCGCTCGTTGTTTCGTTCTTCGCCCGGTTCGTGTAGTTGATGTACGCGGCGATAACGCCGATCAGAATGATGATCGAGCCGATAATCAGCACGATCGGGTTGAGCGACATCACGGCATTGAGCATTTTCTGCGCGGCTGTCAGCGCCTTCGTAGCCGCAGCACAGATCTTCGTCCAGTTGGCGGCCACCGCAAACAGCGCAAAGGCTGCCGCAGCCGCAAGCACCAGCGGGCCGATGACCTCAATATTGTTCGCCACCCAGTTGATGGCTTCGAGCAGCGGCTGCAATGCCATGATTGCCATGTTGCTGGCCTGCGTCCAGACGTCCGACCAGGTGAGCGGAATCTCGTTGAATTTCTGGTTGGTTTCCTCTGCCGAGGACAGCAGCGCGGACTTGACGACGCTCGCCGTCAGCTCGCCCTCCTGCGCCATGCTGCGGATTTCACCGACCGATACGCCGAGGTAATCCGCAATCGACTGAATGATGGTCGGTGCCTGCTCGAATACCGAGTTCAGCTCCTCGCCGCGCAGCACGCCGGAGCCCATCGCCTGCGTGATCTGCAGCATGGCGGCTGCCTGACCCTCTGCCGAGGTGCCGGCGATCTTGAACTGCTTGTTCAGCTGCTCGACAAACGCGATCGTTTCCTGATTGCTGCTGAATGCGTCACCGGCAAGCAGACCCATCTTCGCGACCGCATCCGCCGTAGCGTTGTACGCGCCGCGCGAACGCATAGCCGACTGATAGATCAGCTCCTGCAGGTCGGCGGTGCTTTGCAGACCGTCGTTCATCAGGTTCAGACGCGCCGTGGTCTGCGTCATTTCGTCCGACATGCTCACGATACCACTCACCAGCTTGGAGCCGAGGAACGCGGTGCCCAGCTTTTTAAGTGAGGCCGTCAGGTTTTCCGCCGGCGGCTGCGCCGAGGTCATGCTGCTCCGCAGCTCCTCGATTTCGCTCACGGTTCGGGTGAGTTCTTCACGCACACCCGTCAATTCGCTGTTAAATTGTGAATAAAGACCGGTCGGCGCCGCCTGTTCGGTCAGGCTTTGCATCCGTTCAAACCGGTCGTTGACCGCACTCAGGCTGGACGCGATACGGCTGAGTACATTACTCATGCCGTCGCGCAGCTGGACGGTGTTGGACAGTGCCATAGAACTCACCTCCCTCGTTTCGTCTTATTCAGCGCCTTTTCCTCTTCCTCGCCTCGCACAATGCACGAAGCTGTGATAAAGGCTCTCTCTTCCGTCGGCAGGCTCAAAAATGCGGACGGCAGGATGTGAAGCTCCTGCAGGCAGAAATGTGCGACAGAGGCCTCGTCATCCCCGTCCCGAATCAGTTTTTTGCCTGTTCCACCAGATCGAGCTTGTCACCGAAGCCGCAGATGTCAAACAGCTTTTCCGTGTAGTTCGTATACTCACCCGGCGTCAGCATGGCCGAGATCAGCTCCTCGGCGCATTTCACGCCGTAGCTGTCCTGCAGTTCTGCATCATTGAGGTTCGGATAAACCGTGCAGGCCGCTGCCAGCTTGGCAAGGTACAGCACGTTGTCGAATTCCTGACGGAAGCTGCCGCGCTTGCCCGGCACCTGTACGCGGTACTGGCAGTCACGGCGCAGCGTTTCGTCCTCGCGCGAGGAAATGCAGCGCACCTCCCACTCGAGCGGCTTGCCGTCCTCATCGGTGAAGCGGTCAGACACGACCAGCTTCACGTTTTCAACCTGCCTGGCGTTCTGCGCCAGAAATGCGGTAAGATTACCCATTGTACAAATTCCTCCTTATTCCATACCGGACAGTTCGGTAAACTCCTCAGGCATATCCCAGCCGTCGAACGTGCCGGAAAGCTCCTCGTCAAGCAGACTGTCGCCTGCGTCGAACTTCGCCAGAATCGAGCTGTCGATCAGGCAGCCGGTGTGCGTGATGGTCTGACGGCCGGCGGACGAGGACGGGTCCTCGTTGGATACCTGAATCTCAAACGGCGTCATCCTGCCGGTCTTGCAGTAGGTCAGGAACCAGCGGCGGAACACGCTCTGGTTAAAGTGCGCCGTGCCCTTCCACGAACCAGACCAGCCGGTTGGCTTCTTGCCGATGCCGGTACGGCCGAGGATTTTCACGTCCTGCGAATTGACCTTCGCGGACGATTCAAAGCTGTACAGCTGCATCATATTGTAGCGGTTGCCGTCAATGGTGACGTAGCACTCGGCCATCGAACCGGATACCGCATCATTTGCTTCCATAACAGGAGCGTTCAGCATGACTTTTCCCTCCTTTATTCAACGATTACCTTCATGTAAAGCTGTTCCATCGCGGAAACCGGCTGTACATGGTCCTCGACCGCAACAGACTTCTTCATGTCGCCCTGCGACACGGTGACGCTGCTGCTGTCAAAGTTCTCAATGGCGCGGATGGTCTGGAGCTGGGTGTGGTGCGCTACAATGTCGCTCCACAGGCTCACGCGGCCGCTTGCGTCGTTCTGCACCTTGCCGAGGTACTTCGAGTTAAACAGCGATGCAATGTCATTCGCAATCTGGTCGAGCACGCGCATGACCTGATTGGACGAGAAATCCGCGCTCTTTTCGTCCGTGACGGACACAAAGGTGTTGATGTCGGTCAGCACGCGCGTCTGGTCACCCACACGGTGGAACGTGAACTCACCGGCCTTGATCGCCTTTTCAAGCTGGGTCTGCGTGTAGTTCGTGTCGATGTCGTACTCGCCGGTATAGGTCGAGTTGGTCATCGAACGGTTGACCGCGCACGCAGATTCCGCGCCGGTCGTCCAGTAGACAGCCGACGGGTCGTCAGATGCACCGACCAGACCGTTCTTGACGGAAATCACGCCCTCATAGTCTGCCGAGGGATAACCATGCAGCACGCACTGAAACTTCACGCCCTGCTCATCACGCAGGCGGCGCGTCCAGTTGGCGAACAGACCCTTGACCGTGCTGTTCTTCGTGTCGCAGCCGACCGCGTTGAAGCTGTACGGCTCGATCTTGTCGAGGAACGTCTGGTAAGCTGCATCCTGCACCGCGCCGGTCGTGCCGCCGGTGAGCAGCAGGCCCGCGTTCTCGGTCAGCGCCTCGCTGCCCTTCCAGTGCAGATAGTCGTTGTCGGAAAGGTCTGCAACCGCCTTAACTGCCTTCTGCGTATCCACAAGGGTCGTGCCGATGTAGGTCGAAACGTCGTAGACCTCGTTCGTCGATGCCGTGAAGCCCTCGTTCTGCTGAATGACGATCTTCAGTTCGTTGCCGATCTTGCCCGGATACTTCGCCTCTGCGTACTTGCAGGCTGCCTTTGCACCGCCGCTGTTCAGACGGAACAGGTGCAGCGTCTTGGCATTTGCGAAGATCTCGCGCAGCGGACGCAGCTCGTCCGCCGTGTAGACGTAGCCGGTCAGCGCAAGTGAGCCCTTCTGGAACTCGCTGTTCTCGATGGTCACGACCTCGTTCTCCGGTCCCCAGTCGAGAGACAGCGGGAAAGCCGCCGTGCCGCGGTCGCCCAGGGTCGCAGACGCACGAGCCGCCGACACAAAGTTGATGTACGCACCGGGCAGAACCTTGTTCTGTACGGTATACATACCGCCGCCTAAAGCCATTTAATTCACCTTGCCTTTCATAAAGTTGTCGATGAGCGCATCCACCTCGGAAAAGGTGTAGCGCTGATCCTTGTCGAGCAGCACACCCAGCAGGTCGCGCCGCTCGCGGTATCTGTCGAAGGTCAGGAGCTGTGCGCCGGTAAACGCCGGTGCTCCTGCCTCGGTTTTGCGTTTAACTGCCATTTTCGTTCTCCGTTCCTACGGTTGTCTGCAAATTCTCCATCGGAATATCTTCCGGGACTTCCCGGACAAACTGCCGATAGTCCGCGAAGAAATGCAGCACCTCGTCTGTAATTTCCCACGAGAGATTCGAGCCGCGCAGGCTTTCCGTGCGCCGCAGCAGCAGCGTGAGCGTCTGCGCGGTCTCTCGGCACTGCTCCTGCGGACGGCCGTCCGACGGGAAGAACCGCACGTCCATGTGCTGCACGATCTCATGCAGGCCGGACGGGTACGGCGTGACGTCCGCACGAAGCTGCCGAATGGAGAAGCACGGCGCAGAGAAGCCCTGCTCGATACGCTCGGTGTAAATGTCGTACTGCGCCGATGGATAGACCGTGCGCAGCTTATCGACGATTTCCTGTACTACGTTAATCATTTGCCCTCCATCATGCGGCTGAGAAATTCCTCGCTTTTGGTCTTGATAAAGTCCGGCGCTTCTTTCTGGAAGTCGAGCAGACCCTCACGCAGCATATGCCTGCCCTCGACAAAGCCGTTCACCAGCCGCTTGCCGATTGCCGGAACATACCGTCCGACCTCCTGCCGGTGGCCGTTCTCGACATATGGTGCGTACTCAATGTTGTTGTAGATTTCTGCACGATAATGCTTGCCGCTGCGCTTCGCCTTGGTGATGAACCAGTTGCGCCGCAGATGGCTGCGGTCAACTGGTGTCAGCTCCTTGACGTCGGTCAGCAGTCCGTTCATCATCTCATCGAGCAGGCCGGTGTAGAAAGCGTCCATCTCCGGTTCACTGGCGGCGGCCTTAATGCGTTCGTTTAAGTCGCGCAGCTCGTGAAAATCACAGCTTCCCCAGCTTGCCATTATGCTCGCTCCTCTCGGACGGCAGAAAGCTGCTGATGGGTCGGATAGACCGCGCTTTCGCCGCTGTATTTCAGCCGATAGGTCGCGCCGTACTGCTGAACCGTAATACGGCAGCCTGCCGGAACAGCCAGATCAGGCGCACAGTAGATCGTCGCCTGATAGCTGATCTGACTGCTGTTCGCGTCGGTCTTGCTGTCCGGTGTGCCCGAAAACGACAGTGCACACGGGATATTCTCGTGCAGCACCGCGTCCGGTGTAACAACGGTTTCACCGCCCACTTCCTGTTTGCTTGTGCCGGTGACGGTCATCACGCCGTCATAGGTCTGCTCCAGCAGCGCCCGTTCCAGCTCCGGATTGCCGAGCATACTACCACCTCATCTTTCGATAGGCGTTCAACTGCGCCTTGTAGTCAGTGAGGAAGTCGCCCGAGCCTGCCAGCGCCGCCAGCTGCTCCGCTGCCGTTGCAAAGGAAAAGGACGTATCCCCTCTGGATACGCCCTTTGCGGCAGGCTGCATATTCTCGTTCTGGAGCTGAACGCTGTTTACCAGGCCGCGCACCATAAGCGCTGCGGTGTTCGTCAGGCCGTCCGGCGCCTCGGTCAGATTGCAGTAGTTACAGATCTGCTCGAGCACCAGATCGCAGGCGAACTCAAGCGTTTCCTGCGGCAGGTTCGGCAGCAGGCTTTGCGCCCGCAGCATCAGCGTTTCCCTTGTCATTTCTGCGCTTCCCCCTCGGTTTGTCCTCGGTCGGCTCGGTTTCCACGGTAAAGCCCGCACGGCCGGAGAACCAGCTTGCAAGCCACTCGTTATCCGTCTGCGCCTCACCACTGACGAACTGCACGCCGCCGATCTTGCGGTCGTACTCCTCGCTCGGTGCCTTGATCTTGTACATAGCGCTTCCCTCACTTTACCTTGAAGTTGCGCAGCACGCCGGCAGCGCGGGACTTCTTGAGCACGGTTGCCGCTACCATCTCGACATCACCGGCCTTGACCGGGCCTGCGGTAGAGAAATCCGGCAGCGTGGTCGAGATCACCTTGCCGCCCATCGGAGATACGGCGTGGAAACCGTCCAGACCCAGACGGACAGCGTACAGATCGGTCAGACCGGTAACGGTGGTCTTGGACGAGGACGCGCCGTATTCACGCGACGTGATCGGCACGACCGGCTTTTCCTTCTTCTCGGCGGTGTCGTAGTAATACTGCATATCCATGAACGGAATGCCATTGTAACCGCTCATCTGACGGCCAAAAGCGTCCTCGGAGTGGGTCAGATAACCTGCACGGCGGGCGCAGGAGCGGATCTTGGTCAGCAGCGCCGCATTGCCGATGAGCATGGTCGGCACGCCGTCCAGCTCGGACAGGAACTCGTCGAGCATATCGAGCACGGTCTTGTAGTTGGTGTCGATCGCCGCCGAGGTGGACAGGTCGATCGCCTTGGATGCATCGGCGTTGATCTCGGTGGAAGTGCC
>OIWL01002471.1_pt1 | contig 15342 bp, 14 predicted proteins | sample 1587561 | NCBI WGS metagenome assembly OIWL01 (sample SAMEA3888903, study PRJEB22519) | human gut metagenome | biome: human gut; feature: human-associated habitat; material: faeces | place: Denmark | collected 2010 | reverse complement strand
CCTCGGGATCGTTCTTCAGACGGTAGTGCGTCACCACGGCGCACTCCTTGGCAAATCCCTCGACATGGTGGGCCTCCTTCGAGAAGAAGGATTTGGGGATGAAGAGCGGGAAATAGGCGTTCTGGTGTCCCGTATCCTTGAACATCTTGTCCAGCGCAGCCTGCATCTTCTCCCAGATGGCGTAGCCGTAGGGTTTGATGACCATACATCCGCGGACGGCGGAGTTCTCCGCAAGTCCCGCCTTCACGACCAGGTCGTTATACCACTGCGAGTAGTTCTCGTCGGACTTCGTGAGATCTTTCAGTTCCTTTGCCATATCTCTAAATCTTTAATTTTGCGTTTTATCCGGCAAAATTAAAGATTTTAATTAAAAATTAAGAATTAAAATCAAGAATTATGGATACCATCTGAAAAAAGCTCCCTTTGCAGAGAGCTTTTCTGAAAATCGCCGACAGATCAGAAGCGGAATCCGAGCGTCAGCGCCACGTTGTGACGGTTGATGTCGGTCGAATAGAGGGCGCTCTCGGTGTACCCGACCTTGTCCTCGGCATAGAACAGGTAGTAGTCCGACAGTTTCGACGACACGTACTGATAGGCCAGGTCGAGCAGCACGCCCCGGGACAGGACGAATCCCACGCCTGCGCCGTAATAGGTCGTCTGCTTGATGACGGGCGATGCCGGCGGAAACTCATCGTCCCGGACCATCGAACCGCTGTAACCGAAGCCCGCACGCAGCGACAGCACCGGCAGGGGTTTGAACTCGGCGCCCACACGCACGATGTTCGAAGCCTTGAAATTCTGGCGGAACGAATCGTTGTACCACGACTGCGAATCCAGCCCCGAGGGGTTGTCCTTGATGCGGATTCCGTTGTACCAGTCGCGCTCGTAGTCGACCGAAATCACGCCCCGCTCGCCGAACGTGTACGACGCGCCGAACATCAGCCGCGTCGGCGAGACGAACGACCAGCCGTTGGGGCCGTCGTCGACCAGCAGCGGCGAGGTCATGTTGGGATCGTTCGCCGTGGAAATGTATCCATTCTTGTCGGGCGTCACGTTCGGATCGGTATCGTTGTTGGCATAGGCCAGTCCGGCCGCCGCGCTCTGGAATTTCCGGTCGAGCGAATAGTAGGTCGGAGTGTGGATCGCCGCGCCGAGACGCAAGTTCGCCGTCGGACGATAGACGATGCCCGCCTTGAAGTTGACGCCCGTGCCGTCCACGATCACGCTCTGGTTGAGTTTCCAGCGCAGCAGCTGATAGTCCAGCCCGGAATTTCCGAAATCGGGCGTGTTCTGGCTCGGCGCATCGTAGAAATACTCCTCGACATAGTCGATGTACTTGCGCTGGTAGACGCTCTGGATGCCCAGCGATGCACCGATGTAGATTTTATTGTTGATATTGGCGCCCACCGACAGCACATACTCGCCGATCGAGCCTTTGCTCCGCAGCATCGTGTAGTGGTCGACGCCCGCATTGTTCCCGACCCATGTCGGTTTCCACGTCCCGGGATCGTCGGGATCGGTCTGGTCGATCAGAAACCCGCGGTAAGCCAGCATCGCATTCCAATACTGGGGATCGTTCGGCCAAACCCAGTCGCCCGAACCGCCGTTCGTATAAAAATCGTTTTTCGAGACGCCGTCCCAGTTCAGCTGACGCGCATAGGCGTCGCCGATCGTGCCGCCCTGGTTCTGCCGCACGAACCCATAGTCGTAGTTGAAATCGGCGATGCGGTTGTAGCCGAAGCCGACATTGAGGCTGATGAGCGAGCGCGAACCCTCGTAAGCGTTGATCACGACACCGATGTTGGCCATCGAAAAGCGGTCGCGCGAATTGCGCCCGTACTCCGGAGCGTTGCCCTTGCTGCGCGCGAAGGACATCATCGGCGTGATCGAAATGTCGCCGTGGCGGTACATGCCCAGACCCGCCGGGTTGATCGACATCGACGAGAGGTCGGCGCCCAGCGAGGTGAAAGCCCCCGCCATGGCCATGGCGCGCGCCGTGCCGAAGTTGAACTGCGTCTGCGAGAGTTCGATCATATCGGTCGGCATCAGCAGGTCCTTGTCCATCAGAAGTCCGCCCCATTGCTGAGCCGAAGCCCCGGCCGCCGTCGCGGCGGCCGCAAGCGTGATTATCAGTCGTTTCATAGTCGTTTGCACATTAAGAAAGTCAACCGTTAACGTCCGCCGGAGTTCCGGTAGCTGCCTCCCGAAGAGGTCGTACCCGACCCGCCGCGCGAACCTCCGCCGTAACTGCCGCCCGACGAAGGCGAACTGCCGCGGTTGTAGGACGACGAACTGCCGCTGTTATAGCTGTTGCCCCGGTCGTAGGTGTTGCCGCCGGAGTTGCGGTAGCCGTTATCGTGCTGAACGGTCTTTCCGACGACGTCAAGGAGCTCATGGCTCAGCGCGATTCCGAGATCCTCGCTGCCGCCCAGGCTGAGGAGGCTGCCAGGAAGGCCGCCGCTGCTGCCGCCGCGCATCGACCCGGTCGATTTCGAGCCGGAACGCGATCCCACGCCGTAGCGGGTTCCCGAAGGCGACGTGTAGGGATTGGGCCGGCGCACGATGTTCGAATGATAAGGCCGTCCGTGCCAGCCCGGCCCCCATCCGGGACCATGATGATGCCCGTGCCATCCGGGACCCCAGCCCCAGCCCGGTCCGTACCAGGGGTCGTACCACGAACTGTACCACGGTCCCCAACCGGGTCCGTACCAGGGATTGTGCCACGAGTTCCACCCGAAGCTCCAGCCCCAGCTGCCGAACGAGAAGCTCGGACCCCAGGGCCTGTTCCACCCGTAGTACCACGGATCGGAGTAGATCACCGTGCCCCACGATCCGAACATCGAGGTGATGTACTTGGGTTCCACCCACACCTGGTCGCCCATGACCACGATGTTGTAAAACGCCGGGTCGTAGGCCGACACGTAGTTGAAGGCCGAACCGTAGCGGGCATTGATGTAGCTCGATGGCATCTTGTAGGTCGGCGACTCGAATCCGCGCAGGCGGCGCGCGTAAGCGCTTTCATAGTCGTCGGCCAACACGCTCTCGTAAGGATTTGCGTCCGCAGAGCGGTATTCGTAATAGCTATTCTCCGCGGCAGCGGCCTTCGCTTCGGCGATCCGCGCCTCCCATTCGGCCCTGCGGGCTTCGGCGGCAGCGCGCTGCGCCTCGGCCTCGGCCTGCTTCCTGCGGGAGATCTCCGCGCGGTCATGCACGGCGTAGAGATCGTCGGAAGCATACCCCGCCGAGGCGTAGTAAGCCGACGAGCAGCTTGCGAGGCCTGCGGACAGGATGACGGTTCCGAATAAAATTTTCAACTTTTTCATAGCGCACGTAATGTTTGCGTTAGTTCTTCAGATACCAAACGAAAACCGTACCGGTTTTAGTATCGTTCATCTTTATAAACGGCCGCGCACGGAAAATACTGCATGCGCGAAGCGGGTCCGTCCGTTTGCAAAGATACGAACCGGCGAAAGCAAAAGCAAACTTGCCTGCATTTTGCCGGGCGGGCGTATCTTCGACGAAGTCAAAGGTACGAATAATTCCGGAAAAGCGGCAGAAACAGGGCCTCCGGAGGCGTTTTTTCAACCAAATGTGATTTTTTCCGCACGAAAATGTGCGAAAATAAAAAATATGTCTATATTTGCAGTCCCAAAACAACGGTTTTGGGTCGGGAGAACGGGGCAAGTCCTCCTCCCGCGACCGAAAAGGAGAGGTGCCGGAGTGGTCGATCGGGCCGCACTCGAAATGCGGTGTACGGGCAACTGTACCGGGGGTTCGAATCCCTCTCTCTCCGCAAAGGGGGTTTGACAAAAAACCCATAATCCCTGTAAGTAGCTCACTTACAGGGATTTTTGTTTTTCAGGGTCGGACAAATACACCCCCTTGCGGAAGCTCTTCGGCAGGCAATTCGGTGGCATGACCATCCGCCCCGGATTCTGCCACCGCAGAAAGGTTCTTATTCGCTGATTCTCTGCGTTTTGCATACTCCAAAATTGCACACGGTGGCGTAAATTTACAACCCGTTAACACATGGAGTATATGAATCGACAAAAAAGTACTTTTCGGATCTCGTTCTACGTGCGTCGGACGAGGCCCAACAAGCACGGGGAGGTCCCCGTGTGCGTCCGCATCACGGTCAACGGCCAGCGCGCCGACACCACCATCCGCAAGAGCATCCTCCCCGATCAGTGGGACGCCATCCGCGGCCAGGCCTCGCCCCGCACCACGCTCGGCAAGGCCATCAACCTCTACATCGACACCGTGCGGGCCCGCATCATCCGCATCCACCGCGACCTGGAGATGGACGAGCAGCCCTTCACGGCCCAGCAGGTGCTGGACCTCTACCTCGGCCGCAAGACCTCGAACCGCCACACGCTCTTCGAGCTCTTCCGCGAGCACAACGACAAATGCCACCAGCTGGTGGGCATCGATCTGGCCGCTGCCACCGCCGAACGCTACGAGACCTGCATGAAACTCACGCAGGAGTTCATGCGCCACACCTACCACCGCGACGACCTCTATCTGGACGAAGTCGACCGCCGTTTCGTCGAGGAGTTCGAGTTCTACCTGAAAACCCACCGCGGCTGCTGCCACAACACGGCGACGAAGTACCTCAAGAACTTCAAGAAGATCACCCGCATTGCGCTGGCCCGCGAGTGGATGCAGCGCGACCCCTTCGCCGAGATCCGCTTCTCGCTGCAGCCCGTCAAGCGCGAGATGCCCGAAAAGGCGGAGATCGAACGGCTGATGCACAAGGAGATCGACATCCCGCGGCTGGCCCAGACGCGCGACCTCTTCATCTTCTGCTGCTTCACGGGGCTGGCCTTCTCGGACATCAAGCAGCTCGCACCCGAGCACATCGTCACCGACATGCAGGGCCACCGCTGGATCCGCAAGCCGCGCCAGAAGACCGGCAACATGTGCAACATCCCGCTGCTGGAGATCCCCGCGCGGATTCTGCAGCGCTACCGCACGGATCCCGAGTGCGTGGCGCACAACGTGCTGCTGCCCGTGTCGAGCAACCAGAAGATGAACGCCTACCTGAAGGAGCTGGCCGACATCTGCGGCATCCGCAAGCAGCTGACGACCCATTGCGCAAGGCACTTTTTCGCCACCTACACGCTGGCCAACGGCGTCTCGATCGAGAGCGTCGCCAAGATGCTCGGACACTCCGACACGAAGATGACGCGCCACTACGCCAAGGTGCTCGACCAGACCATCCTGCGCGAGATGAACGCCCTGCCCGCCGACCTGTAATGCCGACGGCGATGGAGAGCGTTTTCACGGGGTCGATTGCGATCGACGGGGAGCGGGTCACGGTCCGCCGCACGGCCGGGGGCGAGGTGTGGCTCACGCAGTCGGAAATAGCCCGGTTGTTCGGGGTCTTCGAGGCGGCCGTGCGAGCCAACATCCGGGCCATCTACCGTTCGGAGGCACTGCGCAGGGGCCGCACGCTGCGGATCGTTCACGGCGTGGAGTTGTACAGCCTGGAGATGATCGCGGCGTTGGCCTTCCGGCTGCGGAGCCTCGAAAGCGAGGCCTTCCGCCGCTGGCTGCTCCGACCCGCCGGGCCCGAGATCCGGCTCGTGGCAATCGCCGGCGAGGAGCCGGTCTGCTGACCGGCGGCGCCCCGGCGAGGGTCCGGAATCCGGAACCGGCGCCCCTCCCCCAAAACCCATATACACACCAGCGGACGCTGTCTCCCGTTGCGGAGGCGGCGTCCGTTTTGTTTGGCCGGACACCCGGCAGCGGGAATGCCTGCACCGAAGATCGGGGCTCGCGCCCGTGCATCGGAGTCAAGGGGTTTTCCCGTACCGGAGGCCGTCGGCGGCGCATTTTGAAATATGCTCAAACGACAAAAATATGCTCAAACAACAATTTCCAAAATACCTATTCGACAAAAAAGTGTGATCTTGACAATTTTGATACCCCGTGAAGGGCCCAAACTCCGGATTCTCGATTTTTTCATCTATCTTTAACCCGCAATACCAGTCCGGAATTTGCAATTTTCACCGAAAGACATTCCAAACACCCTATTTTCTATCATGGACAAAATCCTGTTTTTGCCCGACTGACCTTCCGGCCAGTCCCGACAGCAGAGGTATGCCTTTCCCCGTTGCAGGCAAACCGGCAACAAGCGAATGGACAGACATCGAAACACACACAAACAATACCATGAATATATGAAAACCTGGAAATCATTTTACCTGCTGGCACTTGCTGCCACCCTTGCCTTTACCGGCTGCAAGAAGGACGATGAAGATGAAGGCGCGTCCCAGACCGGGAAGCTGACCGTCGGACAGACCGAATACACGCTCGGCGCCGCCGAAGATCGGACCGCCGCGGTAACCTTCTCCGCCACGGCCGACTGGACGGCCGCAGTCGTGTACGACGATGTCGAATCCGCCGACTGGCTGACCGTCACGCCCGCGAGCGGCACGGCCGGTGAACAGAGCGTCGAACTGTCGGCCACCCGCAATTACCGGACATCGGACCGCACGGCCTACGTGGATCTCGCCTGCGGGGATCAGCAGGTGCGGCTAACCGTCTCCCAGGCGGCTGCATCCGGCGAGACGGATTTCACCGCGCTGTTCGACCCGGACTTTGCGAAGAAGTTGCAGGAGATGGGTCATATCTCCGATGCGGAAAATATCACGTCGGCTGACATGGAAAAGATAGCCGCAATCACCGAACTGGATGTTTCGGGGACTTATGAAAACCGCGGCACCCTGACCTCCCTGCAAGGGATCGAGTATTTCGAATCGCTGACGGAGTTGTACTGCCTCTCCAATCAGTTGACGTCGCTGGATGTGAGTGCGAACACGGCGCTGACATTTTTGGAATGCGAAGACAATCCCGGCGACGGGGTGTCGACATTCCCGGTCACGGCCTGGTTTGACAACGATACGAAACCGGACAATTTGGAAATTTACCAAGAGCAGTGGACGTACGGCGGCAAGACCATCACCATCGAGTTCCAAAAGGCGGAGTAGCTCCGCCCTCCTTTCTAATGGGCAACGCGCCAAAGACGGTCCGGAGCACTCCGGGCCGTCTTTCGTTTGCCGACAAGCCCCGCCGCCATCACGGCAAGGCGAAATAGTGCTCTTCCAACATCCGCTCGATATCCGACTCGCGATAGAGAATCTTGCCGCAGATGCAGTAATAGGGAATCTCATGCGAGGAGCGATGCTCCTGCAACGTACGGCGGCTGATCTTCAACCGCTCCGACAACTCGCGGTCCGTCAGGTAACGCTCGCCGCCCAGTGTCGGACGACTCAACTCCACACAGCGGTCCAGATCCCGCTCCAACTGCTCCAATGTGCGGAGCAGCTCCTCCGGACGGTCGCCCGTTTGAAAAACCAATTGCTTGTCCATAACCGTCCCGTTTTACGACTGGCGCCGACAGCGGTAGGCCGCCGAGGCCAGCAGCCGTTCGACATCCGCGGTTTTGTAGTAGACCTTGTGGCGGATCTGCGTGCAGGGCAGCAGTCCCCGTTCGCGGTAACGCTGCAGGGTCCGTTTCTGAATGTTCAGCAGGAGACACACCTCCTCGTTGTCGAGCCAGTGCTGCAGCGTCTTGTCCTGACGCCGGCACAGTTCCGACACCCGCCGTGCCAGCGCCTCGATGCGTGCGACCAGGCGGTCGTAACTCCGTTTTTCAACCATCATGTACTCCATAATCTTGTGCGTTTAGGGTTTCGGGAGCGAAGATAGGGCTTCCCGGGCCGATTGATCCGCCATCGGTGCGCTATGGCAGTGGTTGGCGTCGGTGTGGCACCGGTTGGCGTCGGTTGCAGGGGTGCGACGCCTCCCAAAGAGCTGGATTCGGACGTGCCGTCCGGGGGTTCAGGCGGCACGCCGGGGGATCGGCATCGGGACGGAATGCAGGCGGGGTGTCCGGGATTCCGCGCCGGTCCGGGAGTGCCGCCCGGGGGTTCAGGCGGCACGCCGGGGGATCGGCATTGGCGGCGGAATGCAGGCGGGGTGTCCCGGGATTCCGCGCCGGCCCGGGAGTGCCGCCCGGGCGGATGGCATCCGTTTCGGCCGCAAAGGTACCGCAGAGCCGTCGGGCCGGGGCGCACCGAGCCGCAGGCGGTTTTGCCGCCGATCTTCCTCGACGCGCCGGTGCTGGTCGAGGTTTCAGGGGCGGCGGGCGAGCGTATCGGCGTCAAAAATCCGTCCCGGGCCGGGCTCCGCGGTGGAGGATGACGTCCGAACCCGGATACCATCCGCACCGGCTCCGTTACGGCACCGAGATTCCGCTCACGAAGGACCTCCTTCGCGTTCCTCCACAGCGCGGGTAGTCCTCCCCTACCCGATTCCGCCAACCGGCCTCGGAGGTGTACGCTCCTCGGAGAGGCGTCCCGCTTCGCCTCCACCGACCCGGAAAACCTCCGACCTTCCACCCGGCATCGGGATCTCCATCGGCCCACCCATACTGACATCAACAAAACAGCAAATCAGTAAAACAACAAAACGACACAACAACAAAACCGCACAACTGGAAATCAGAAGGTCATGAATTCTGGGCGTCAAGACTTCACGACGCCATGTCGTCAAGACTTCCGGACGTCAGTCAGTACTGAAGTCAGTACTGAATTCAGTCATTCAGTCAGTACTGAAGTCAGTCAGTACTGACGTCAATCAGTCAGTCACTTTTTGGAAGGGCGAGTCTTCCGGGCCCTTCCATTTTGACCGGTTTTGTTCCCGAAGTCGGCTTCGGGAACGGGTGGTTCGCCTCTTCAGATTGGCCGGCGAACAAGTGGGAACGGGGCGTGATATTCGACCCGTTTTTGAGTCCCCGGAACATGATATGTTTCGGGGCTCAGCAAGCTGTGTTTTCCGTTACGCGAAATAGATTTCGTAACAGAAAACAGCTTGCCCGCAAGGGGGTTGAAAACTCCTCCGAAGTCGTCGCTTTTTACCGGGCACCCCGTGTGCCGAGACCGATTTCTTGGCGACCATCGGACCCTCGCCATTTTCACTCGAAATTAGCTCCGCAGAGCTCTGTTTTTGCACATTACCGCACACAAAAACGGGGCAAATCCCGCTGGATTTACCCCGTAAAAAAGGCTTGATTCGATTCAATTTTTCGCGAATAAATGCTCGATTTGCAGTTTAGTTTTGGTCAATTCAGAGCGCTTATTCAAGGCCCGCCTGCATAAAATTTGGCGCTATAATACGTGTTTTCCTGCTTTTCAGAAAGAGGTTTCAGGTACGTATTTTCGATGCTCAATCGCTCAATTTCCACCCTCAACTCGGCAGCGTCGAGCGCCAAAGACAGCCCGTTTGAGGACAAAAAAAGGGCCGGTTCCGAAGTTCGAAACCGGCCCTTTCTGTTCAAACGAGGCGGCATCTACACAAAGCAACCCTCCTCGAGCGGCGTAAGATCTTCGAGAACCTGCTTGATATGCTGCTCATGCGAACGCGGGCAGATCAGCAGGGCATCCGGCGTATCAACCACGATATAGTCATGCAGCGAATCCACGACGACGACCTTCTTTCCGGCCGCCTTGATCAGGCTGTCGGTCGTATCGTAGAGTTTCGAGAAGGTCGGCACGACGTTGCCGTCGGCATCCTTCGCCGAGAGTTCGTAGAGCGAACCCCACGTCCCGACGTCGTTCCAACCGAAATCCGAACTCCGCACGAAGACATTATCAGCCCGTTCCAGAACACCGTAGTCAATCGAAATCGACGGGCAGTGCGCAAAGATCTCCTCCACGGAGGTTTGCTCCTCGGGCGTAGCGAATTTGTCAGCTTGCCCGTCAAAGAGGCCGTAAACCTCCGGCAGATGGCGTTCGAGCGCGGAGAGAATGCTCCGCGTCGACCAAACGAAGATACCGGCATTCCACAGGTAATTACCCGCCGCCAGATAGCTCATGGCGGTCTTCAGATCGGGTTTCTCGCGGAACGATGCAACGGGCGAGATCTCCTCGGCGGATGCAGTCTGGATGTAGCCGTAGCCCGTATCGGGGCGCGAGGGGCGGATACCAATGGTAACCAGCGCGTCGTGCGTCTCGGCGAACTCCATGCAGGAGGTGATGTTGCGCCGGAACTCCTCCTCATCGAAGATGAAGTGGTCGGACGGCGCCACGACCATCGTCGAGTCGGGCTGCAGCGCCTTGAGGCGGAAGGCCGCATAGGCGATGCAGGGGGCCGTATTGCGTCCGACGGGCTCGCACAACACCTGTTCGGGCCGGAGCTCGGGAATCTGTTCGAGAACCAGTTGCCGGTAGGCGGCATTCGTGACGACAAGGAAGTTCTCCGCCGGAATGATCGGCGCAAAACGCTCGAATGTATGGCGGATGAAACTCTTCCCGGTGCCCAGAATATCGAGGAACTGCTTGGGAAGATGGCGTCGGCTGGCCGGCCAGAACCGGCTGCCGATACCTCCGGCCATGATGACGCAGTAACGATTATTACTCATTAAAAACTATTAAGAAGTCAACCCTCCGAGGCTAACCGTTCTATAATCGAACTGAATTGAGAGTTATATTGTTTATAAAAAAACAATCTTTGAAATTGCATTCGGCAATTTCTCGAATAAATCTCAAAATTATTTCTAATTTGTTGAATAGCCCGTACGATCTGACTATTATCCGTATTATCTTCTATTGCCACGACCTCAATACCATCACGCATGAACTCATTCGAGTTCTTGCGCAATACAATTGCCGGGGTTCCAAACATAAATGCCTTCGCCAAAACACCGCTTTGAGTTGTCCTAGCATATGCATTCCAGACCACATAAGTCGACGCATAATATTCATTGATCTCATCATTGCTCATAGGTTTACCTTTTCTAATCACAACACGCGATGATCGTAACAATTCTTTAGGTACCTCGAATTCGGATTTCGTTGCAATCAAAAAATGCCAATCGGACAATTGTTCTGTTCGTACGGCCCACTGGACAAAATCTAGGAACTCCTTAAAAGAGTGATCTGCAGCAATAGTTCCAATATAACTAAAATATTTTCGAGATATGCTCCTATAAGAATCCAGACACTCATCATCATACATCAAAGGCAGATAATGATAATTAGGATTTTTATAAAGTGGATTTTTTTCATAATAACCCACAGCTTTTTTTGATGGCAACAAAATCACATTACTTTTTTTCACGGTCAAAGCATTGATATGATCAATCAGCCAAAGTCTCATTAAATATTTCAACCCAAATCCCGCTTTTCGATATTCCTTGACAACTGTCAAGGGTTCATGAAAAATATAAAGTATTTTTGTGTGATATCGTTTAATTTTCCTCATCAAAAACAAATTATGTATACTTGGAAAAAGTATAATGGCACAATCTGCTTTTACAACCTCATCTTTCTCCGTTGAAAGAATATTACAATTATTAGGTAGATATGGCTTAAATCTAGGATGGACATAATAAACAGCCTCATATCCTAAATCTTCACATTGTTTATAACTAGCAATCAAGTGACTTACGTGCCCTGGATTGAAATTAAGCGAAATAATAAGTATTTTCATCGAATCATTTTACGACATAGAAGACTCTGTATAATCACGAATCCATCTATTGATTAAACAAGGCTCCAAATTTTTGCATAATAGTCTTTCGTGAATAGTTCGTCTCTGCAGCAATCCGTGCCTTACATCCCATTTTACACAGATCGGGTAGGTCTCTTATAGTCAAATTCGCTAAATAATTTGTAAGAACATCATTGGCCCGATTAAAGCAAACGCCAATTTCCTGATCCCGGATCGTTTGAGCTATTTCACTAGCAGGATCTCCAATATATAAAATGGGTTTCCCGGCAGCCATAATATTATAGGATTTAGATGGGACTCCCAATCCATACATACCTTCAGACAAGGTAACAATCGCTAGATCACAGCTATTAAGGACATTATTCTGCAAGGTTCGGGCATATCCTCCATGAAATGAAACATTTGTCATATTATGCTGCGCCACAAACTCTCTCAATTCATTTTCCAAAGCGCCTTTCCCCCAAATACATAAATGCAAAGTCTCATTATGACTATCATACAAGCATTGTAGAAACTCTTTAAGGCCTTGGACGCGGCCTATATTACCCGCATATTGTAAAATAATTTTCCCGGAAGTATCAAATTTAAAAAATGAATCTCTATCGATTATAGTTGGTTTTATATTTTCTGTATCCGCCCAGTTCTCTATAATTTCAATAGATATGTTCGATCGTTTATACGGTTCGATCTTATGAGTCATTACCTCCAGCATATCACGTCCAAGTACAACTAATCTATCAGCTCGAGCATAAGCCTTATCAAACCTTGCTTTTAACCACTTGTAACACCAGTTTCTATCATTTTTCAATATTCGAGCAGCTATTGCATTCTCCGGGAATACATCATGCACAAGTATGGTTAAATAAAATCCTTTCCACTTTTTCAACAAAGGGAACAATAACAGCATAGGAGCAGGATTTGTCACGATCAATACTTCATCATTCCGACTAATATGCTTAAAAGAAGAAAAAATTAACGCAGAACTTATTCCAATAAAGCGTAAGAGGCGTACCAATAATTTATTCTTATTCCAAGCACATCCATTATGCCGAATAATATGTATATCCCCTTGTAAATGTCCAGAAGCCTTACAACTATCACCATCTAACGGCCCACAGATAACATGTACATCAAAACAAGCATTTAAATGTTCTGCTATCCTTGTCAAAATATAAGATGTCGCAGTTTCATCTGGATAAAAGACTTCTGTAACAATCCACAGTTTTCTTTTCATAACAATTATGACTCTTTTCTCCAGACCATTTTATTAACGACCCCGGTATATGACTGAATGAGTTTGACGACCTTTGTCGAGACATTCTCATCCGTATAGTTGGGCACTGGAATTCCGAAATCAGCAGCCTTCTGAAGGGCAATGGCCGTATCCACGGCTTGCAGCAACGAGGTCGTGTCGATACCAGCCAGGATGAAGCAGGCCTTGTCCAGCGCTTCGGGACGCTCGGTCGACGTGCGGATGCAGACCGCCGGGAACGGCTTGCCGACCGACGTGAAGAAACTGCTCTCTTCAGGCAGTGTTCCCGAGTCCGAGATCACGGCTGCAGCATTCATCTGCAGACAGTTGTAGTCGTGGAACCCCAGCGGCTCATGCTGCATTACCAGCTTGTCGAGTTGGAATCCACTCTGTTCGAGACGCTTCTTCGACCGCGGGTGGCAGCTGTAAAGGATCGGCATATCGTATTTCTCGGCCAGTGCATTGATGGCATTGAACAGCGACAGGAAGTTCTTCTCCGTATCGATGTTCTCTTCGCGGTGAGCCGAAAGCAGCATATATTTTCCTTTCTCCAGTCCCAACCGTTTGTGGATATCCGAAGCCTCAATCTCGTTCAGGTTTGCATGCAGGACCTCGGCCATCGGGGATCCCGTCACGTAAGTCCGCTCCTTCGGGAGCCCGCATTCAGCCAAATAACGTCGTGCATGCTCCGAATAGGCCAGATTCACATCGGAGATGATATCCACAATACGGCGGTTCGTCTCCTCCGGCAGGCATTCATCCTTGCACCGGTTGCCGGCCTCCATGTGGAAGATCGGGATATGCAGACGCTTGGCGGCAATGGCTGAAAGGCACGAATTCGTGTCGCCGAGAATCAGCAGGGCATCGGGACGAGTCTGAACCATCAGTTTATAGGCACAGTTGATGATATTGCCTACGGTCGCGCCAAGGTCATCACCTACGGCATTCATGTAAACCTCAGGGTCTTTCAGTTTCAGATCCTTGAAGAATACACCATTGAGGTTGTAGTCGTAGTTCTGTCCAGTATGGGCCAGAATGGTGTCGAAATAGAGGCGGCACTTGTTGATGACGGCGGCAAGCCGGATGATCTCGGGGCGAGTCCCGACGATAATCAGCAGTTTGAGTTTGCCATTGTCTGCAAAATGAATATCCGAGTAATCCAGTTTGATCTGTTCCATTATCTTGTGATTTATTCTACGGGGTCGAAATAGGTATCGGGGCGCTCCGGATCAAATGATTCATTGGCCCACATCACCGTTACCAGGTTTTCCGTTTCGGAGAGGTTGATGATATTATGCGTGTAGCCCGGAAGCATGTGTACGGCCTCGATCTTGTCGCCCGAAACCTCGAAGTTCAACACCTCGTCGCTGTCGATGCGCCGCTGTTGAATCAGGCCATGCCCTGCAACCACCATAAAAAACTCCCACTTGGTATTGTGCCAATGCTGACCCTTGGTGATTCCAGGCTTGGAGATGTTCACCGATACCTGACCACAGTTCTTCGTGCGGAGCAACTCCGTGAAACTTCCCCGGGCATCGACATTCATCTTCAGCGGGAAGGCCACCTTCTCTTTCGGAAGATAGGAGAGGTAGGTCGAATAGAGCTTCTTGGCAAAACTGTTCTCCGGGATCTCGGGAATGATGAGCGTCGAGGGTTGATCGTGGAACGTATGCAGCAAGTCGACAATCTCACCAAGCGTTGCATGGTGCGTCGTCGGAACAGCGCAGTAACGACCTTCGGAGGTCAAGCGGGTCTTTACCCCTTCGAACTCACAGTGATGCTCTTCACCCTTCAGGGCTGCGATCATCTCATCTACCAGGTCGTCGATGTAGAGCAACTCCAACTCGACTGCCGGATCGTTGACCTTGATCGGCAAATCGTTGGCGATGTTGTTGCAGAAGGTTGCTACAGCGGAGTTGTAGTTCGGGCGGCACCATTTGCCGAACAGGTTCGGGAAGCGGTAGACCAGCACCGGTGCGCCAGTCTCCTGGGCGTAAGTAAAGAACAATTCCTCGCCCGCCAGTTTGCTTTTGCCGTAATCGCTCTGGCCGTAGCGGCCGATGAGCGTTGCCTGGATGCTGCTGGACAGCATGACCGGGCAGGTGTTGCCGTGGCGTTTCAGCATGTCCAGCAGGGTAGAGGCAAAGCCAAAGTTGCCCTGCATGAACTCAGCCTCATTTTTGGGCCGGTTGACGCCCGCCAGGTTAAAAACAAAGTCCGCCTTGGCGCAGTATTCCTCCAGCAGGACCGGGTCGGTATCTATGTCGTATTCGTAGATCTCGTCCACGGTCAGGGCGGGGCGGGTACGGTTTTTGCCGTCCCGCAGGTTTTTCAGGTTCTCGCACAGGTTGCGCCCTACAAAGCCTTTGGCGCCGGTGACAAGAATTTTCATGCCTTGCTTTCCTCTTTCAGCATCTCCTGGATGTACTCGGTGGTCTTGATCTTGGCGATGGTCTCCTCCACGTTCAGGCGGCGGGTGTTGTGGCTGGTGTAGTCCTCGTCGGCCTTCATATCCTTCAGATCAGTGGTCTTGGAGACATCGGGGCTCTGGTAATCCACGCCATTGGTCTTCA
>OIWL01002451.1_pt1 | contig 15479 bp, 9 predicted proteins | sample 1587561 | NCBI WGS metagenome assembly OIWL01 (sample SAMEA3888903, study PRJEB22519) | human gut metagenome | biome: human gut; feature: human-associated habitat; material: faeces | place: Denmark | collected 2010 | reverse complement strand
CTTAATTAAATAACTATATACTAGAGCGTGTCTGAAAAATCATTCCCACAAATTGTGACGCACATCTTGCGTAAGGCATTTTTCAAACACGCTCTAATATTATTATGTGAGAAAGCATTCTGCCCAGAAGAATTTTTCATGCAAAAATCAGCGCGTGATCATTATTGAATAATCACACACTGATTTTCTCTTAACATATATGTTGTCTCATATATACTTTGCTGCCGCAATAATCCTGTTCTTATTTATTGTTTAAATTTACTTATGCATTTATTTTCAACAATCAAACACTGTAAATAAGAATTTTAAATCTGATACCATTTAATCTCATTTGCCTCCATATGTAACCGGAAGCTGCTTCCATCACCTCTGTAAACTACTGTATCCTGTGGTTCGTAAGTGTTGTTGACTACACAGTATTTTCCATTTTTTATGTAAGCATGTACTTCTACATTGTAGTTGGTTGAATACCAGCAGTGAAGTTCTTCCTCTGCGGATGCTGACCAAAGGACTGCACGATAAAGCACGCGGCTGTTCTTGAAGCTGTATGGAAGTCCGCTGATATAAACGCCTCTTCCTTTACCGAAAGTCTTTACAGCCATCTGCACTTCCTGGTCTTTCTGGATTAAGATTTCTGTTTCCGGTAAGGCATAAATGTTCTTCTTACCTTCACCGAAATCAACCTCGCCTTCTGCATCTTTAAGGATGAAATGATCTCTGTGTTCTTCCCAGTTATATTTATCTGTATTCAGGTTAAATCCATGTTCTTCTTCTACTCCAAGTACATCATCTAACTGAATGAATCTGCCCTGCCACTGATGCGCTGCCGGTTCTCCTACACCGATAAATCCACCGCCATTATATACAAATTCTCTGACTGCTGTGATGATTGTTTCGTCGATCCAGTTCTCGCCGCCTGACTGTGCAGTGTCCGCATCTCCCACATTGATCACTACGTCAAATTTCTTCAGAAGATCTTTGTCTGCTTTGATATCGTCAAAGCTGATAAATGATACATCAAACGGTGCGCCGCTTAATGCTTCGATAATTCCGAAATAAGAATAATTCTGCTTGTAATAGATGGCGTGATGTACCATATGGTTACCCCATGAGCGCATCTTTCCCCAACAATTCAGGACTGCTACCCGTTTTACGCAATAAGGAGTCGTTCCCTGAATGTTATCATATAAAGTGCGGAACTCTTCGCAGACTTCTTTGATATACTGTACAAAATCCGGGAATTCCAGGGCAAGTTTCAGATATCCGCCGTATCCGATTCTCTGGATCGGGCTTCGAAGGATTGCTCTTCTTGCTGTTACCCAGTTCACTTTTGCCTCCTTTACAGGATCGCCGCCTTCATGGAACGTATCCGGGAAAAAGTATGGCAAAAATCTTCCTTCTGTATATTTTACATTCTTAATATCGCTGAACAGACGCAGGGTCGCACCATTTCCAACACTTCCAACTACAGCATCCAGTCCGATAGATGCAAATTCGTCCATAAACGGTTCCATGCCAATCCAGTGATCTCCCATGAACATCATGGCCTCTTTTCCGTATTCATGTACGATATCTACCATCTCTTTGGCAAGCTTTGCAACTTCGCATCTCTGAAATGCCTGGAAATCTTTGAATTCTTTTGAAGGAATCCGATAGGTATTGTTCATGTATCCCTGGTCAATGATATATTCCGGTCTGAAAGGATAGCCCACTTCTTTCTCAAACTGCTCCAGAATATATGGGCTGACTGAAGCTGAATAGCCAAACCAGTCTACATATTTCTCTCTTGCAAGTTCATCAAATATAAGAGTAAACTGATGGAAAAATGTAGTGAAGCGCACAACATCCACATACTCATGAGTATCCAGGAATCTGCGCAGACGTTCCAGGGAATGAGCTTTTGTTTTTGGCTGGCGCACATCAAATGTAATCTGCGGTTCTACGTCTTTCCAGTCATTTACTACTGCATTGTACATATGTACAGGATCCCACATAATATATGCCAGGAAACTTACAGTATATTCATGGAAGCGTTTCGCAGATAAGATCACTACATTTCCTGTCTCTTCTTCATATGACCACTGATCTGTCGGTACCGGCTCTCCTGTGGTACGATCCATTACTTCCCACCATCTGCGGATATCATCTCTTGTGTTGACTGCAAGCATATCCGGATAGAGGTGATCCATCAGATGAATCTCCAGTGTATCTGCAACCGCTGTGTGGAAAGATGTCATAATATACATCTGCTGGATTTCTTCCGGATGTGCTTTCGCCCAGGCATTGTCCTTACGGGTTGTATAGTAGGTTGCATAAATTTTGGCACCTGTGTCTTTTAATTTCTGCGGAAATTCTGTTCCGTCACAGTCACGTATAGCATCAGCGCCCCACTCTTCTATCATTTCCAGTGTCTGTGGAACTACATCCAGGTCAGTTGGTATGGTTACACGACCTTTTCCCATTTTCTGTTACCTCCTTCATTTTGCTGACAAGCGGATAATTACTGTCCGTTCGCTTCTGTAATCACATTATTTTCAGTCTATCTGTTTATAAAATACTTTCTTTCAAATTTTTTTTCAATTCACTTTTTGCTTTGTTTTTTAGAAATCTTGCTCTTACAAAAAAATTATGGTATTATAGAAAATATGTTATCAGCTATCTGAAAAGCCTTCTATTTTTACCTTAATAACTGATGTTGATTTTATTTTTATCATTTTTTATGCACTTATTCTAATTATCCTGAAGAATCTCAGTTATATCTTTTGCGATATAAAATACTATCATTCAGAATCCGCAAACAAAATTGCTACAAATATACTCATCTGCCGTAAACAGAAGAAAGGAGAATCTGCCATGAGCTCACAATCATTTCGTTTCAGCCCCGAACACCCAACAGCTCAGAATATTACACTTTTAAATACCTCTTCTTCCCGATACGAGGGTGACTGGCCCAGTATTCCTCACTCTCATGCCTTTACAGAATTGTTCTATGTACGTGACGGTCAGGGAGATTTTCTGATCGAGGATCAGATTTTCCCAATCTCAAAGGACGATCTGGTCATCATTAATCCACATATCAATCACACTGAAATCTCCAAAGGGAGTCCTCCTCTGAGTTATTTTACTGTAGGTGTGGACGGACTATGTTTTTCCTTTAACGGTCATAAAGAGTATCGCATTTTTAACTGTCGTGAAAAGAAAACAGATTTGTTATTTTACTTTAATTCTCTGTTTCAGGAGCTGGACAGACAGTCTGAAGGATATGAAACCATCTGCAGTCATATGCTGGATATTCTGATCCTGCAGCTTCGGCGCATTACGGATTCACCATTTGAACTGATCACCGCACAGCATCCAAGTAAAGAGTGCGCTCATATTAAGCGTTATCTTGACTCCAATTACGGGGAAAATATTACTCTGGATCACCTCTCAGAACTCAGTCATCTTAATAAGTATTATCTGAGTCATGAATTTACAAAATATTATGGGATTTCTCCTATCAATTATCTGAACCGGAAACGCATCGAAGTGTGCAAGGAACTTCTGGAAAATACTGATTATGGGATTTCAGATATTGCGCATCTCACAGGATTCTCCTCTCAGAGCTATCTCTCCCAGAGCTTCCGCAAATCCTGTGGCATGACTGCAGGAACTTACCGTAAACTTAAGAAAAAAAGAAAGGATCCTATTTAATATCATGCAATACACATTTCCAAACTACTATAAAGAATTTTCCTGCATTGCAGGAGCCTGTCCGGATACCTGCTGCGCAGGATGGCAGATCGTGATTGACGATCAGACACTGAAGAAGTACCAGCACTTTAAAGGTCCGTTCCGCAATCGCCTGCACAATGATATTGACTGGAAACAACATGTTTTCCGCCAGTATAACAGACGCTGTGCTTTTCTCAACGAAGAGAACCTGTGTGACATCTACACAGAAGCAGGACCGGAAATGTTCTGCAGAACCTGCAGAAATTATCCTAGACATATTGAAGAATTTGAAGGTCTGCGTGAGATTTCCCTGTCGCTCTCCTGTCCGGAGGCAGCAAGGATTTTACTTTCCCAAAAAGAAAAGGTACACTTTATCACAAAAGAAAAAAAGACAAAAGAAGAAGTCTATGATGACTTTGATTATTTCCTGTTCACTGCACTTATGGACACCCGTGATATGCTTATAGATATCATCCAGGACAGAGCTGTACCCATGCAGAAACGTCTGTGGAAACTTCTGGCTGCTGCACATGATTTCCAGTTATGTGTAAATAAAAATGAACTCTTTAAATGGGAAGAAATGCGAAAACGACATGAAGATTCCGGATACGGAGATAGATTTTGCAACAAAATTTACTCTCGTATAAATGCAGATAACATAGAAAACAGTTCTGCTGCATCTGCCTGCGCAAATACACCAGAACAATTATTTAAAAAAATGTGGAAAACTGTTGTCCCGGAAATGGAGGTTCTGCGCCCGGGATGGCAGGAATACTTAAAGAATTGTCTGACTCCACTGTATAATGGAAATACAGATCCGCAGTCTGACTCCGGAAATCTTTATTCCTGGCAGAAAAGGGAATTTGATTTCTCCTATCCTGACTGGCAGATTCAGGAGGAACAGCTTCTTGTTTACTGGATCTATACCTATTTCTGCGGTGCAGTTTATGATGATGATATCTTCGCCAAGGTGAAAATGGCAGTTGTGTGCACCCTGTTCATCCATGAATTAAATGTGGGAACCTATCTGAAAAACAACCGGCAGTTTAAGCTGGATGATCAGATCCGTATCTGTTATCAGTTTTCAAGAGAACTGGAACACTCAGATCTTAACCTGAACAGATTTGAAGAATTAATGTCTGAAAAAGAGATTTTCTCCTTTGAAAATCTGCTGAAGATCTGCTGATGCAAATAAAAAATCCAGTTATTATGAGACTAAATCAATCGGAAGGCCTCTGATGGTCTTCCGATTGATTTTATTGTCCTCTCATTACTGTATTTTCAGCATATGCCAGAATTCTATCTGTTTTCATTTAGAGCGTGTTTGAAAAATCATTTCAACAATCTGTACGCTCTAATCTACGGATCATAGATACCAGATGTCCGGCACAATTTCGGATTTCTTCTTCTGTAAGTTTACCTTCTTTATATGCCTGGCGAATATTCTTATCATCATCCGGATTTCCAGGCATGATAATGTCATTGCCTGCTGCCACACATTTCCATGGAACGCTTCCATCTTCCGGAACTGTTGTGTTCCAGTCTGACATAATTGCTCCGTCAAATCCCCATTCTTTTCTGGCAACTGTCATGCACAGATCTTTGCTGTTCGCCGCATGAATACCGTTGATAAGATTATAGGAAGTCATAATAGAAACAGGATTTCCTTCTTTTACTGCAATTTCAAATCCGCGGAGATAGATTTCTCTGAGCGCACGTTCGGATACACAGGAGTCAACACCCATGCGGTTATCTTCCTGATTATTGCATGCAAAATGCTTGATTGTTACGCCACATCCTGACTTGCTCTGAACACCCCGGATCACTGCTGCTGCCAGCATCCCTGACAGATATGGATCTTCTGAATAATATTCATAATTTCTTCCACATAATGGATTTCTGTGGATATTCATGCCTGGTGCAAGCCACAGATTCACATGAAATTCTTCCATTTCTTCTGCGATTGCTTTTCCAAACTCTGTCATGAGATCTGTATCCCAGGTCTGTGCCAGTGCTGTTCCTACCGGAAAAGCAGTACAGTACTGATAATAAGTGTCTGCATTCTCATGATGCACACCAGGTTCCAGAATTCCATTTTCCAGTGAACCAAGAACTCCCATTTCATAGATGCTTTCTGTCTCTTTATCTACCTCATACCACTGTCTGAGGCGGATTCCTGCCGGACCGTCTGCCATAACAAGAGACGGGATTCCATCCTCTTCCAAAGTACCGCAGGTTTCACCTGCTGATCCCGGCACTCGAATTCCTGCTGCACCAAGAGTACTGATATTCTCTGAAATCTTTCCATAAAGCAGAGGAATCAGCTCTTCTGTAGTTCTGTCTTCCAGAACAGAAACAAATCTTTTTTCTTCCTCTGTCAGATTTTCCTGATTTTTTCCGGCATTTTCCGATTTTGCCGGTATCATCGCAGGTTTAAAATAATATTCCGGAACCTGCGCTGTTATCAGTTTTTCCTGTCTCTGCACAGATTTTTCTTTCAATTCTTTTGTCAGATAAATCTGTTCCAGTTCTTCCTGAAGCGGACAGATTTTATCCATCTGTTCCAGTACTGTATCATCTGAAACTACCAGAACTGCTTCCAGTTTCAGTTTGTCTGAACTGTTTCCGATCAGAATGCCATATTTGCCTTTTTCCACTATCCATGTATGTGTTTCCTCATTGAAAGAAGCCAGTTGTTTCTGTGGAATCTCAACAGTAAGTGTTTGTGTTTCTCCCGGCTTCAGAAGTCTGGTTTTTGCAAAACCTGCCAGTCTCTTATACTCTTTTTCCAGTTCTGTCTGCGGAAGCGTAACATAAATCTGTACCACTTCTTTACCAGCATATTCATTTCCTGTATTTGTAACCTGAACCTCTGCTCTGATCTTACTTTCTTCCATATTTATGCTACAACACTTCATCTCAAACATAGTATAAGAAAGACCAAACCCAAACGGAAACATCACCTTTTTGTCAAAGCTGTCAAAATATCTGTAACCTACATAAATACCTTCTTTGTATTTTTCCTTTTCCAGATTGCCATTCAGATACCCATACTCTTCTGAAGCCGGATAATCCTCGTATCGCCTTGCCCAGGTTGTTGTCAGTTTACCGCCCGGCACTTCTTTTCCCAGAAGTACATCAGCCAGGGCATCTCCCCCTTCCTGACCAAGCTGAGAAATATTTAAGATTCCTTTTATATTGTCTGTCTGTTCCAGAATATCTGTCAGCTCCACAGGACCACCTGCATTAAGAATAAGGATCACAGGTTTGTTCATTTCTGCAAGATAACGTAAATCTTCCTCTTCTCTCTCGCTTAAATAGTAATCTCCCTTTACTTTGCGACGGTCTTTTCCTTCTCCTGAAATACGACTGATCACATAAATCACCACATCTGCTTCACAGATATCTTCCTCTGCCACCTTACGTCCCAGCGGCATTGCAAAAGGATTCTCTGCATAGGCATCAAAAGGATTATCTACTTTCTTAGCTTCTTCCAGAACTTTTTCTTTCCACGCCTCTCTCGCCTGCTCATAGCGATTGTGATAATCGCTGATCCAGTCTTCGCTTACAATTTTTACTCCTGCTTCTTTCAGTCCCTGATAAATAGAAATATTCTTTCTGTTGTTAACATCTCCAGAACCAATTCCACCCTTTACGGTTTTCTCTGCTCCATACCCAAGAAGTGCAGCAGCTGTATCTTTCTTTAATGGAAGGATTCCTTCATTTTTCAGCAGAACAATGCCTTCTGACGCCGCTTTTCTGGCAAGCTTTCCATGCATCAGTTCTCTCTCTGACGGCTGTTCTTCTCTAGTTCCACTGTAAATCCATTTCTTCATATAATTATACTCCTGTTTTTAATATTATAATTCTCATGAAAAGAACCTCCATAGCATTCTCTCTATGGGGGTTCTTAATTCTCATTATTCTTTTACACCACCAAGTGTTACACCTGCAATAATGTATTTGGATAAAAGCAGATATACAATAATGATTGGCACGATCGCAACAGTGATCATCATGTAAATTTTACCCATATCAAAGTTCATATAATCAGCACCACGCAGAGTTGCAATCAGGATCGGCACTGTCATTTTGCTCTTTGACTGAATGATCAGGGCAGGAACGAAGTAATTGTTCCAGGATCCTACGAAAGTAAAGATTGCCTGTACTGCTACTGCCGGTTTCATGATCGGAAGTACAATACTGTTAAAGGTTCTGAATTCTCCGGAGCCATCAATTCTTGCCGCTTCCACAAGGGATAAAGGAAGGGAAGACTGAAGGTAACTGTACATAAAGTAAAAGACTGCCGGAGATGCAATGGATGGAATGATCAGCGGAAGTAAAGAGTCATACATTCCCATCTTTGTGATCAGTCGTAAAAATCCCATTGCTGTTACCTGTGTAGGCATAACAAGAATTGCCATAATAAAGGTAAAAGCTGCTTTCTTCATTTTAAAATCATAAGCATATAGACCATAAGCTGTCAAAGAAGAAAAATATGTACAAAGTGCAGCACTGCAGGAAGATACAACAACACTGTTAAGAATACCGCGGAACATCGGAAAACTTCCGTCATTTGCCACATTCTTCAGATTCTCAAGAAAATATTTTCCGGGAAGTGCTGAAAATCCTTTCTGCAGATCCGCATGGGAACGTGTTGCATTTACAATCAGAATGTAAAAGAAAAACAGACACAGGAAGGATAAAAAGATCAGCACAAGATGAACAAAAATACTGCGCACACGACCTGATGTATTTGATTTCATAGTTTATCTCCTCCTTCTTTCTTCTTTTGCTTTTTTCTTTGCAGCTTTCTTGGAACCATCCGGGTCTGTGTCATTTGTCATCTTATATACGATCATACATAAAATACCGCTGACAATAAACAGATATACGGACAGTGCACCTGCCATACCATAGTTCTTGCTCTTTAAGTGGCTGTTCAGGAACATGATCAGAGTCATAGATGTACGGTCCGGATTTCCCTGTCCATTTGTAAGAATCTGAGGAACATCGAACATCTGAAGACCACCGATGATAGATGTGATCAGTGTATAAGCAAGGATCGGACGGATCAGCGGCAGTGTGATATAGAAAAATCTCTTGATACTGTTACAGCCATCCAGTTCAGATGCTTCAAAAATATCCATACTGATACCCATAACAGCAGCCATCAGCATAATTGTTGTATTACCAAACCACATCAGGAAGTTCATAAATCCGACCAGAGATCTGGTTCCGATTACAGAACCCAGGAAATCTATCGGTTTTTTAACCCATCCCAGAGACATCAGAATAGAGTTAATCGGTCCGTTGGTAGAGAACATGGTAAAGAACAATAATGCAAATGCAGAAGCCATGATCAGGTTAGGAAGATAAATAACAACCTTGAAAAACTGCTGTCCATGGATCTTCAGACGCGCATCTGTAAACCAGCATGCCAGAACCAGTGCGATCACGATCTGCGGTACAAATCCGATTACCCACAGAATCAGTGTATTAGCACTGTATTTGAGCATATCTGACTTCAACAGACTCAGATAGTTTGCAATTCCAATAAAATTCGGTCCGATTTCTTTAATTCCTGAACGATAATATTCATAGAAACTATAACGTACAGTATCTACCAGCGGAATCAAAGAAAAGATTAAAAAAGTTATAAAAAATGGAAGGATAAAGATGTATCCCCATTTTGCATAGCTGATGCTTTTCTTTTTTTTCATAGTTCAGCATTCCTTCCTTTACATATTAGTGCCAGACACACATCTCTTTCATGCGTGCCTGGCAAATACAAATGCATCTGTACAGGTTATTTACACCTGAAACTTTTTAACTGTCAATTCAAAAGCGTTTATTATTCAGCCCAGTTAACTTCCTGGATTTCCGGATAACGTTCTTTGATTGCTGTTTCAAAGTTTGATTTTGCTTTGTCATAGTCTACCTGACCCTGGAAGTAATCGCTGAAAGCGTTCTGGATCAGTTCTACGCAGCCCTGGTCATAAGCAGAAAGTGGTGCGATCTTGATGTTCTCTGCAACCGGTGAGAAATATGTAAATGGATTCTGTCCGCCAAGGAAGTCAGATGCGAAAGTATCATCTTTTGCAACTTCCTGCATACCACTCTTTGTATTTGTAAAGTCAGAATAATCTTTGGAAATCTTTAATAAATTGTCCTTATTTCCTGTCAGTGCAAGAATGATATCTTTTGCATGTTCCGGATTATCTGTTCCTGTTGCTGCATGGATGTAAGAACCGCCCCAATTGTATTCCTGTGGTGGATTTGTAACAGCCCATTCTCCGTCTTCTCCATCCCAGTTTGGTTTCAATGTAAAGTCAATTCCCCATGCCGGGAAGAGGAATGCAAATACTTTGGATTCAGATCCCATAGCTTTGTTCCAGTCATCATTCCACTGACCTTTTACAGTTTTGTTCAGGTATCCTGCATCCAGCCATTCTTTGGAATCTTTGATCCAGTTCATTACCTGCTGGTCTACATTAACAGTTGTTGCACCGTCTTCTACCCATGGCTGGGAAATGCTGTTTCCATACAGTCTAAATGTATCAGCATAAGAAGCAAATGTGTAATATCCTTTTGCTTTCAGTTCTTCAGCTGTAGCTTTTGCTGTATCCCAGTCTTTCATTCTCTTGCCTACTTCTTCAGGATCGTCGGTTCCGAACACATCTTTGGCAATATCACGACGATATACAAGAAGTCCAGGGCAGCACTGCCATGTAGATCCTCTCTGTACTCCATCTGCATCAGATGCAGTTGTTTTTGTAAAGTCATACTGATCTGCAAGATCTTTGTCAGGATCAATTCCAAGATCTTTCAGAGGCATTGCCACATCCGCTGCTGCATCTGTATATTTGTATACATAATCTGTTTCTGATAAGAAGATATCTACCTTATCATCTGCTGATGCATCAGCCTGATTCATAAGAGCTTCATCAAGTTTCTGCTGATAAACACCATCCTGATTTGGATTTATGATCCAGTGAATTTCTGTTCCATCCTTTAATGTTGTTACTGTTCCGTCTTTGGATGTTTCTTTCACTTCAGGATATACTGCTTCCAGACGCTGACGGAATTCATCATTCCAGGAATAAATATTGATTACTTTTCCTTCTTCATCTGCATGTACGATTGTAGCGGTTCCGCCCATTGTACCTGCAATTACGGATGCTGTAAGTAAAACAGCTAATGCTTTCTTTTTCATTAAAAAAGCCCTCCTTTTTCTTTTTTTCTCTTTGTGAGTTTCTTGCCTCACCTGATGTATCAGATTATAGCTTAAGCTGCTTTTCGGGTATATTATAATTTCCACCAAAATGTCAGATTCATGACCTCATTGTGTTCTTTTTATATACAGACAGATTTTGTCATTTAATAAGGAAATCTTTCCTAAAATCATAATCTTTCTGTTTTTTTTATTAGTATTTTTGTATAAAAGGTACCATTTTTCTATAAATCAGCCAGATGAATATTCGCAATCTGATTCATTACCTGCTCATATATTTTTCTGAAATTGTGTTATTTTATGTCATGATTCTGATACTTACTTCATGTTTCTTATTTCCGAAAGATCTCATTTCCGATATAATTTCCATACAATATTTATGGAAGGAGAAAAATGTTGAAACATATTAAGTTTATTGATAATCATGGAAGCTTTTGTGTGAACAGACCGGAAAATACCAGTTATCTTTATTTTCCTCTTGCATCAGAAGCAGGTCTGAAAAGTTCCGTCACACCAGTGCTTGGAGGTGACAGCAAAATTGATCAGGATACCTTCCTGCTAGAACCGGTCAGTTCCGAAAATCTTCATAACAATCGTTCTTCCAGAAATTTCTGGATCGTAAAAGAAGGACACATTCCTTATTCAGTAACAGGTTCCTCTACTCAGCAGGAAGCCGACCGTTTTACTGACAGGCAGGAAGACAGTGAACTAACCGCCGGATTCATGTGGCAGACTTTGAAAAGGACTTCCAGAGAACTTGGGCTCATCTCCACAGTTACTTCTTTTATCCCCAAAAGTGATAATGTGGAGATTATGTATGTGACGGTTGAAAACCAGACAGATACTGTACAGAAATTTACTGCATATGGTGCAATTCCTGTTTACGGAAGAAGTGCGGATAACATTCGTGATCATCGAAATGTCACTTCCATGCTCCATCGTATCGAGACAACAGAACATGGAATCAACGTCTGCCCCACCATGTCATTTGACGAGCGGGGACATCAGCCAAATCATAAAATCTATTATGTAAATGGCTGTTCCGGAAAGGGAGAAAATCCGATTTCCTATTATCCGACTGTAGAAGATTTTATCGGAGAAGGTGGTACCTATACACATCCACGCACAGTATATGAAGGATATAAAGGAGTTCCCGCACACAGTCTGGCGGCAGGAAAGGAAGCAATGGGTGCTTTCTGTTTCTCATCTTTCACACTGGCTCCCGGTGAAAAAACAGACTTTATTTTATTATCAGGTATTGCCGACAGTAAAGAAGAAATTGAAAATATTTTTGAAAAATACAATACTTCCGATAAAGTAAAAAATGCACTGGAAGAAACCAGAATTTACTGGAAAAAACAGGTAAACGTTGACTTCCACACACAGGATCCTGACTTTGACAGTTATATGAAATGGGTAAGTTTCCAGCCATTCCTGCGCCGTTTATTTGGCTGTTCTTTCCTTCCTCATCATGATTACGGACGCGGTGGACGCGGATGGCGTGATCTGTGGCAGGATTGCCTTTCTCTTCTGCTGATGAATCCTCAGAATGTAGGTGCCATGATTGAAAAAAATTATGGCGGCGTACGTATTGATGGTACAAATGCTACTATTATCGGAGACGGTGACGGCAATTTTATCGCTGACAGAAACGGAATCGCACGTGTATGGATGGATCATGCACTCTGGCCGCTAATCACGACCAGTCTTTATATTAATCAGACCGGAGATATAGAGATCCTTAAGAAACAGGTTCCTTATTTTAAAGATGCACAAACCATGCGCGGCACAGAAATTGATACTCTCTGGAATGACGCATATGGAAATAAACAGCGCACCGAAGACGGTCAGGTATATACCGGAAGTGTTCTGGAGCACATTCTGATCCAGCAGCTTGCCGCTTTTTATGATGTAGGTGTTCATAATATTTACCGTCTCCGCGGAGCTGACTGGAACGATGCCCTGGATATGGCAGCAGAAAATGGTGAAAGTGTTGCCTTTACCTGTGCTTATGCGGGCAATCTCCATACTCTTGCTTCCATATTACGCCTTATGGAATCTGCAGGCGAAACCAGTATCCCGCTGTCAGAGGAAATTGAAATCCTGCTGAACGATCAGACAGATATGTTTGACAGTGTATCTGAAAAGAAAAAGATTCTTACTGAATATGCCAAAAGCTGCAGGCATAACCTAAGCGGCAGAAAGAAAAACTTCTCTCTCTCCACACTTGCTGCCAACCTGATCCAGAAATCCAACTGGCTGACAGATCATATCCGTTCACAGGAATGGATTGATGGCAAAGACAGCGAAGAAGGATGGTATAACAGCTATTACGATAATCATGGAGAGGCAGTGGAAGGTTTCCACCATGAACAGGTGCGTATGATGCTCACGGGCCAGGTTTTCTCTATTATGGGAAATGTTGCCACTGATGCGCAGATCAGAAAAATCGTAAAAAGCGCAGATCATTATCTTTACAGAAAAGAAATTGGCGGTTACCGCCTGAACACAGATTTTCAGGAACTGAAGTTTGATATGGGACGTATGTTCGGTTTCGCTTATGGCGAAAAAGAAAACGGTGCTGTTTTCTCTCATATGGCAGTTATGTATGCAAATGCCTTATATCAGAGAGGCTTTGCAAAAGAAGGCTGGAAAGCATTACGTTCTCTGTCTGATACAGCTCTCGACTTTGATACCAGCCATATTTACCCGGGAATTCCTGAATATTTCCGTTCAGACGGACGTGGCATGTATCATTATCTGACAGGTGCTGCAAGCTGGTATCTTTTTACCATGATCACAGAGGTCTTTGGTGTCCGTGGAGTTTTCGGAAACCTTCTGGTTCATCCAAAACTTCTGGCAGAACAGTTCGATGAAGCAGGAACTGCTTCTGTCTCTGTTACTTTTGCAGGAAAACAGTTCCATGTTACCTACCGAAACACAGACAGAAAAGATTATGGTTCTTATCATATCGCCGCTGCGGACTGCGACAAAACAGCAATAGAAATCGTAGAAGATTCCCATATTATGATCTCCAGAGAATTTATTAACAACCTCTCTTCTGATCTTCATGAAATTACAGTGACACTTGCCTGAAAACAATAGCTGCTCAGCCTCCATAAAAGCAGTCGACAGGCAGTTATAAATATTGTTCTAACAGAAAGGATTTACTATATGAAATACGGATATTTTGACAATGAAAACCGAGAATACGTGATTACTAATCCGGCAACACCTGCACCATGGGTAAACTATCTGGGTTCCCCGGAGTACGGTGCAATCATTTCCAATAATGCAGGGGGCTACAGTTTTGCAAAATCCGGTGCAAACGGACGTATCCTGCGCTATGTTTTTAATAACTTTGACCAGCCGGGACGTTACATTTACATTCGCGATGACAGATCATCAGACTTCTGGTCTGCATCCTGGCAGCCTGCAGGCAAAGATCTGGCTCAGTATAAGAGCGAATGCCGTCACGGAATCGGTTATACAAAAATTTCTGCCGACTACAGCGATATTCACTCAGAAACCCTTTACTATGTTCCTCTTGGAAAGAGTTATGAAGTATGGGCATTATCTGTGACCAATCATTCTGATCACGAAAGGAACCTGACTCTCAGCGGATATGCAGAGTTTACCAACCACAGCAATTACGAACAGGATCAGGTTAATTTACAGTACTCTCTTTTTATTTCTCGTACACTGTTCGAAGGAAACAGGATTACTCAGCAGATTCATGGAAATCTTGATGCAATTCCTGAAAATGAGAATGTAGATGAGAAAAATGTGACAGAACGTTTCTTTGGACTTGCAGGTGCTGAGGTTTCTTCTTACTGTGGGGACAAAAATGAATTTCTCGGAAGTTACCATGGATATGGAAACCCTGAAGGTATTGTCTGTGGTGATCTTGGTAATAAGACAAGCTATAATGAAAACTCCTGTGGTGCTCTCTCCTGCAAAATAACTCTTAAAGCAGGTGAAACCAGAACAATTGCTTTTCTTCTTGGAATGAAACCGTCATCTGAAGCTGCTGAAGTAATCAGATGTTACGAAAATCCGGCTCCAACTGTAGCAGAAGAACTGGAAGCATTAAAAGCTGACTGGAACAGTAAGCTTGATAATCTTAAAGTCAGCACTCCAAGTCCGGAATTTGATACTATGATTAATACCTGGAACGCATACAACTGTTTTATGACTTTCATCTGGTCCCGTGCAGCTTCCTTCATTTACTGTGGACTCAGAAATGGATACGGATACAGAGATACTGTACAGGATATTCAGGGAATCATCCATCTGGCACCGGAAATGGCACTGGAAAAGATTCGTTTCATGCTGTCTGCGCAGGTAAATAACGGTGGCGGACTCCCTCTTGTCAAGTTTACTCACACACCAGGAAAAGAAGATACTCCGGATGATGCTTCTTATGTACAGGAAACCGGCCATCCGGCTTACCGTGCAGATGATGCATTATGGCTTTTCCCAACTGTATATAAATATGTATCAGAGACAGGAAACGTAGATTTTATTGATG